>Ga0208980_10000284_pt1 | contig 27460 bp, 8 predicted proteins | sample WetSurMetagenome_3_FD_187993 | JGI IMG/M metagenome (GOLD analysis project Ga0208980, IMG submission 187993) | Wetland microbial communities from Twitchell Island in the Sacramento Delta, sample from surface sediment Aug2011 Site A1 Bulk (version 2) | ecosystem: Environmental > Aquatic > Marine... | reverse complement strand
ATAAAAGGGATTATTTAAATAGGTGCTGACTGGTACTTCAAAATACTTTCCTGTTTTTTGAGGTATTAATACATCATTTTGGAATCGGTAAAAGGGCAAATGGGGAGCGTCGGAGAAGTCAAAATCAAACACTTCCCCTTCCTTAATGTATAATCCGGGTGCAACTGAAAAATCATACTTTATCTTGAAAGCATCAAAAATATCTTTGAACAGATCAAAAGGTTCAATACACCAGCCCCCAGCCCTGAAACAACATGGCTTTTGGCCTGTAATGGTTTCCAATAATTCAACCGATCTATTAAAAATATCATGAATTTCTCTAATATTGGAGGTACTAATTTTATAATTTTTAGACGAGTTAAGAATAAAATGCCCGTTGATCTTTTCAGCATTTAACCATTGAGGATGTAAATGTAATTCGACAGAAGAGCCTCCTACAGTTATTTCGTTCAGTTGGGCGGCAATCAGATTAAAATCCTCAGGGCTGTTTTCTTTGATGAATATAAGCCATGCGGCATCTACAAAGAAAATTGCCCTTGCATTGTTGATTTGAAGGATCTTTAAAATCTCATATGTAGGTTTCAATACACTGTTGTGTATCGTCCCGGTGTGACGACCCAGAAAAACTTCATAATCGAATGTAATAATAGCTTTTTTTCTATTTATACTCATTGTATTTAATACTAAATAAACCTGCTAAACCACCCAGTCCCTCTGACAGCTTCAGTAATCCCCAATACCTCCTTTGAATAGGAATCAAACCAATTACTGCTGTACAAATGCCAGAAATAATATAAATAAAACTGACAAGCGTCTTTATCATTAACTTGGTATATTGTTCGTCTAATTTTAAAATCCTTGTATAAATATTGGCCCCATTGTAATACCTCTTGAGGAGCCATTTAATATTAGCTCTGCTTTCTGGAACTGTTTCAATAACTGTTGCTGCAGCAGCCCAATAAATTGTGGCTCCTTTCTTGATCATCTGAAGGCCAAAAAAAGAGTCCTCACCGCCTGTGTAGTTAAAACGCTGATCAAACCAGATGTTTTTCGATAAGAGTGATTCGACTTTAATTATAAGATTACCAGACCTGACAAAATCCATTTTAGTATAATTTGGGAAATTTGGTCTTTCAATCCAACAGGAAATATACTTTGAAGCTTTGTCCCCAAAAACAGACAATACAGGACCCATAGCCATATCTCCATTGTTTTGTACGATGGCTCTTACAAGAGCATTTGGCCATTCGGTTGTTACCTTTTCATCATCATCAATAAAAACTATTAAATCAGGATTTAGTTGAAATGCATTACGAAGTAATTCATTCCTTATGTTCGAAAGACCTTTGACCGGAAAATTAAGATAGTTGATTTGAAAAGAAGCATTTAGCTCCTCCTTAAGTAGATTTACAATTGACAAAGCGGTTAGAGAGTTGTCATTATCAGCAATAATTAATTGTAGATCTTCAATAAGTGATTTGTCAATATTACATGCTGCTATACTTAATAGCAGTTCCTTCAACAAATCAGGTCTTTTATAAGTGGGAATACAAATAACTACTCTGTTCATGACATTTCTTTATCATAATACTTCAATCTGCTTGCCTATAGAAATGGCTTCTCCTTCCAAAAATAAATGCAAATCCACCGGCAGAATTGACTATTTTGATCAAGCCTTTCAACCTATCTGGTCCTCCGAACACCAGAAAAGGTAAAAAGATAAGCAGTCCGTTGGTGAACCTCATAACTAGCCTTGGTAATACCTTAATTACCCTAGACTGTTTGTCTTTTAGAAATGTAATGAAGAGTCTGGTATTAGCGGTCCTGAATGTTCTTTTTATTACAAATTTAATAGTTGTCCGGTCTTCGGGGATAAACTCAAATGCTATTGCATCAGGGTTAAATCTTATGACTCCGCCCATATCTGTAATTTCCCTTGTTAAATAGCTATCCTCTCCGCCCGAAAAATTCAGTCTTAAATCAAACGGTCCATTTAACGGATCAAGGAATTCCTTTTTAAGAAGGAGATTTCCTGTAAAAGCTGATTCAACTTTCGTCCCATACTTATAGCTATCTGGTTGATGAAACTTTTCAATATATGAAGGGACTTGTTTAGTAAAAAAAGGCTTGGTTGGTCCTGCCACACCGTCAGCATTAAATTCGGACTGGCACCTCATTAGCTCTTTCAGCCAATCAGATGTGACAACCTGATCATCATCTGTAAAACATATGAAATCAGTTCCATAGGCTTCTCTAACAGATCTGTTTCTTGCATAAACGATACCCTGACGTGGTTCCAAACAATAAGTTAATTTAAATTTACAATGACTTGAAAATTCTTTAACCAATGGTTCAGAATAATTCACCGAATCATTTTCTACAATTATTACTTTAACGGTTATTCCTGAAGGAATTTTCAGTTTCTCAATACTTTCCAGGAGTCTTTTCAATCCTTCCTTTCGTTTTCTTGTACAAATACAAATTGCTACAGAAATTTTAACTTCCTTCATTAAAGATCTCTTAATCAATGTACTAATGGAGCTATTAATGCTGAAAATTGAGGTTATATCTCAAAAATGTTTATCGGACCAATTTATCCCTAATTTCCCGCCAGGTTATAAGTACAAGATTATTGTCCTCAATTAGCTGACGACACTTTTCACTACTAAAGAAATCAAAATCGTCCTGCCTCCAGGCTGAGCCATAATTAATTTGATCAAGGGTAATTGCTTGCATTTCATTATTATTATATGCAGTATGAACCAAAATACAATTTAGTCCTGGCTTTATTGATTTTAATGCTTGACTATAATAATTGCTAAGGCCCTTGACATAATCTTCGGGTTTGGCATAGAATAATTGGTCAACAATTATGGCTTTCTTCCCAATCTGTGTACTAATTGGCAATTCATTAGTAAGAAGCACTGGCAACATAAATTCTTTGCCCAGAGCTTTGTAAACCTTAAGTATATCTTTATTAGAAAAGGCTGTAAACATATGGGTGTCGATATGAGTGAGGTCAAGACCTGATTCCAAGGCAATTCTAATCTGTGCTCTGAATTCTTTTTCAACTTCCTTAATTATGGAATTTATGTTAACAAGATTATTGCTTTCGAAAAATAAACCGTTTTGGTCAACGATGCTTGATACTTTCTTTGGCGAGAGTACTGGTCCCCATTTGTACTCACACCACTCGCTCGTAAGGGTAAGATGGATACCTATATCTGCCTTAGGATTAGTTCTTATTTCATCTACAAAACTATGAAATGCTGGACAAGGTACCATAACACTACCGGAATTAACAAACCCTTCTCCCATAACTTCTAGACTGGCAGCATTTTCTGAGACTGCCATTCCTAAATCGTCAGCATGGATAATCAATAATTTGGTATTTCTGGGATAACCGAGTCGTTTTTGTATTTTCCCATTAAAAACAATACGAAGAATTCTTTTTACGGTACTAATTATTTGTTTCCGCATTTATGAAATTAATTAAATATATTTTCAAATATCAATTGTTATTATTAAGATTTAATTAATCCTTATCTTAACCAAGACTCCTTGAACATTTAAATAAAATGATTTAAATAATTCCATTACCTTTTTATATTCTTCAGACGTTAATGCAATGAGTTTCCCAAAAAGTAGAAGTGATGATGAGCTAACAAATACTACCAAAAATGCCCTAAGAAAACCTTCCTGGAATGAAAACCTAATTGCCAGGGAAAAGAGGCTTGCAAGAGCTATAGAGGATAGAGCCCTTGTTATTGTATTGACTAAAAAATCCTTTAAGTCCAAACCTGCCAGTTTATGTGCAAACGTAATTACGATACAAACATTAATGACTTCCAAAGAAATTGAACCTATTAAAACAGAATGAGCAGGTAATCCAAGCTTAATAAGTCCCAACGCAATTGGCAAATTAAAAAATTGAAACAAACCTTCTACTAACTGATAAGTTTTAATATTCCCGACCGCAGTTATGGCTGCCATCAATCCCATTGTTGGTTGCTGCAGAAAGCCAATAATAAGAATCAATCTGCAAAAGATTATTGTGTTTTCGGGTACTGTTTTAAGCCACAAGTTTATTATAAACGGCATTTCAATGAACACAGGAATTGCAAATAAAGCAAGCAAATACATAGACAATTTACTTGAAAGCATTGAAAGCCTAAGCATTCTTACATTGTTTCCGCTGCCCCCGCTTTTAAAAATCTGGGGCAAAAAAGCTCTTATCATGTTTGTTGAAAATGAGCTTAGTGTTCCGCTAACCTGATTAGCTATGCCATACGCAGCATTTATTATGACACCAAAAAACATATTCAATACTACAGCTAGTCCCTGTGTTCTAACCACATAACAAAACATACTAAATACATTCCATCCTGCAAATGACAACATTTCCTTAAGTAAATCAATTTTAATGTGGGATCTGATATGAATTCTACATTCCTCATATTTACGATGGCAATAAGTGCCCATTGTAATTCTTACTGCGATGGTTAAACCGGCAATCAGCACACCATATAAAACCAGTTTATCACCTTTTGCTCTAATTAACAAAATGGCAACACCTAGCTTTAAGAATGATTCCAAAATGCCAATCATTGCTTCAAAAAAGAAATTCTCGTGTGCATTTATTGATGCTCCGTATGGCACTGCATTTATTGAAAAAAATGTGCTGATTATCATACACTGAAAAATTATCTTCGCAGTACTTATACGATCTGTAGGGATATTTAAAACACCATCAAAAATAAAAAAGCCTCCTATCTCAAGTAAAACGACAATTGACACCCCTATTATAGCGTGAAGGATAACACTTGAACTAAAGACCTGTTTTAATTTCTCAATATCACCAGAACCTAAGTAAAACGAAATATACCGTCCTGTGGCAACAATCATTCCACTGTTTATGAAGGAGAGCATAGCAATAATACCGCCAATCAGATTGTAAATTCCATAATCTATCGCACCTAAAGCGCTTAATATTAGGCGAGTAGAATATAATGCTACAAAAATCGTAATTAACATTTTCCCATAGAGGAAAGCCGTGTTCTTTACAATTCTTTTAGCGGGTTGCATATCAATTCTTTAAGCAAAAAATTGAGAAATATTTTCAGGTAAGAGATGAAGCAAATATATGGGAGCTTGAACAGGTATTGCTACACTAAGGTAATAATTCAACCACCTCTTGGAATGAATAAAGTGCATTTTTTCTGTATCAAATGAGATCAAATTTTGAAATGATTTAGGAGTTATATAGTTCTTTTGTTCAACAATCTCAATTTCTTCAAGGTTATCAATTATTCCTGTTCCAAGTGCTTTTAACAAAGCCTCTTTACGAGTCCATAATAGAAAGAATCTGCATTTCGCGTCTTCATTTGACTTAAAAATAAATTCACATTCTTTTTTGCTAAAGAATGATTTTGCAATAGAATGAATTTCTATTGGTTGGTCAATATTTTCCAAATCTATTCCCACATAGGAATCTTTAGCAATAGCAATTGCAAAAGCATCTTTTGTATGTGTAATATTGAAGAATATTGGATTTCCTTTTAACCCTGGTTTATGGTTCTTATCCAATATATATTTAATATTCAAAGGATTATCATTTAAATACTTTGCCAATATTATTCTTAGGATTGCATGAGAAGTTATATAGGTTTTTCTGTCCGGCTCTGAAGAAAAATTCCCTGCCCGTAGCTTTTCATCAATAAAAAGATATTTTTGAAATTCTTCAAGCATAGGGTTGAGGTCTTCAGTTTTTGCATAAAAGATATCCAACTTATTCTTCAATCCTGTTGAATTACTTCTAAATTCTGAACTAAAGCTACATTCTATATATTCAGGATTGGGAATAAAATCCATTTAGTGTGTTTGTCCCTGGTTAAATCCAATAGTACTGATCAAATGCTTCTCAATTTCGGTTCGTAAGATGTCGGTTCTGTTCTTACCAATGAATATATCCAAATGTTTTCCATCAATTTCAATCACTCTGATATTTTTGACCAGTGATTCCCAGCCGAGTAACCTTAAAGAATATGGATTTTCTGTTGTTCGGAACAATAAAATATCCCCATCAAATTTAGAGGGAGAGTATTTTTTTGTAAGTAATGAGTATTTTATCCATAAATAATAACTCCGCAGACCAACAGGAATCGGTTTTTTTCTTAGAATATAGGTATTACAAATTAATAATTTCATCCTATGTTTCAGTCTTCTTCTAATTGGGCGCAAAATATTTAATCTAATAGACGTAAAAAGATTTTTGTGCCATTTTATTGGTTCATGAACCAATGGACTTACAGTGTCTATTAAAGCAAGGAAGGGAACTTCTTTTCCTAACTTTTGAAGTTGAATTGCCATTTCGAATGCGAGAATGCCTCCAAACGAATAACCGATCAAATAATATGGGCCCAATGGATGTACCGCTAAGATTTTATCCAGATAATCTTTTGCCATTACTTTGGCACTCTTAAATGGTATTTTTTCCCCTTCAGAACCAGGATGGAAAAACCCATATACAGGCTGATCCTTACCAAAATATTCACTAATGATATAATTACTATTATCTCCATGAACAATAAAAAGTGGTATTTTGTTACCCACAGGATTTATCGGCATTAAATTTCCTAGTTCCTTCGGCCAAAAATACTTAATTAACTTACCTTTAAATTCTTTCAGTTTTTCAATCAGCTCTGGATTAATGTTTTCTTCAGGACCACTATACTGCAATTTCCCTTCAGAAAATGAAACCTTTATATCTTTCTGCTTTAGCTCCTCTATAAATTCATTGAATGTCATAATTCCCCTTTAACGATTTTTGAATGCATCTTTTTCTTTTCTTTTCCTGATTCAGAACTTGTCGGCTTCTTAATTGCTAATTCTATTGCTTCAGCTAAGTGTTCAATTTGCGGGCTGTCAAAAAATACTTTTAATCCTAAACTGATATTAAAAGAAGCCTCAATCTTTGACATAACGGAAATAGCCAACAGTGAGTTCCCACCAACGTCAAAAAAATTATCATTAATAGAAATGCTTTTTATTTTCAATTCCTCGCTCCATATATCGAAGATTGTTTTTTCTATAGGAGAAAGCTCTCTTTCGCTCTTGTTTTCAGTAAGCGGCGATTGTAGAATCTCCACTTGAAGAGCTTTCTTATTTATTTTACCATTTGGCAGTCTTGGAAAATCATAATATTCTTGAAAAAAAGCCGGTATCATATATGGAGGTAAATATTGAGAGAGTGACTTGACAATCTCAGCTCTGGTCATTACAAATTCTTTCTCAACATTAAGATACGCCACCAGACGTTCATCATGATCTGCAAACTTATGAATCTTTACTACGGATTCTTTAACACCTTTTATCCTTCCAAGCAAAGTTTCAATTTCACCTGGCTCTACACGAAAGCCCCTGATTTTAATCTGATTGTCAATTCTCCCAAGAAGTTCCACATTCCCGTCACTAAGATATCTTCCAAGATCGCCTGTTTTATAGAGAACCTGTTCATTCTCAAACTTGATGAATTTCTCAGATGTTAAATCCGGAAGGTTAATATAGCCCTTTGAAACGCCTTTTCCTCCAATTGCCACTTCTCCGGGGACACCGATGGGAAGGATTTTATTGTTACTGTCAAGAATCAGAATTCTTGTATTATTAATTGGTTTGCCTATCAAGATTGGACTTTCAGGATCTGAAATGTGAATATATGTTGAATAAACGGCTGTCTCTGTTGGACCATAACAATTCCAAAATTCTCCAACCTTAGGGACAATCTGGTGTACAAAACTTGCAGTAAGAGCTTCTCCACCACATAAGGCCTTAAGATTTTTTTTACCTTGCCATCCACTTGAAAGCAGAATATTCCAGAAGGATGGTGTGGCCTGTAAAATGGTAATGTCGTGCTTCTTAATAAGGTCAGTCAAAGAGCGTCCATCTGTAATATCAGTGTTGTTTGCCACAACCAGTGTTGCACCATTCGACAAAGTAATAAATAACTCATAGACAGACATATCAAAAGATAAAGTTACGACTGCCAGTAGTCTGTCTTTCTCATTGATGCCTGGAGATATTGACATGCTTTTAATTAAATTTACTACTGCATGATGATGAACAGATACTCCTTTGGGCTTGCCAGTCGATCCTGATGTATAGATAATATACATTGGTGATTTAGAATTAATATCGATTAAGGGTTTTTCTACAGAATGACGATCTATCAAATCCTTATCTTCTTCCAGTATCAGGCACGGCATTAAGGTAATATTTTTGACCCTGTCTTTTAATGATTTCTGTGAAATTAAAACTTTAGTGTTTGAATCCTCAATCATATACCTGAGTCTATCTTCTGGGAAGAATGGATCTAATGGTAAATAGCAGCATCCAGCCTTTAAGACCCCGAGCACTGAAATTACCATTTCTGCAGATCGCTCCAGGTATATTCCAATTACATCATTATTATCTGCACCTATCGTGCGTAATTGTCTTGCAATCTGGTTGGCTTTTTCATCTAATTCCTTGTAGGTTAAATTCGAAGCTGCTGAGACAACCGCAATCTTACCAGGATGAAGTAATACCTGCTCCTCAAAAAGCTCTTGTATTAAGCATTCAGGAATCTGCACCTCAGTATTATTAAACTCCTCCAGTTTCTTTTTATCATTTTCTGACACTATTGATAATTCAGATATTTTCTGGTCAGGATTCCTAACTAGGGACTGCAGCAAATGGACATAATTCTCCCTAAAACGAATTACTGTTTCACGTTTAAGGAGATCTATGTTATAATCAACTTCTCCTTCAATAACATCATCATTCTCCCATAAAGTAAGGGTAAGGTCAAAGATAGCTGCCCCCTCTTCTCCCCTTACAGGTTCAGCCATAATTCCATTCAGATTCAAAGGGACACTCAGATTATTCTGCCAGATAAAACCAACCTGAAATAAAGGATTTGCATTTGAAGTACGATCAGGATTAACTATTTCTACAACCCTCTCAAAGGGCAGATCCTGATGTGCAATAGCATTCATTGCTGCATCATTTGAATACTTTATCAATTCCCTGAAACTAAAATCTTTATCGTACTTAAATCGCACCACTATAGTGTTCACAAACATCCCGAATATATTCTCAAGCTTGGAATGCGGCCGAAATGCGACTGGCAAACCTATATTAAGATCATTTTCACTTGAATACTTATGCAACTGCATTCCGAAGACGCTCATCAACGTATTAAAAAGTGAAGTTCCCACTTCTTTACTTAGATTCCTCAATGAATCAGAGAGGGCTTTTGAGAGATGCAGAGTTTCAAAACTGCCTCTCCCCGTCGATTTACCCTTTCTTTGGAAATCATAAGGAAAATTCAGTACTGACGAGCATCCATTTAAATAATCCTCCCAAAATTCAACCGATTCTTGTTTGACTTCTTTATTCTCTTCCCATTTAGCATAATCATACTGCTGGTATTCAAGGGGCTCAAGCTCAACAGGTTCACCTCTTATTAAGCTGTTGTATATATTACTCAGATCACTTGCAAACACTCCAAATGACCATCCATCAAAAATGATATGATGAATGCTCAGATGAAAATAATATTCATCTGCAGAGGTCTTAATTAAGTACAAGCGGTAAAGTGGACCATGCTCAAAATCAAAAACCATTCTCGAATCGGAGTGAATATGCTCTTTAATTTTATTCAATTTTTCTTCTTCCGGAAGTCCTGTGTAGTCTATAAATGCAATTTTGACTTCTGTTGGTATTATATTACAGTACGGTTTGCCTTCAGATTCCTTGATTACTGAGAAGACTATATGATGCCTCTGGAATAGAATTTCAAAGCTTTTTTCAAATGCTTTGCGGTTAAGCATACCTACAAATCTGTAAGTAGAAGGAATAATATATAGTGGCTTATCAGGCTGTAATTTGGAAATAATCCAAAGCCGTTTTTGATTTCTTGTCAGAGGCAAATTTTGGGTTTCAGTCGAATGTATTAATTCAATCACCTCTTCTGAACCGATAGTCCGAGTGTCAATAATTGCACCCAATTGTTCAATTGTTTCATTCGAAACCAGTTCCTTGAATGTCAACCTGATCTTAAATTTCTCCCTGAGAAGGTTTATTAGTCTAAGTCCAGATAATGAGTTACCCCCTGAATTAAAAAAACTATCTGTTAATGATAGACCTTCGGTCTTTAAGATATCACTCCAGATTTGATGAATGATTTTTTCAGTAGGAGTAAAATCACCTTTGTCTTGCTCCGGTTTGGATGACAGCTCACTTATTTCAAATGTCAAAGCCTTTTTGTCAGTTTTCCCATTTATGGTCTTCGGGAATCCGTTCATTAGTTTAAAAGCGGATGGCACCATATAAGCAGGTAGCTTCTTTCTTATTTGTGCCAATATCTCGCTGATTTCTATCTTGAAGGTTCCCTTAACATTCAAAAATGCAACAAGCCTGATATCACCTTCATCTACCTTAACAGGCTTTACTACAGTTTCTATTACGCCTTCAATTTCGGATAAAACGGATTCTATTTCTTCCATTTCCACCCTGAAACCTCTTATCTTTAGTTGGTTATCGATTCTGCCATGAAATTCAATATTCCCATCTGGGAGCCATCTGGCAAGATCTCCTGTTTTATAAAGTCTCTCTCCTGGATGGTGAGGATTATCAATAAAACTTGTCCTGTTTAAATCTTCTCTGTTCAGATATCCTGTTGAGAGCCCGTCTCCTCCTACATATAGTTCACCGATTACTCCAATAGGCTGATAGTTTAAATACTTATCAAAAACATGCGCAGTTGAATTGCTTATAGGTTTCCCAATCGGAATATTGGATTCGAAATCTTTCTCAATTAAATAAGTCGTTGAGAATGTAGTGTTTTCAGTAGGTCCGTAACCATTAATAACCTTTAAATTTGGATTTTCATTTCTTACTTTATTAATGTGAGGTGCAGAAAGAACATCTCCTCCTACTAATAGATACTTAAGGTTTGAAAATATATCTGTTCGTTGTTCTGCTATCTGGGTAAATAGTGCAGATGTCAACCATAAAACTGTTATACCGTTATTTATTAATTCATTTCCAAGAGCTTCAGGATCAAGAATAAGATCTTTTTCCACTATGAACAAGGTACCACCATTTAACAGCATTCCCCATATCTCGAATGTAGAGGCATCAAATACAATTGCCCCAGTAAGGAGGAGTCTATCCTCAGATGTTAATTCAATAAAATTAGTGTTACGAATGAGCCTTATTATACTTTTCTGGCATATCACAGTTCCTTTAGGCTTTCCAGTTGTTCCTGATGTGTACATGATATACGCCAGATCTGATGAAGAATTTATCTGTCCAATATTAGTTCTTTCATGTTTATATGGATCAGATGCGTCCAGATCAATTATATCAACCCCTTCAACTTTTAATTTAATGTATTTATTTTGTAAAAGAAGGATCTTGCACCCAGAGTCATTTATAATATGATCAATCCTGTGTTCAGGATATTCAGGATCAATCGGTACATATCCTCCGCCAGCCTTTAAGATTGCCAATATGCCTATCACCATTTCCAACGATTTGTCAGCCAATATCCCGACTGGTATATTTTCCTTTACTCCCGAGGCTTTTAAGGTCCGGGCTAACTGATTAGCCTTTTCATTTAACTCACAATAGGTAAGATAATTTTCCTGAAAAACCAATGCGTTTTTTTTCGGAAAAAGATTTACCTGCTCTTCAAACAACTGTACTATAGTTTTTTCTTTTGGGTAGTTTGTTTGCGTTTCGTTAAAGCTATCAATAAGAAGTTTCTCTTCATTCGTAATCAAAGGAAGTGATTCAATTGCACTGTCAGGATTTTCAATCAGTTTATTAATGGTATCCAATAGGTTATCTCTGAAACGGATCATGGTTTCCCTCTTCAATAAGTCACCAGAATATTCAATTCCACCTTCGATTAATTCTCCATCTTCCCATAGATATATAATAATATCAAAGATTGAGGATCTTTCTTCAGCTGGTATTGTCTCACAAATAATCCCTTCCAAGTTTATCGGTACATTTAGATTATTCTGCCATGCGAGGGCAACCTGAAATAAAGGATTGGTGTTTGAAGCACGGTCTGGTTTGACTATTTCCACAACCTTTTCAAATGGCAGATCCTGATGTGCGATTGCATTCATTGCTCCTTCATTGGTGCGCTTTATCAAGTCTCTGAAAGTGTCTCCATTCTCATGCTTAAAGCGCACTACAACAGTGTTCACAAACATTCCAAAAACCTGCTCCAGTTTTGAATGTGGTCTATAGGCTACAGGCAACCCAATGTTAAGGTCATTCTCCCCTGTGTATTTAAGAATTTGTACTCCAAATGCACCCATTAGGGTAGAGAAGAGTGATGAACCCTCTTCTCTGCTGATATTTCTCAGAGAATCAGACAACTCCTTTGGAAGTTGTAAAGCTATATAACCTCCCTTTCCTGTCGATTGTTCCTTTCTCTGAAAATCATACGGAAAATTCAGAACTGTGGAGCATCCCCTTAAGTTCTCTTCCCAGAATCCGATTGATTCTTTACTAATCTCCGAATTTGCTTCCCATTGTGCAAAATCATATTGCTGATACTCCAACTCCTTAAGTTCAATTGTTTCATCTTTTAATATACTGTTATATATTCCACTTAATTCATTGGTAAATATAGCATGTGACCATCCATCAAAGATGATATGATGAATGCTCAAATGAAAATAATGCTCCTGAGGTGATGTCCTGATCAGATACAGCCTAAATAACGGGCCATGCTCAAGATCAAATACTTTTCTTGAATCCGAAAAAACTAATTCTTTAACCTTTGTTAATTTTTCTTTATCTGCAAGTCCTGAATAATCACAAAATGAAATCTTAATCTCTGTTTGTACTATATCACAATATGGTTCTCCTTCAGATTCTTTAAATACCGAGAAAACTACATGATGCCGCCTGAATAAGATCTTAATACTCTGTTCAAAAACTTCCTGGTTAAAGGAACCACTGAATCTGTAAGTGGAAGAAATTATATATAGGGGTTCATCAGGCTGTAACCTGGAAATAATCCATAATCGTTTCTGATTACTAGTAAGTGGAAGATTTCTGGATTCACTTAAATGAGTCAAATCTATCACTTTTCTAGATACAATGGTTCGAGTATCAATTACAGTACATAACTGGTCAATTGTCGCATTTTCGGTTAATTCCTTAAATGACAAAATAAACCCATACTTCTCACGGATCAGGTTTATTAGTCTGAGTCCTAACAATGAGGTGCCTCCTATTTCGAAAAAACTATCTGTTAATGAAAAATCTTCTGTTTTTAAAATATCACTCCAGATTTTATGGATTTCTCTTTCTAACGGTTTAAGCGTATTAATATCTATGCTACTTTTCTTTCCCAATTCTTTAGTATCAAAAACCAGCGCCTTCCTGTCTATTTTCCCATTTATAGTCCTCGGAAACCCGTTAAGGTACTTAATCGCAGATGGTATCATATAGACCGGAAGCTTACTCTTAATCTGTCTGAATACCTCATTCTTTTCCTTTGTGAAATTCTCCGGAACATTTAAAAATGCAACCAACCTGTAATCGCCCTCTTCGACCTTAATTGGCTTGATTATTGCTTCAATCACACCTTCTATCTCTGACAGAACCGATTCAATCTCTTCCAACTCGACCCTGAAGCCTCTTATTTTTAGCTGGTTATCCGCCCTACCACGAAACTCGATATTCCCGTCAGGGAGCCACCTGGCAAGATCGCCGGTCTTGTATAGTCTTTCTCCAGGATTGTGGGGATTATTAATAAAACATACTTTATTTAGGTCCTCTTTATTTAAATATCCAGTTGATAGTCCATCACCTCCAACGTATAATTCTCCTACAACACCTATTGGCTGGTAATTCATATCACCGTCAAAAATATAGACAGTGGAGTTACTATTTGGTTTACCAATTGGAATATTTGATTCAAAATCCCGGTTTACTACGTAATAAGTTGACTGTGTCGAGTTTTCCGTCGGCCCATAGCCATTTATTAGTATAAGATTTGGATTATCCTTCCTCACCTTGTTGGCATGAGATGTTGATAGAACATCTCCTCCAACAACCAAGCACTTTATTTTACCGAATATATGAGAGCGACTTTCTACCAGATGAGTAAAAAGTGCTGCTGTTAAGACTAGGAAAGTAATTTTATTCTTCAATAGCTCTTCCCCAAAAGCATAAGGACTAAGCAGAGTCTGCTTATCTATAATATATAACGATCCTCCATTTAGCAATGCTCCCCAAATCTCCATCATAGATGCATCGAAGACCAAAGCACCTGATAATTGTACCCTATCATCCGGGGAAAGTCTGAAATAGTTTGTATTGCATACTAGGCGTATTGCACCTCGCTGAGGTATTGGAGTTCCTTTCGGAAGACCTGTCGTACCGGAAGTGTATAAAATATATGCATAATCCTCGGGACCATTTAAAATTTGTAAATTTGATTTATCCTGATCATATATCTCTTCCATATCCAGGTTAAGTTTCTGAACTCCTTCTATCGCTGTCCCCATATATTTATCTTGTATAAGAAGACTTTTTATGCCGGCGTCCTCTACTATAAAACTGATTCTTTGTTCAGGATATTCAGGATCAATAGGTGTAAAGCATCCTCCAGCTTTAAGAATTCCCATCACGCCAACAATCATTTCCAATGATTTGTCTGTAAAAAGACCCACAGGAGTATTCTTTCCCACTCCTGACTTTCTTAGGGTACGAGCTAATTGATTTGACTTTTCATTTAATTGCTTATATGAATAGGATTCTCCTTTAAAAGCTACTGCAATTTTATCAGGGAATAATCTGGCATTATTTTCAAATAATTCTGCTATAGTTTTATCTTTTGGATAGTTGGTTTTTGTCTTATTTATATCATAAATCATCTGTAACTCTTCCTCAGAAATCATTGGCACATTATTAACTGGCCCATCTATATCCTCGATCAGATTTTCTAACAAAGTCAGAAAATGATCTCGTAACCTTTTTACTGTTTCTGGTTTAAGAAGATCCTTTTTATATTCTATTAACCCTTCAATATTATCACCATTCTCCCACAAAGCGAGAGTAATATCAAAAACAGCAACCCCTTCATCACTTCTTACTACCTCGCCCACAACTCCATCCAGATTAATAGGCACACTCAGATTATTCTGCCATGCCAGTGCAACCTGAAATAAAGGATTAGTTCCAGTAATTCGTTCAGGCTTCGTTCGTTCTACGATTGTTTCAAAGGGAACGTCCTGATGAGATATTGCATTCAAAGCCGCCTCATTAGTTCTTTTTATCAGATCCCTGAATGTATCTCCTTTTTCATACTTTAATCGAACGACTACCGTATTAACAAACATTCCAAAAATGTTCTCCAATTTAGTATGAGGACGGTAGGCAACAGGCAATCCTATATTAAGATCACTTTCTCTCGTGTACTTATGCATCAATACCCCAAAGGCACCCATTAATGTAGAAAATAATGATGAACTCTCTTCCTTACTGATTTGCTTAAGCGCTTTGGATAATGTTCTTTTCAGACGGACCGAGAGCAATCCAGCCCTACCGGATTTAAGTTCCGTACGCTGAAAGTCAAACGGGAAATTCATTATTGATGAACATCCACTTAAATTTTCTTCCCAAAATGTAACTGATTCTTCTTTTAATTCTGTCTTAGTTTCCCATTCTGCATAATCATATTGTTGATACTCCAACTCTGTAAGATTAACTTCTTCTCCCTTAATCAAGCTATTATAAATTTTGCTCAAATCATTAACAAATACAGCATGTGACCACCCGTCAAAAACTATATGATGTATGCTCATATGAAAATAATACTCATCTTCAGCAACCTTGACAAGATACAACCGATACAATGGACCGTGACTCAGATCAAACGCTTGCCTCGAATCATCAATAATAATGTCCGTAACCTTCTTGATTATTTCTTCTATAATTCCTCCGGAATAATCTTGATAAGTAACCTTTACATCTCTTGGGATTATATCGCAATATGGTTCCCCTCCCTCTTCACCGATCGAAGAAAATACAATATGGTGTCTCTCAAACAATTTTCCTAAACTCTTCTCAAATATCTTACAATCAAGTGAACCTTTTAGCTTGTAAGTTAAGGGAATAATGTAAGCTGGCACACCTGGCTGCAACTGCGAAATAAGCCATAACCTCTTCTGATTATTAGTTAAAGGTAACCGATATGACCTAGTCAGGTGTTCAAGTTTAATAACTTCCTGTTTGACACCAGGCTGACTGTCGATTAAGACCGTCATTTGCATTATTGTGGAATTTGCCAGGAAATCCCCGAAAGTCATTAAAAGCCCATACTCTTCCCTAACCAGATTGATCAATCTGATAGCCAGCAAGGAATTACCTCCTATTTCAAAGAAATTATCTTTTAATGAAATATTCTGAGTCTTTAAAGTCTGACTCCAAAGTGTCCTTAATTTTTGCTGTGTAGGTGTAAATGAAACTATATCTGAGTCCATCTCCTGCTCCTGTTCCGTGATCTCAATAACCAACTCTTTCTTATTTATCTTCCCGTTAGGTAGTCTCGGAAAACCTTCTGATATCTGGAGGAAAGATGGTATCATATAACCAGGCAAATGCCGTGATAAATAATCATTAATCTGCTCTTTTGTAAATGTAAATCCGGTTTCAATATTTAAAAATGCTACTAATCGTTCATCATTCTCCCCAAACTTTTGGACCTTTACAATAGCTTCTTTGACTTTTGGGAGGCTGGATAACAAGCTTTCAATCTCTCCAGGCTCAATCCTAAACCCTCTTAGTTTGATCTGGTTATCTATCCTCCCTAAAAGCTCAAGGTTGCCGTCATCAAGAAATCTACCTCGGTCTCCTGTCTTATAAATGAGACAGCCGTCTTCAAATGTGATGAACTTTTCTGCTGTTAGATCTGGCCGCTTATGATAGCCTTTTGAAACACCAATTCCTCCAATAGCGACCTCACCTATCACTCCTATAGGTAGTGTTTTATTGTTTTTATCAAGGATATGGACAGTTGTATTATCTATTGGAGTGCCAACAAGTATTGGAGGAGTAGGATCTGTGAGTTGACAACAGGTGGACCACACCGTTGTTTCTGTTGGTCCGTACATATCCCATAATGATTCAACTTTAGGCAGTAAATCCTTAACAAGCCCAGGAAGGATTGCTTCTCCTCCGCATAAAGCTTTAAGGTTCTTTTTACCTTTCCACCCAGTACCGAGAAGAATGTTCCATGTGGCAGGAGTTGCCTGCATAAACGTTATATCTTTCTCCTCAAGTAAACGCGATAGCTTATTACCGTCAAATATATCCTCTGTACCTGAAATAATTAACTCTGCTCCAATGGATAAAGGTAGGAATACTTCCAATACAGAAATATCGAAAGAAAGTGTAGTAACTGCTAGTAATCTGTCCTTACACAATATTCCAGGTTTCTTTGCCATGCTTTGCAGAAAGTTCACAACAGCCTGATGGTGGACTTCCACTCCTTTTGGTTTACCTGTCGATCCTGAGGTGTAAATAATGTATGCAAGCGATTGTGAGTCTATTTTTAGTTCTGGCTTGACTGTACTGCATTTACTAATTTTGCTACTGTCTGTATCTGTTAAAACAACTTTCGTATCTGGAAAGTGATGAAATTTTTCAGAAAGTGAGCTTTGGGAAATAAGCACCTTTGCCCCTGAATCTTTGTACATATAAGCTATCCTTTCGTCAGGAAACATTGGATCCATTGGAAGGTAGCAGCACCCTGCCTTCAACACACCAAGTACTGAAATTACCATCTCCACAGATCGTTCAAGACAGATTCCTATTACATCACCATCTAAAACACCATGTGATAGAAGATGTTTTGCCATCTGGTTTGATTTTTCATCCAGATCTCTGTAAGACAGGCCAATATCTCCAGACATCACCGCTATCTTGGTTGCGTTAACTTCAACCTGAGATTCAAATAATTCCTGTACGAGACAATCAGGAGCGAAGACCTTTGTGTTGTTAAATGCTTCTAACCGTTTCTTATCATTTTCCGAAACCAGGGAAACTTCAGAGATTATCTTATCAGGTTGGCTTACCAAAGATTCCAGAAGATGAATGAAGCTCTCCTTCAGACGGATTACGGAGTCTCTTTTAAGAATATCAAGGCTGTAATGTAACTCTCCATCAATATTGTCCCCATCCTCCCAAAGTGCAAGAGTTATATCAAAGTTAGCAACCCCCGTGTCTCCTTTTACTGCTTCACTCCTGATACCCTTCAGTTTCAAGGGGGCCCTAAGATTATTCTGCCATTCAAAGCCTATTTGAAATAAAGGGTTCGTATTTGAAATACGTTCAGGTTTAACAATTTCCACTATAGTGTCAAATGATATTTCCTGGTGTGAAATTGCATTTAATGCTGCGTCATTTGTTCGCCTAATTAAATCCCTGAACGTATCATTTCTATCATACCTCAATCGTACAACAACAGTGTTAACAAACATCCCAAAAATGTGCTCAAGTCCGGAATGCGGCCTATAAGCTACAGGTAGTCCAATATTAAGATCATCCTCCCCAGAGTACTTATGTAAAAGCACTCCGAAAGCGCTGAGCATTGAAGTAAAAAGTGATACTCCTTCTTCTTTGCTAATCCTGCTCACATTATCTGACAAAGTCCTTGAAAATCGGATCATCTCAAAATCAGCTTTTCCTGTCGGTTGCTCCTTCCGCTGAAAGTCATAAGGGAAATTCAATACAGATGTGCATCCTCTCAGATTTTCTTCCCAGAAAGCAATTGATTCTTTTTTAGCTTCCGAATTAGTCTCCCATTGAGCATAGTCATATTGCTGATAGTCCAACTCTTCAAGTCTAATTTCTTCTTCATTTAACAGACTATTATATATCTTAGTCAAATCATTGACTAAAACCCCATGTGACCATCCATCAAATATGATGTGATGAATGCTCATATGAAAATAACATTCATCCTCAGCAGTCTTAATAAGAAACAACCTGTATAACGGGCCGGAGCCCAAATCAAATGCCTGCTTTGAGTCTTCATTTATCAATTGCCAGACCTTCTCTTTTCTTTCCTCTCTTGAAGTCTTGGTATAATCAATAATAGATACTTTAAGCTCTCTCGGAACTATTTCACAGTAAGGCACTCCTGCTTCCTCCCTGATCACGGAAAATACAATATGATGTCGTTCGAATAAAATTCTCAGGCTCCTTTCAAAAATCTCATGGTTCAAAAGACCATGAAACCTGTACGTTATAGGAATAATATAAGCAGGTATACCTGGCTGAAGCTGTGAAATTAGCCATAACCTGGTTTGGTTACTTGTGAGAGGGAGGTGCGTAGTATCTGTCAAATGAACCAGATTTATCCCATTATTTGAAATCTCTGTTCGGGAGTCAAGAATTTCGGCCAGCTGACTAATAGTAATATTTGTCACTAATTCCTTGAAAGTCAATGTAATTCCAAATTTCTCCCCAAGGATGTTTATTAACCTTAAACCAATTAATGAGTTTCCACCTATATCAAAAAAGCTGTCAGCTAATGATATATCATCAGTTTTTAAAATATCAATCCAGATCTTGTAGACTTCCCTTTCTGTAGGTGTAAGTGAATTTACATCTATACTTCTCCTATTTTTAAATTCTCCACGGTCAAAGACAAGGGCCTTCCTATCGGTTTTCCCATTTACAGTTTTGGGAAATCCGTGCATATACTTAAAGGCTGATGGTATCATATAAACAGGCAGCTTCTTCCTTATCTGCAACAATATCTCTGTTGTTTCCATTTTGAAGTTTTCCGGAACATTCAAAAATGCTATCAACTTGTAGTCTCCTTCATCAACCTTTAAAGGCTTTATCACAACTTCAATAACACCTTCAATTTCAGCTAAAACTGATTCTATTTCTCCAAGTTCAACTCTGAAACCTCTTATCTTTAACTGGTTGTCTGCTCTTCCCCGGAATTCAATATTCCAGTCAGGAAGCCATCTTACCAAATCTCCTGTCTTGTAAAGCTGTTCTCCCGGATTATGAGGATTTTCAATGAAAGCCACTTTGTTCAAATCTTCTCTGTTCAGATATCCTGGTGAAAGACCATCGCCTCCAACATATAATTCACCAATCACTCCAATAGGCTGGTAGTTCATATATTTGTCAAAAATATAGGCTGTTGAGTTGCTGTTTGGTCTACCAATAGGGATGCTTTTATCAAAGTCCTTTTCTACCTTATAAATGACAGATACACATGTATTTTCAGTTGGCCCATATCCATTTATTACTGTAAGATCGGGATTAACTTTTCTTACCTTGTTGATATGTGCAACTGGCAATACGTCACCCCCCATAGCCATGTACTTAAGTTTTCTGAATATGGCCGGACGACTTTCCAATAAATGAGTGAAAATAGCAGGGGTAATAATAAAAATTGTAATTTCATTCTTTAACATCTCCTCCCCGAGAGAGTCTGGATTTAGAAGTGTTTCTTTATCAATAATATACAATGCTCCGCCGTTTAATAATGGTCCCCATATCTCTGCAGTGCTCATATCAAAGACAATGGGGGCTTGCTGGAGGACCCTGTCTTCCGGGTTTATGCTGATCCAGTTTGTATTACATAATGTCCTTATAACACTACGATGTCGTATTGGTGTGCCTTTGGGAATCCCGGTCGTTCCCGAAGTGTACAAAATATATGCAATATCTTCAGGCCTGTTAATTTTTTGTATATTCGAGTTGTCAGTATTGTAGATGCCTTTTGAATTTAAATTGTGTTTTTGCACTCCTTTAATCTCAATCCCCATGTATTTATCTTGAATAAGAATGTTTTTTATACCTGAGTCTTGAACAATGAAATCAATCCTTTGTAAAGGGTACTCAGGATCCACAGGTACGTAACAGCCCCCTGCCTTAAGTATTCCAAGCATCCCAACTACCATTTCCAGTGATTTGTCAGAAAACAAACCTACCGGGATATTTTCACTTACTCCTGAGGCCCTTAGTGTTCTGGCCAACTGATTCCCTTTTTCATTCAATTCCTTGTATGTAAGGGAACTTCCTTTAAAAGATATAGCAACATGATCCGGAAGCTTCTTTGCTTGATCCTCAAATAACTGTACAATTGTTTTTTCTTTCGGATAATCTGTAGAAGTATTATTGATTTCCCGAATCATTCTTATCTCATTTTCAGATACAATTGATACCGAATTAACAGGTAAATCAATGCTTATTGTCAGTCTATTTAATAGTATCAGTAAGTGTTCCTTCAATCTTTTAATTGTCTCAGGTTTGATAATATCCATATTATATTCAATCTCCCCCTCAATAATATCACCATTCTCCCAAAGAGCAAGGGACAAGTCAAAAGTGGCCGCTCTATGATCACCTTTTATCACTTCACTCTTTATTCCATCAAGTAATACTGGTTCATTCAGGTTATTCTGCCAGATAAAAGCAACCTGGAACAAAGGATTTGCACCGGATACGCGTTCAGGATTGACTATTTCAACAATGCTCTCAAAGGGAATATCCTGATGAGTTATAGCATCCATAGCAGCATTATCAGCCGCCTTTATCAGTTCTCTAAAAGTCTTATCCTTTTCATATCTTAAGCGCACGACAACTGTATTCACAAACATTCCGAAGATCCTTTCCAACTCAATATGAGGACGATATGCCACAGGTAATCCGATGTTAATATCATCTTCCCCTGAATACTTTTTCATTAGTACTCCATAAACACTCAACAAAGTGATAAAAAGTGAAGTATCCTCCTCTTTGCTTATTCTCCTCAGGTCATTTGACAGTTTTTTTGGAATCTTGATAGGTTCTAGACCACCCTTGCCTGTTGTCTCCTCGCTGCGCGGAAAATCGTATGGAAAGTTCAACACCGGTAAGCATTCCAGCAAATTTTCTTTCCAGAAAGCAGATGATTCTTCATTCTCGGCTTTATCACTTTCCCAATAAGCATAATCATACTGTTGATATCTCACTACTTCAAGTTCAACATCCTCACCCCTTAGTAGACCGTTGTAGAATTCGTTCAAATCCTTAATAAAAACACCTTGCGACCAACCATCAAAAATGACATGATGGATACTTATATGAAAATAATACTCATTTATAGCCGTCTTCACCAAGTACATACGATACAACGGACCTCTTTCTAGATCAAATCCCTTCTTCGAATCTTCATTTATAAAACCTTTTACCTTTTCAAATTTTTCAGTTTCAGGCAGATCGGTGTAATCAATCAAAGATAAATCAATATCTCTCTCTTCAATATCACAATAAGGTTCACCGTCAACCTCCTTAATTACTGAAAATACTATATGATGCCTCCGAAATAATTTCTCCAGACTTCTTTCAAATATCTCGACATTCAGTGATCCGTTAAATCTATACGTTGAACGAATTATATACAAAGGTATATCAGGATGTAATTTTGATAACAACCATAAACGCTTCTGATTTTTTGTCAGAGGCAGGTTCCTCGTGTCAGAAATATGAACCAGTTCAATGGCATCTTTTTTTACTGACATTTGACTATCAATATAGCTACTCAACTGACCAACAGACGAGTTTAAAATTAACTGCCTGAACGTTAGTGTTACATTTAATTGCTCCTGAATTTTGTTAATTAACCTAATACCTAATAATGAATTTCCACCCGAATTAAAAAAATTGTCATGCAGATTAATTGGATGAGTCTTAAGAATGGAAATCCAAATATTGAGTAATTCCTTTTGAGTACCTGTTAAAGAGTTATAATCTATCTGTTGTTTCGAGTCTGATCTTTGTAAATCAAAAATAAGTGCCCTTTTGTTTATTTTACCGTTGGGTAGTCTGGGAAAACCATCAGAGCGTTGAAAGTATGATGGTATCATATAAGGTGGAAGATGCTGAGATAAAGAGACTTTGATTTCTTCATCCTCCAGCCTAAAATCATTATCAGTGTTCAGGAACGCCACCAGGCGTTCATCATTTTCATCAAACCGGTGCAAAGAAACTACAGACTCCCTTACTCCCTTAATTTTTGCGAGCAAAGTCTCAATCTCCCCTGGTTCTACTCTGAATCCCCTCAGTTTTATCTGATTGTCAGCTCTCCCAAACAGTTCAACATTACCATCATTATTAAATCGCCCAAGGTCACCGGTTCTATAAACGACACGGCCATTCTCAATCCGGATGAATTTTTCTTCGGTAAGATCCGGCCTGTTATGGTAGCCTTTTGCTACACAAATCCCCCCGATTGCAACATCTCCTGTTACACCGATTGGAAGCATATTATTTTCTTTATCAAGTATATGGATTGTAGTATTATGAATTGGTTTTCCGATAACGATTGGGGCATTTTCATCGCTAATCTGTGTACATGTTGCATAAACCGTGGCCTCTGTCGGTCCATAGCAGTTCCAGAATTCACCAACCTTAGGAAGGATCTGGCGTATCAGACTGTAAGTCAAGGCTTCACCTCCGCATAGTGACTTAAGGTCCTTTTTACCATGCCAGCCGGCTGATAGCAGGATGCTCCAGAAAGATGGAGTGCCCTGAATGATTGTTATGTCATGTTTTTCAATAAGTTCAATTAATACTGGACCATTCGTAATGTCTTTTGATCCGGCAATAACGAGGGTGGCTCCTTTTGACAATGTCACGAATAGTTCATAGACTGACATATCAAAAGAGAGTGTAACAACAGCAAGAAGAGTGTCATTCGCCTTTATTCCCGGCTTTATAGACATACTTTCAATAAGGTTGACTACAGATTTATGATGTACTATAACACCTTTCGGCTTCCCTGTTGAGCCTGATGTATAAATTATGTAAGCGGGTGACTGATTAGTTATATAAAGTTCTGGCTTCGCAGTACTATTCCTTCTTATCTCTTCCTTATCGGTATCTATTAAGATGGTGCGTGTATTGGGAAGCTGCTGAAACCTGTCTTTCAAAGATTTTTCTGAAATCAGCACCTTTGCCCCGGAATCTTCGAACATATAGCTGAGCCTGTCATCGGGAAATGAAGGATCCATAGGAAGATAACAACCCCCTGATTTAAGTACCCCAAGCACTGAAACCACCATTTCAACAGAACGGTCAATACATATCCCCACAGTATCACCGCTCTTGATACCTAAGGAAAGCAGATGTCTGGCCAGCTGATTTGACATATCATCCAGCTCTTTGTATGTCAGGCTTACTTCTTCTGAAATAACAGCTTTCCGGGATGGTTGAATAGCTGCCTGTGTCTCATAGAAATCCTGAATTAGGCAATCGGGAATTGGTAACTCCGTATTATTAAAACTATTAATTTTTCCCCTTTCAGTTTCTGATATTGCTGAAATATCCGATAGATTTTTATTTGGACAATCAGATATCGACTTGGCTAAAAGAGTAAAGCTATCCTTGATCCTTTGAACAGTGTAGGAATCAAATACATCTATATTGTATTCAATGTCTCCCTTTATGGCGTTCTGGTCTTCCCACATATAAAAGGTAAGATCAAAAGGAGATATTCCTTCAGGTAATGAAGTCCTTTCTCCTTTGATACTTCCAAAAGTCATTGGTATTGTCTGATCGGTTAACCAGGACAATGAAACCTGAAAAAGAGGATTAACTCCGGGAATTCTTTCTGGTTTAACAGCCTTAACTATTTCTTCAAAAGGAAGTTTTGAATTTAAAATGCCATTTCTTACAATATCTTTTGAATACTTGAGATACTCTGTAAAGCTGCTCTTAGTGTTAATTTGTAACCTTACAACTGTGGTATTAATAAATAAACCAAATATTTTGTCACATAAGGGAAAATCTCGACGATTTGAAACTGGAACACCTATGCAAATATCACTTTCGTTAGAATACTTATGGATCAGGACACCTAGTAATGAGACAACTACATTAAAAAGTGAGGTACCTTCATTATTGCCAATTTCCTTTAATTTTGAAGTACATTCTTTGGAAAATCCAAATGATTCCCTACGACCTAAGCCTGAAGGAAATGGTTTTCTAGGAAAATCGTAAGGTAATTTTACTTCAGTCGGGCACTCTTTTAAATTAATTTTCCAGAATTGCGCCAACTCATTTTCCAGCTTGGAATCCATGGAATTAGCTTCCTGCTCAACATAATCATAGCTCTGGTAAGTTAATGGTTCAAGTTCAACATTCTCATTTAACAGCAGGTCATTATAGATCCTGCTCAATTCCTGAACGAAGATCCTTCTTGACCAACCATCAAAAATAATATGATGAATAGTTGCATGAAAATAATAACTTTCAGTATCTTCTTTAATCAAATACAATCTATATAGCGGTCCGTTTCCCAAATCAAAGCTTATTCTTGAGTCATGAGAGGCAAATGAATAGATCTTATTTTTGCGTATTTCAACAGGCAGATCAGAAAAATCTTTCAAATCAAGGTCCACATTCCTTGGAACTATCTCAATATATGGATTTTCGTTTTCTTGCCTAAAAACCGAAAATATAGTATAATGCCTGTTAAATAAAAGAACCAGACTCTTTGACAGGATATTATAATCCACTCTCCCATTAAAATGATAAGTTAATTGGATATTATATGACGGATTAGTTTTGTCTTGCTGGTACATTATCCATAACCTTTTCTGATTCAATGAAAGTTTTAAATGACTCTCTAACTTAAATGGTAATTCATCCATGTTCTGCTCAATGAGTTAATTTGAATTTGAAATTATTTCGAAAACAACAGAGATTTGTTCTAAAATTTTATGATTGGAGGGAAAACTACTAAAAGGTTTTTATATGGTATTAATTGTATCATTTATAACATATTATTTATATTCCAAAATAGCCTTTAAACATCTTTCAGCTGCATGGCCATCCCATAGTTCCGGCCGAGTGGGATTGCGTTGTTTCGCCATCGCATTTGCAAATTCTTTGCGAATAAGTTCAATATCGTTTCCGACCAAAACACTGGCCCCACCATTTTCAATCAATGTTACTGGCCTTTCAGTATTGCATCTCAGGGTTAAACAGGGAGTGCCAAGAATCGTACACTCTTCCTGTAAACCTCCACTATCTGTCAGAATTACCCGTGAATTCATATTTAATTTTAACATTTCCAGATAACCAAGCGGTTCAAGTAAGAGTAACTTTTGCTGTGAATTAACTTCATCCATTAGTCCAAAACTTTCAAGCATTTTTCTTGTACGCGGATGTATTGTCCACACTAGTGATATTTCTTCAATGACTTCATCAATAATAAAACGGACAATTGATTCAAGTACTTTTCTATTGTCTACATTAGATGGCCGATGCAACGTCATTACAGCAAAATCATGGTAAGAACATGCAGTCCAAAAGTCTTGCAATCCATTTATTGAATTTTCTTTAAAAATGGTTTCAATATTGATTCTTTCAGCTTTAGTCCTGTTACTTTCTAAAGTATCGATCATAATGTTCCCAGTAAATTTAATCCTATGTTCCGGAGTTCCTTCTTTCCTGAGATTTTCAGAAGAAGTTAAATCTGGAGTCAGCAGCAAATCGGAAATCCGATCAGTCACTAGTCGATTTATTTCTTCAGGCATTGTCATATCGCCGGAACGTAAACCAGCCTCTATATGACAACAAAGGATATGTTCTTTTTTGGCAGAAATTGAGCACGCCAGAGTTGCATTTACATCCCCAACAACAACGACCCAATCTGGTTTGAAATTCCTTATAGCTTTTTCGAATTCAATCATTGTATGACCAACCTGTTCGGCATGAGTGCCTGATCCAATTCCAAGATTAATATCAGCTTGCGGAATTTCAAGCTGTTGGAAGAATGCTTTTGACATGCAATCATCGTAGTGCTGCCCAGTATGAACAAGGCAATGCTTAATGGTATTTCCATTTGATTCATTATAGACTTTAATAGCTTTTATAAAGGGAGCTATTTTCATGAAATTTGGTCTTGCACCAACAATTGACATTATTTTCATTTTACAGCAGTAATTTTTAACTGACTTAATAGCTAGTTATAAAAGTTATATTTGGTTCACAATGCAGCCAGATGCTACTTCTTTAAATGTAACTGCTCTAAATCTGGAGATACTCCTGAATTGGAGTCATTATATACGCCTAAAAAAGTAAATGACAACCTTAAAGGACCTTTTTACTAATTTTTAAGGTGATTATCAAGCGAAAGGTTTGTTAGCAAATGCATTGCTTAACAAAGGTAAAAGCAAATGAGTATTGGGTAATGTTTTATTTAACTAAAACTTTCCCGATATAGAAAAGTTTACCAGAGTTGAGTCCCACAAAATAAATTCCTTTTACCCCGGGAACAGGTAACTGAATTAATGTATTTTTCCAGAACTCAATGTTCCTGTTATCAAGTATTCTTTTTCCCGTAAGATCTGTGATTATTACCGAACCCTGT
>Ga0208980_10000282_pt1 | contig 27474 bp, 27 predicted proteins | sample WetSurMetagenome_3_FD_187993 | JGI IMG/M metagenome (GOLD analysis project Ga0208980, IMG submission 187993) | Wetland microbial communities from Twitchell Island in the Sacramento Delta, sample from surface sediment Aug2011 Site A1 Bulk (version 2) | ecosystem: Environmental > Aquatic > Marine... | reverse complement strand
GATCTTTTCCGATCCTTCGCAAAACACACTGATCGTAAACGAATATATCCAGCGCTATGGTGACTTCGATGGGTTCTTTACGAGAAACAATGTAGAGCGGCTGACACAAGCAACGGAGAAACAATGAGTTTCTCCACAGCTTAAAAAAATATTTTTCAATAGATTCAGTTTTTTCGGAGTTAACGCCAGATTCATCATCTTTTTCTGTGTAAAGAATTCTGATCAACTATGTCGCAGAGGAAACTCTTCCTTGTCGTGCTGCCGCAGTCGTTCTTATGCTTGCAGCAGTCATTGTGAGGGCTTGCATAAGCTCCACAGCAACAGCACCGTCAGGAGAGATAAAAAAGTTCAGTTCAAGCGGACGAAATCCGGGACTACATTAAGAACAATACCCAGATCGTACGGGATGAAAATTACCGTACCGACAGGGTAGTGGTACCAGCCCCTGCCCCGGTCATGGCAGCTCAGGAGTCAGCGACGAAGGGGGTTTCCCTATCCGGTGCACTCCCATCAGCCGCGGGCATCGGATCGCCCGATTACTCGCAAACAAATATTCAGGTTGCCGGTGTTGATGAGCCGGATTTCGTCAAGAACGATCCCCGGTATATCTACGTGATATCCGGCAGCACGCTTACGATTGTGGATGCTTACCCGGCAAAGGTGGGATGTACTTTACCCGGAAATGAGAGGAATTTAAAAAGTAAAAAATTTTTTTGCTGTTACTCGTTTTTACCAGAATCCGTTATAGGGAAATATGAGCCCGGTGAACCGATTTTGCTTTTCCCATAAAATCCATTATACCCTGCGCCCCATAGATATAGGACTTTATCATGCGCATTCCCATACAATCAGTCACGCCAGCAAGCGGTCAAGCAGAGATCTGCGGCTGGGTTCATGAGGTGCGGGATCTCGGGGGTCTTGCCTTCTTTTTGATCCGCGACCGTACCGGAATCATCCAGGTAACTATACCGAAGAAGAGAGCTTCAGAGGCTGTTCTTGCCGCTGCAAAACAGGTCTCCCGTGAATCTGTTATACGAGTCGCAGGGATGGTAAAAGCTATCGACAAGGCACCAGGCGGACGGGAGCTCGTGCCTGATTTGTTCGAGATCATCAGTTTAGCCGACAGCCCCCTGCCACTTGATGTTGTGGAGAAGGTCCCGGCGGATCTCGATACCCGGCTTGATGCCCGTTTCCTGGATGCCCGGAGACCCCGGGTCGCGGCAGTTTTTCAAATCCGCAGTGCCGCTACTCATGCCATTAACCAGTACCTCCATCAGGAAGGTTTCATCAACATCACCACTCCCAAGATAGTGGCAGCCGCAACAGAGGGTGGCACCGAGCTGTTCCCTATTGCCTACTTTGACAAAGAGGCATTCCTCAACCAGAGCCCGCAACTCTACAAACAGATGATGATGGCGGCAGGATTTGAAAAGGTCTTTGAAATCGGGCCGATTTTCCGGGCAGAAGAACACAATACAACCAAGCATCTGAACGAGGCTACATCGATTGATATTGAAGTATCCTATGCAGATCATCTCGAGGTAATGCGCATCCTCGAATCGCTGATTGTTAAAACCTACGAGTATGTAAAAGAGACCTGCAGTGACCAGCTCGCAAACCTTGAAATCGCCGATTTTGTCATTCCAAGCGCACCATTTCCCCAACTTCCGTACCATGAAGCGATAGAGATTGCAAGGAAAAAGATTGATGACCCGATCAAGTATGGCGATGATATCAGTCCTTCTGCAGAGAGAGCTATCGGAGCAGAAATGGGCGGGCACTACTTCATTGTGGACTGGCCCACCGAAATCCGCCCCTATTACGCTATGCCATATGAGAACAATCCCACCATCTGTAAGGCATTCGATCTTATGCACCCGAGAATGGAGTTATCCAGCGGTGCGCAACGGGTTCACCAGCATGATCTCCTCGTGCAGCAGATCAAAAAGAAAGGCTTGAATCCCGAGAGCTTCGAGTTCTACCTGCGTCCGTTCCGGTACGGCATGCCACCCCATGCCGGTTGGGGGCTGGGAACCGATCGGCTGATTATGACGATGCTTGGATTGTCAAATGTACGTGAGGCAGTACTTTTCCCTCGTGACATGCACCGGCTCGTTCCCTGACCAAATACATTTTTTATCACTGCGGTCGATTCGATTGTACGATTAATTATCGGGAATTTCCATGGTAAAGGACTATTTCATCGACAAAATTCTGGCGACAACAGTGGTCGGAAGTTATCCCGTGATGAAAGGGAGCGGCCTGAGAAGTCTTTTTGACCCTCTCCATTTCGCGGTCGAGACAGCTGTTGCCGACCAGATAGCTGCAGGCATCGATATCATATCAGACGGTCAGATTCGTGGTGACATGATCCAGGCATTCACCTCGAAACTTCCCGGGGTTAAAGGTCAGGAGGTTATCGGCAAAGTCCAGCCAGCATCCGGACCAATAACCGTGGCAGATACAAAGTATGCACTGGGAAAAGCCCCAAAAGTGAAAGGGATCATCACCGGACCCACCACACTCGCCCATGGTCTTCATATCAGTACCCCGATGTACCGGAACAAGGAGGAACTTGCACTCGATCTTGCTGCTGCACTTGTTCCTGAGGCAAAAGCATTGGAAGCTGTTGGTGTAACCCTTTTGCAGATCGATGAACCGATATTTTCTACTGGTATGGCAGATCTTGCTATCGGAAAACAGGCAATTGAAACCATCACAACAGCCCTGCGTATTCCAACCTGCATGCATGTATGCGGAAATTTAGGAAATGTTCTCGATGAAATCCTGAAGTTCAAGGTGAATGTGCTGGATTTCGAATTTTCGAATAGCCCTGCAAATCTTGATCTGCTCTCACGCCGTGACCTTGCCGGGCGGATGATTGGGTACGGTTGTGTGGACTCATCGATTGATAAGGTCGAAAGCATTGCGGAGATCAAAAAGAGAATTGAAAAAGGGATTGAGGTATTTGATCCAAGGATCATGTTGCTCGATCCGGATTGTGGAATGCGAATGCGGTCCCGTGAGGCAGCTTTTGCCAAGCTAAAACACATGTCTGAAGCTGCAAAGATGGTGCGGATCGGACTCTAAATTTTTTATTTTTCTCTGATTCTAAAAAAAAATATGTCCTCAATATAAATAATTCAATGGAGTGACATGATCGTATGACTGGAGGTTGAAAATGCAAGCAATGGAGAATTGCAGTCGTATAAAAGCAGTCACTGACAGCAGGCTGCTATTCAAAGGGAACAGGAATTACTGATAGAACCATAGGCACCATCAATTATTTGCCGGAACCAAAAGTCCAAAATGTACTGCACAATATAGAATGTAGTGAGAAAACTACGATGTCAGAGGTAACGGGAAATTCGATCCGGGTCAGGGCTTTCCAACACACACCTTCAGAACCACTCGGTTATTTTGAACATATTTTCTCAGAACAGGGCATCCCATTTGACTATACACATCTCTGGGACGATGAGCCTGTCAGCGCCGGGGATGCAAACCGCCTTATATTCCTTGGCGGTCCGATGAGCGTGAACGATGAAAAGGATTTTCCGTGGATCAAAGACGAGAGGGAGCTGATCCGACAGGCAGTAAGGAAGCGGATTCCCGTGCTGGGTCTGTGTCTCGGTGCTCAGCTGATCGCATCGGCTTACGGCGCACCCGTGTACCGGTTTCTGAACGAGACCGGCTGGTACACAGTACACTGTTCCCATGATGTTACCGGAGTTTTTGCGTCCTTCCCGAAAACTTTCCACGTTTTTCAGATGCATGGCGAAACATTCCACCTGCCCGTTGGAGCAAGACTCCAGTGCAGAGGGGATCGTGTACCTAACCAGGGATTCCGGCTCGGATCAGCAATCGGGCTCCAGTTCCACCTTGAGATGACTGAAAAGCTGATCCAGGACTGGACACGCGGGGAGAGAAAGTTCCTGAAAGAGAAAATAGGACGCGATACGGAACGGTACCTTGAGAGCAGCAATTTGTTGTGCCGGGGGGTAGCGAGTGAATTTTTATTTGGAAATTTCCGTAATGCACACGAAATAATCAAAAAAAAGTTTTATAAAATTTTTTAAACTCCCCATTTTTTGTAACTGCAAAAATTCCCGGTTATTTTCCGGGAGTTAAAAACTTCTGGAGCTCATGCAAGGGTAGCATATCCAATACCGTCACGGTACTTTGATAACTGTAGTTGCCGGGCAGACAGGTATCTCATTTGCCTGCAGCTGCTCAAAAAACAATTGATATATCGGGAAAAATGATTATACAACCCTTGAAGTAGTCGATGCTTCAATACCATTATCAGTAATGATGAAGGGTAACAATCTCTTTGGAGATGCCGAATCTTTGATTTTATGCACTGCAAGAGATCGCTCAATCTCAGCCTGATGAATATCTGTTTTGAACTCAATGACAATATCTGATGCACGCATGATCCTGGTCATTTCTATGGGCGCGTGAATACCCGTGTATACGACAAACATGATATTTGCACTACGTTTCTTCATTTCTTCTCGGGTAAGTCGTAAAAACTTGAGTGCTTCCTCGATCCCGTACTTAATAATGATAGTCGAGAGTGAGTCAACAACAATACGCCCTCCCGCCATCTGCGGGATATACATCTCAGGGTGAAGATCCGTGGCGTCAAGCATTCCAATCTCAACGTCACCATCGTTCATAAGATAGGTGCCCTCTTCCCCTTCCACTTTCCAGAACTGTAATGCTGCAAGATCTACACCGGCAAGCGGTGTGCCGTAGACCATGATAATAGTCCCTTCGGGAAATCCACCATCCAGTAAAAGGTTAAGACCAACAATACCAGTTGTACGTTTTTTCTGTTTTACACTATCCGGAATGTCCTGGATGTGGCTTTTTGTATCTGCCAAAATGCTTCTGGCATATATTTTTTTTGCCGCTTTAAAAGGTTTGTGTGAGCCCGTGGGTAGTTAAATGGAGAGAATAACTGTATTTTTTGCAATGATAAGGGTCACAAAAACCTTTCCGAAGGATCCTTCGCATCAACTTCTATTGATACATCAAGGGGATAGATGAAAAGCACTCCAATAATGCCTCCCATCATTATGGATACATGACGTTTGGTAAACCTATTCACCGACTACATTCAATCGGTCATCCGTGTGTCACTTTCCTCGAAGGATACGCGGGGAACGGGTGTTGTCGTTTCCAATTACTTTCCTCCCTACAATCTAACCGGTTTTTAGAGTAAGCTATTTCTGTAGCTTCTTCTGTAATATCCATCCTGATATCAATGGCGGAAGAAACTCAGAAAATACAGACTACTCAGAAAGAAAAACCCTATCAAAATAGGGAACAGGTCCAGCAACCGACAGAAAAACCTCAGGGATTAAAAGATATGGAATTGGATGATGAAGAGCCAGAGCAGGACCGGGCATCCAGACAGTCCCGTTCGGGAGGCCGGGGTAAACCGCCGCGCCGGGTAATCGAGGAATCGATAAACGATCCGTACTGTGAGTAATGAACCCGGACCGCGCAAGAATGCCGAAATGGCACGGTATTCCTTATCAAAATCAAAATTCTTTATGGATAAAAATTATAAAAAATTTCACGATTGTTTCGTCACATTTTTAAAAAGAGTTAAAAAATTTCCGGCAATGAACCTTATTTCCAATAAATTCACCCACCTTAATCAGGCTCATTGTGACCATCTTTCCGGATCGCTTCGACAGCCCATTATTATTTTAGGTATTCAGCTATCACCCATTCTTATCGTCAACATTCAAAACAACCGGGCTATCCGAGGGATTTTCAATGTCTCCATCATTATGGTGCAGGCAAATAATACAGGAAACCCTTTGACAAGGAAATACTTACCGAGTATCAAGAACGCCCGCGAGATCGGCTGCATTGATGATCTTAACTCCGATATTCTGCATATCCCGGATATTAGCCCGGTGCACCTCTTCTGATGCTGCTCCGGTTGCATCATCGACCAGCATCACCGGGTAATTGTACGCAATACCATCGAAAACGGTAGTCCGGATGCAGTTCGGAGTCTGGATGCCACAGACAACAAGATTCGTCACACCGAGAGTGCGGAGCATCAGGTCGAGTTCCGTGCCGATGAACGCACTCATCCGTGTTTTAGTGAGGATATATTCCCCATTACTGGGAGCCAGTTCCTGTATGATGGCTGCCCCTGATGTGCCGACCACCGCAAAGGGCTGCTTCCGGAAAAGCTCCTGCCGGACGATTTCTACGTCTGAACCATCGGGTCGGTGTATCCGCAGGACATGGAAGACCGGAAGGGATCGTCTCCTGAACTCAGTCAGCACGGTCTGGATCATCGGTATTACCGTACTGGCTCCGGCAACTCTCAGCGGCTTGCCTTCCAGCACGAAATCGTTCTGCATATCGATTATGAGCAGTGCAGATCGTCTCATACATCATCCCCGTTAGACTATTGATGCCCGGGACATAATAACTCTGCAGCAGATTAGAGAGAGCTTATGGACGCAATCCTGTATTTTGCCAGTCTCATCTTAACAGGGATCACGGCTGGTACCGCTTCCGGCCTCTTCGGGGTCGGAGGCGGGTTCCTGATGACACCGGTGCAGTACTGGCTTTATACCTCGGGAGGGATTGACGGCACTCTTGCAACACGGCTCGCGTTCGGGACATCACTTGCTGTAATGATCCCGACGATGATCAGCGCGGCGTTGGCCCATCACCACCGGGGGGCGGTGAACTGGCTGGCAGCAATACCGATGGGCTTTGCGGCAGTCTTCGGGGGTCTTGCCGGAGGTACTCTTGCCGCACACCTACCAGGCTACATGCTCCGTACATTCTTTGCCCTTTTGATAATCGCAATGGCAGTCCGCATGGTCTGGCATATCCGGGCCTGCCCGGCATGCGAGCCCCGCGGATCAACCAGTATCTACCTCCTTATCGGGTTTCTGATCGGTATCGTCTCCGGACTTGCCGGGATAGGCGGGGGCGTCCTGCTCGTGCCAGTCCTCGTGATGCTCCTTGGTTATCCAATGCACACCGCGGTCGGGACCTCGTCTGCATGCCTGATCTTCTCGTCAACAGGCGCAGTTACCGCTTATATCATCAACGGTTTGGGTGTTACCGGACTGCCACCGTACTCCATAGGTTACGTGAATCTTGTCACGTTCATGATCCTCGCCGTCACCACCATACCGCTGGCACGATTCGGTGTGCGGTGCGCTTACCGCTGCTCCGGCCGGAGTTTGCAGATCGCATTTGCAGGCATACTTATCCTCATCGGTGGGATGATGCTCGTAAGCGGATAAAAAAAAGAGTTACTGGTATTCCGGTGGCTGCACCTGTTTGGGAAGACCACCTTTGAAGTGCTGTTGGATATTTCTATAATATTCTCTGAGCCTCTCGTTCATCATCGGGTGAACCTTTTTCTGGGCTTCCTCAAAGTGGCGCTGGGTTACTATAGCCGCATCTTCACGCAGTGCCAGCATTCCCGCTTCCCGGCACATTGATTCAAGATCCGACCCAACGAAACCTTCAGTGATTTCTGAGAGTGATGTTGCAAGCCGGTCGCGGGCCGGATCTGAAAAGACAAGGTGCTGTTCATTCAAAAGTTCAATAAAACGTTTCCGGCGTATACCAACAGATGCTCCAGTACTTCCTTCAGCAGCTGGTATGATTACTGTCTTTACATCTTCGAGATCAATAGTCTGGTCTTTACCCAGCTTTTCCACAATTTCCGCTATTGCCTCTTCACTGTAACTTTCTGTCAGGTTCATGATCTCTTCCAGCGCTGAATCCTGAAGGGGCATATATCTTGTGTGGATCTGGATAATTTTTTTCCGATCCTCGAACGTAGGTTCCCCTATATAGACAAGCCGGTCGAACCTTCCTGCCCGCAGGAGTGCCGGATCAACAATATCAGGACGATTAGTCGCCCCCATGACTACAACATCCTTAAGCTCCTCAAGACCGTCCATCTCTGTCAGGATCTGGTTAAGGACGTTATCGATCACGTGCGAATCGCTGGAAGTGCCCCGTGCAGGTGCGAGTGCGTCAACCTCATCAAAGAATATAATTGATGGTGCGACCTGTCGTGCCTTCTTGAACACCTCTCGCACGGCACGTTCACTCTCTCCAACCCACTTGGAAAGAAGCTGCGGTCCCCGAACCGGAATAAAGTTTGCCCCACTCTCGCTCGCGACCGCTTTAGCTATCAGCGTCTTCCCTGTCCCTGGAGGACCGTAAAGAAGAACTCCACGCGGAGGTTCAATTCCCAGATCTTCGAATTTCTGCCGGTGGGTCAGCGGGTACTCAACTGCTTCACGGACTTCGGTCTTTGCATCTTCGAGCCCGCCCACATTATCCCATTTTACATGCGAAACTTCGAGCATCACTTCCCGCATTGCACTGGGACCAACGTCGCGCTGGGCGCTGCGGAAGTCACTGGCGAGTACCCGTAACGAATCCAGCACTTCTGCCGGGACTTCCTCGGCATCGAGATCCAGATCGGGAAGGTAACGGCGCAATGCCCGGATTGCCGCTTCCCGGGCAAGTGCAGCGAGATCAGCACCCACAAAACCGTGTGTCTGCTGGGCAAGAATTTCAATCCTCACATCCTCTGCAAGTGGCATGCCACGGGAATGAATCTTGAGGATCTCTATCCGGTCAAGCTCGCTCGGGACACCAATTTCAATCTCACGGTCAAATCTTCCCGGCCTCCTGAGAGCGGCATCTATTGCATCAACCCGGTTCGTTGCTCCAATCACAACGACCTGCCCTCGTTCTTCCAACCCATCCATCATGGTCAGGAGCTGAGCGACAACGCGTCGCTCCACTTCTCCCGTAACTTCCTCCCTTCGGGGTGCAATAGAGTCGAGTTCATCAATGAAGATGATTGAAGGGGAATTCTCCCGTGCCTCCTCAAAGACTTCACGGAGCCGTTGTTCGCTCTCACCATAATATTTCGATATGACTTCGGGGCCGGCAATCGAGATGAAATGTGCACCACTCTCGCTTGCAACCGCTTTTGCGATCAGCGTCTTCCCTGTTCCCGGAGGACCATAAAGGAGAACCCCTTTGGGGGGTTCTATTCCCAGTTTCTGGAAAAGTTCCGGGTGACGCAGGGGAAGTTCAATAGTCTCGCGAAGCCGCTGTAGTTCGTCTTTGAGGCCTCCAATATCCTCGTACGAGAATCGCTTGATACCCTCGAAACCTACCGCAGGTTTATCGGAAAACTCAATGGACGTGTTCTTGGTGATGATGACTGCTTCTTCGGGCTCGATCTCAACAACTTTGAACGCCACAATCTGAGGCTGGATAAAAGGGAGACCCAGCATAATCGGCACTGAATCATTCTTCGCGATCGGGAAATCGATCAGCCCGTTCACCACATGGGGATTGTTAGCGATTGGTATCTTTTTGGGGAGGTCCTCGGGAGGGGCCAGGACAACCCGCTTTGCTTCCACTTCATCGGCAATTTTTACAACCTTGACTGTATCACCAATGCTCACTCCGGCATTAAGCCGTGTGAAATTATCAATCCGTATCTTTCGCTGGTTCCAATCCTCAACAAGCGCCCGCCAGACCTTGGCAACAGTCCGGCGTTTCCCTTCAATCGCTACAAGATCACCAGGAGAGATCTTGAGGAGTAGCATTGTCTCGGGATCGAGCCGGGCTTTGCCGCCACCCTGATCGCCGGGGTATGCGGAATCCACCCTCAATTGAACTTCAGGCATTACCTTAAAGGTCATATACGCAGGGATTTATAAGTACTGTAAATGCGAGTCCTTGTTTTTGATCCGTTCCACGGCGCCGCGGGCGATATGATTACCGGTGCACTGCTGGATTGTGGTGCGGATAGAAAATGTGTCATGAGAGCGATGCGTTCCGTAATCGCGGAGCCGGGCATAACTGAAGTGACCCGGGCTGGTATCCGGGCAGTGAAGATAGATACACATGCCACCCCCATTCATCGAACACTGTCCGAAGTGATGCAAAGACTCGATACTGCAGAAGCGGATGTTCCACCTGAAGCACTCGCAATGGCTAAACGGGTTTTTAAACGAATCAACGATGCTGAGAAGCGGGTTCATGGAAATCACGTTCATTTTCATGAAGTGGGAGCGGATGACGCGATCGCTGATGTAATCGGTGCTTGTACTGCCCTCCATTCCCTTGATGTTGATGGGGTTACCGTCATGCCCATTACACTTGGTCGGGGGACATCAACAGGCTCACACGGCACATTCCCGATACCAGCACCCGCAACTGCCGAAATTCTCAAATGTTCGGGACTTTTAACCCGGCAGGGAACTGAAGAGGGGGAGCTGTGCACTCCCACCGGTGCCGCGCTCCTTGCAGAGTTTTTAACGATGACCCCAACAGAACTCGGAATATATGCCATTCACGCAACTGGATACGGTGCCGGCACATGGGATCCAGAGGGTATACCCAACGTGATACGGGCAATGGTTATCGAAACAAAGAGTGATGGCGACACACTTGCTCAGGACACTGTTGATATCCTCGAGACTAATATTGATGATGTCAGCGGGGAGGTAATCGCCCACGCAATTATCCAGTTTTTAAAAACCGGTGCACGTGACGCGAGTGCAATACCGATCATTATGAAAAAGGGGAGACCGGGCTTCCTTATCCAGGTGATCTGCACCAGCGACAAGAGCGGGGAACTCGCAGAACTGATGGCACGGGAACTCGGAACGCTTGGTATACGCTGTATACCAGCGGTTCACCGGTTCCTTGCCGAACGGACCATTGAACTCGTTGATGTCGAAATTGCGGAAAACCATCGTACCATGGCAGTCAAGTTCGGGTGGATGCATGGTGAGATCTATTCACTCAAGGCAGAATTTGATCAGGCCCGGGACTGGGCGACGGAGCTGGGTATTCCGGTGAGCGAAGTCCTGCGTGCTGTTGAATATGCCGGCTGGAAATCCGTTAAGAAAAATTGTTCTGCACCAGGTGACCGATGAAAACGGACCGCCGGAGCTGTGGGAATACCTCGCTGGACCGGATGCTTGGAGGCGGGCTTGAAGTGCGGACAATTACCCAGTTCTACGGAGAACCGGCAAGTGGAAAGAGTACGTTATGCATGATTGCTGCCGTTACCTGTCTTCGGGAGGGCCACACCGTTGTATTCATAGATTCTGAGGGCTTTTCCATCGAGAGGTTCCGGCAGATTGCTGGAGCGGACACAGAAACAATTGCTGAAAGGCTCTTCCTGTTCGAACCCATCGACTTCGAGCACCAGGGGGCAATGATTGCTGAAGCCGAGAAGGTTCTCAAGGCACACAAACCGGGGTTGCTGGTCATGGATTCCGCCACTGCATTGTACCGAACCGATCTTGAAAAGGGAAGGGACTCTATTCAGATGCTCACCCGGCAGATGATCCAGTTACTGGGTTATTCCAAAAGATATGAGATCCCGGTAATTATTACCAACCAGGTATACATGGATACCCTGAAAAACACCTACTTCGGCCTTGGGGGTACTGCACTGGAGCACCTTTCCAAAGTGATTATCCGGCTCGAAAAGACTGACCGCCCTGGATTCCGCAGGGCAAGGCTCGTCAAACACCGTTCACAGCCGGAAGGAGCATCCTTTGATTTTGAAATCGTTGAAGACGGGATAAGGGTACGTGACTAATCAAGCGTTTTTTTCCCTGGTTTAATTAGGGTTGCAATTTTTTCGTATTTTTTCACCCATATTATTTTCTTTCATCATATTCAGTGAAATTTCTCCACCTTGACATCATCGCGTTGTATCTTACAGAAAAAGTAAGGGCATTTTGAAAGGATTAGTAGGAAATTTTTCCTGAAAAAACCGTTATCGCCGGGCCTTCCATTTTTGCACCATCCTTGAGATAAATGGTGAGGGGACCCCCCCGGGTTTCCACATTGATGGTATCCCCGGTGTAACCCAGTTTGTGCACGACTGCAGCTGATGCGGTGGCACCCGTTCCACAGGACAGTGTCTCTTCCTCCACGCCGCGCTCGAACGTACGAATCCTGATACTGTCGGCCCCGGTTCTCTCAACGAAATTCACGTTCGCCCCTTTTTCGAAAGTGGCATGCCGGCGTATTACCGGCGCCACTGCTTCCACCTCGATGGCATCGATGGCGTCAACGATAATAACTGCATGGGGGACACCGGTATTTACCGCGTAGACATCGAATTCGCCTATCCTCTCTTTATATTCTCCCTCCCCGGTTGCCGGTATATCCTTACGGTCGAATTTCGGAGTCGGCATAGTGATGGTTGCCGAGAACTCGTCTTCCTTATACCCCATGGCAACGCCAATCTCGCCGGCCGGGGTTTCAACAGTGCAGGATTCTTTTGCGTAACCGGCATCAAACGCATATTTTCCAAGGCAGCGGATACCGTTGCCGCACATCTCGGCCTCGCTCTCATCCGGCTGGAGAATACGCATTCTGAGATTACTTTTTTCAGATTTGGATAGATAGATGACCCCATCCGCCCCGATCCCAAAACGACGGTCGCAATAGATAGCAGCAAACTGCCCTTTCATGTCATCCGGGATGACGGTTTTCTCGTGCTCATCGATCAATACGAAATCATTGCCGTTTCCGTGAAGTTTGGTAAATGGTATTTCCATGCGTTTCTCCCTCAGGTGCTACTCATTATATCGGTACCATCTATCATACACTCAGTCCTCATTTTTTGTAGTAATCTCAAAGGTTTTATGGAATTCTTCAAGGCCCCACCCAAGGTACTCTCTGATGATGATATAGGCCATCTGCGGTGGAATAGCGCCTGCCTCTGTTACGATAAGATCGATATACTCCGCGGGAGTCACATCAAATGCAGGATTACGTACAGTAACATGCGGAAGCGTACGGGCGATCTCGTCTGCCAGAATTTCGTTGCCAGCTCGCTCCTCTATCGTAATGAGCTCCCCGATAATTGTCCGGGGCGCAAACTTGTAGGTTTCTGCTGCAATAAGGACATTCACCCGCGCTTCATGAGCTGTATGGGCAACCTGTGATGTACCGATTTTGTTCACCACTGCACCATTAACGGTGACTGCATCGGCACCTACGATAACCAGATCGACTTCGTGGATGAACGATCGCACAGCTGAGTCAACAATGAAGTTGGTTTTTATACCTGCATCATTGAGCGTCCTGATCGTAATCAGACCTTGGTTTCGAGGGCGCACCTCTGTTGCAAAGACTTCAATGTCTTTACCGCTTCGGTGCGCTTCAATAATACACCCAAGCGCGGCTTCAGAATTACAATGCGTGAGAATGGTATCCCCATCGCGTATATGGCGTGCACCGAATTGTGCGATCTTTTCCACCGCATGCTGAGACGAGTGTATGAACTGCTCCGCCCGATGGATTACACCATTTTGCGCTTCCTCAAGAGTTAGTGCCTGATCAAGATCCGACATAACAATATGAACGGCATTCGGGAGGGAAACCGCGGTCGGGCGCGTGGCGATAAGGGTCTGTGCTGCACTATCCATTTCCCGCCGGAAAGCCTCAAGGTCGTTGGTCCTGGTATCAGTCGCATGACGCCGAAGTGCTTCTGCAGCCTCACGCGCAATTCTGCCGGCACCACGGATCTCCATGCTCTTTATCTTCTCTGCGGTTTCAGTTACGAACATCAGCTTCATTGATTCAATGTTCAGAAAAGTACATAGAGTTTATTACCGGGTATCACCATGTCGTTAGCGGTTGTCTTTGACAGTGCGGGAACTCTCCTGAACACGTACCGGGTTGCAAAAGATATCTGCCACAAAAAACTCCTGCCCGGTATCGAAACCACGACACTGACGTTCAGTTCGCCCGATCGTGTCCTCGTTGTTTTGCCCGTACACTCAAAGGATATTATAATCACACCAGGTGAGATGCTCCTTTCTTCCTATCTCGTAGAACATAACGTCGGGTTTGGTGTAAGCTGCACCAGGAAAATTGTTACTGCAGAAGAAATCGGGGATGTACTCTATACTGACCAGCAGGTCCATGTGAGTGACCTTCAGGAATGCATCCGGAATGTCTGGACGGTCTGTAAAGCAGAATCGATCGTTACTTTGAACAGCGGTGCGATTGTCAACATGGCAGACAAGCGTATCGAATTTGCCATCACCGCAGGAGGCTGGCCATTTGACGGTGCAAAAGAAGCAATTACCGCGCTTCATCGCATGGGGGTGCCAACCTTCATCGCATCCGGTGATCGTGTAACAAAACTGGAAAAAATGGCTGACCATCTTGGTATTCCCCGCGACAGGGTGTATGGCGTAGCAACACCAACCGTAAAAGCACAGATTGTCAATGATCTGCGACAGGAATATGACAAAGTGCTGATGGTCGGTGATGGGATCAATGACCTTTGTGCCATGCAGAATGCTGATATAGCAATACTAACTATCCAGCAGGACGGTGACCGGCCGGAAGAACTCTACAGGGAAGCTGATTATGTGGTAAAAAATGTGAGTGAAGTTGTTACCATCGTGCAGAAATCGCTCGCATCAACAGGACGTTTCGATCGTGACGACTGTGATGCATCATATAAAAAGTAATATGTCACAAGTATCACATTAGGTATAAGGGTATTATGAAGGCTCCACTGATAACGGTAGAAAACCTCTGCATGGATTTTGATAGCACGAGGGTCCTCAAGAATATTTCTTTTGAGATTGCCGAAGGGGAGATCCTGGGAATTATTGGAAGGAGTGGCGCAGGCAAGACCGTGCTCATGCATCTCATTCGGGGGGTAGAACAACCCCCGACTAGCGGGAAGATAATATACCATGTAGCAGCGTGTAACGGATGTGACTACATGGATGTCGGGAGTTCCCTCGGTAAACCCTGCCCTCATTGCGGGGGTACACTCTCTGCCCTTGATGTAGATCTCTGGAGTGAGGGGGATGATACACTGAAACGCCGGCTGATGCGGCGTACCGCAATCATGTTCCAGCGCACATTTGCTTTGTACGGTGATGACCGGGTAATTGAAAATGTGCTCCATGCTCTCGATGATATTGATTACCCCCAGGATAAGGCCATCAACCGTGCGGCTGACCTAATCGACCAGGTAAAACTTTCCCACAGGATGATGCATATCGCGCGTGATCTCTCAGGAGGGGAGAAGCAGCGGGTTGTTCTCGCACGTCAGCTTGCAAAGGAACCTTTCATGCTTTTTGCTGATGAACCGACCGGCACCCTCGATCCTGGCACTGCACGAATAGTCCATTCTATGCTTATCGATGCGGCCAAGACAAACAATATGGGAATGGTTGTCACCTCCCACTTTTCCCAGGTTATAGAAGATGTGGCACATCGTGCACTCCTCCTGGTTGACGGAGGGATTACCAAAATTGGGACTCCGCGGGAAGTCATAGCGGAATTCATGAAAGGATATGATGACTCTGAAAAATTTGAAGAGTCAGAGTTGGGAGAAAAAGTGGTTGTTGCACGCGACCTGTTTAAACGCTACATTTCTGTTGATCGCGGTGTCGTGAGGGCAGTGAACGGTGTCACCTTTGAGGTTTATACCAAAGAGATCTTCGGGATCATTGGAAAGAGCGGCGCGGGAAAGACTACTCTATCGGGGATAATTGCCGGTCTTGTAGAACCAACAAGCGGGGAGATGAATATCCGGATTGGCGAAGAATGGATCGATATGACCAAACCCGGGATTGAGCAGCGGGGGAGGGCAACGGGATATATCGGCCTCCTGCACCAGGAATATGACCTGTTTCCCCATCGCACGGTTCTTGATAACCTTACTGATGCGATTGGGCTGGAATTCCCAAAAGAGCTCGCGATGCGAAAGGCACTCGTAACGCTGAGGATGGCGGGATTCTCCGATGAAAAGAGCAAAGAGATACTTGAACGGATGCCGGGCCAACTCTCCGAAGGTGAACGACACCGCGTCGCACTAGCCCAGGTCCTTATCCGTGAGCCGCGGATTGTGATACTGGATGAACCGACCGGCACAATGGATCCCATCACTAAGATCGATGTAAAGCATTCAATCATGCACTCCCGCGAAGAGATGGAGGAGACATTCATTGTCGTTTCACATGATATGGAGTTTGTTCGGGACGTTTGCGACCGGCTGGCACTCATGCGTGGCGGAAAAATCGTACAGATTGGTAAAACGGCAGACATTCTCGCAATCCTTACTGAAGAAGAGCGCAAGCTTATGAGTCAACCTGCAGCATGACGAGTGGAATGATAACCATCCATCTCGATGGAGAGAGGATGGAGGTAAGAGAGGGAAGTACTCTCGGTTCTATCATTTCTCTCCATCCAACCGGATGTAGTGTAGCAATTATACGCCCGCAGACTCAGGAACAATCACAGACAGGCACCCTTGCAATCAGCACAACAGCAGGGGAGGTCGCGATTGAGATTACAAAGGGGTACGAGGATTTTCTCAAATCTCCTGAAATTGTGCAAAAACTCACTCTCCACTGGAGTGATCGTTACGCGACGGCGTTCGGGCCTTTTCCCTCACTGATTCACCCAATCCGTAAACCCCACCTCTATGAACGAGGAGATGTGATTCTCGGTTGCGGGGGCTATGAGCCGGCTCGGTCCTACCTTATTTTCTCCAAGTCCCGCCATTCTGCAGATCACGGTGCTGATGAAAGCGGCGGCGTCTTTGCAAAGGTTGTAAGTGGCAGAGGGATACTCGACCGCTGGACAACGGGGGACCGCATTACGAAAATCGAGCCGGTCATAAGCTGGGCGGACACAAGCCGTTCTTTCACTACAAATGACATGGGCCTGATAATTGATGACGGGATGCAGATCGTCACCCGGGTAAATGTGATCGCCCAAGGGTATACACCTGAGCGAATCACAACGGAAGCTTCCGGTAGTGTCGAACACCTGCTTCTTGCACTCCGGTCAGGAAAATTTTCTGTCGGCCGCGTTACGAGCACCCACATCCTTGATTCCCGGCTCTCGGGTACTCAAGATATTGAACCAGAATTCCGGCACCCGCGCAGGGAAGGGACGGTTACTGTACGAACGACCGGGCAACTTGCCGGTGGCATCTATATTTACCGGAGTGATGTCCCCAGCAGTCCCGTTCATGATGTAGTCGGCCAGATTGTCCACGGCATTGAACTGGTAAAACTGGCTAAAGAACAGGATATCCTTACCATCAGTGTGCTGCCGCAACGGATTGATCTTCTCGGACTCTCCCTTATTAAGGCAAAAGAGATCGCCGCTGCAGAGAAAGTTTCACTCAACATTGATAAAGAAGAGGGCGAGAGGATTGTTGTTTCGCAGGATCCGGGTAATACCCTGGATGTCCTCAAAGAGCGGATGGTTACGGTAACAACAGCACCCCTGGAAAAAGTAATAGATATTCAGCTGGATGACGAAAAAGCACCGGTCAGCTGCGACATTTTCCGCCGTATTACAGGACTTAAGCAACACGATGCCGGGATGTTACCGGTCTTTTTTAAATTCGATGATGTAGTTTTGTTCAGATCTGTCATTCCGGCAGGGACCAAAATCAATCCTGAGAACACACCTAAGGATGAAGTTCCCGGAGCCACACTTGCAATTACCAATGATTCCCGCAAAGCTTCCGGTTTCGTGGGTGTGCGCTTGTCAGCAAATAAAGAGTTCGGTCCCACATCCGAACCTTTTGAAGGTACTAACATTCTTGGGCGTGTTATCGATACGGAAAAACTGAAAAAAGTAAAGGAGAAGGAGAATGTGTATATCAGGGTGGTAAAGCAGTGACCGGATATGCTCCGACACATATAGGAACGGTAACCAGGTACGTTGTGGTGGAATCGTTCGATATTACACCGGCTGATCTTGCACTCCGTGCCTATGAGATCTCACAAGGTGTAATGATCAAGGAGACCTGTTTTGGGATTGTCATTAATGGTAAAGAGGGTGAGGTCGATCGTGTCCTTGCTGAACTCAGGAAGCTTGATTCGGATCATATATTTGTCAAAGACCGAGGATTTCCCCCCGGAGATCCTCGCCGCTGCAGGGCGAATCTCGGCGGTGCACGACCTGGATACAATGGTATGGAGCACGAGATGACTATACTTCCCTATGTCTCACACGGGCTTGAAGAACTCAAAAAACACGATGAAATGACCATTCCTCTTCCAAAAAATCCGCGGGAACACCCGTTACTTGACATCTACAAACTCAAGAAACTGATCGATGCACAGGAGTCCTGATATGGCAAAAGTATTCATCTACCCTGCAACCAGCCTGATCCTCTCCGACATGGTGGCACGATTCGGGCACACACCACTGTCATCTGCCACAGCTATTCGTGAACGTGTCCAGACTGCAGGACTTGAATCACCCCCGCTTCAGATCACCCCCGAGGAGCCCAAAAAAGGATTGAAGTGGGCAGCGGTCGAGGTGCCAGCCGGTGTGCGGGGCCGAATGTCACTCTATGGACCGATGATCGGTGAATGTGAAGCGGCTATCATCATCAACGATGCCGATCTCGCATTCGGGTGCATGGGATGTGCCCGCACCAATGAGCTGGTTAAGTTTCTCCTTCATCAAAAAAACATTCCAAAGCTCGAATTGTATTATCCGAAAAATGAGGAGGACGGTGTGAAATTCGTGGCTGCCATCAAACGCTTCCTTAAAGAACTGGGAGCTTCGCAATGACACCCCCTGTACGCATTGCACAACTCTCCTGCGGACCGGAATATTCCGGGATCCAGCACGAGATCGAGTCCGCGGCACAAGAGGTCGGGGGCGAGATTTTTTACCCGGATGTCGCCCTTAAAGACATACACCGCGATTTTGATAAGTTCGGGCTGGACGTAAGAAGTCCTGACTTAAAACTTGCAATTGCACGGGCAATGGCACTCGTGGAAGGCCGGGTAGAGGCAGACGCCGTTTTTATCGCCACCTGTTTCCGGTGCGCAGAGGCAGCAATCGTTCGTAACGAACTCCGGCGCTATATTAACGAACATTCAAAATTGCCCGTAGTCAGTTACTCATTCACTGAACGTACTACTGCGGGCACGCTCCTAACCCGTATGGAAGCCCTTACAACCATTGCCCGCAGGCGGGCATTACTCGCCCGTGAAACTCAAAAAGGTATAACAATGGGGCTTGACTCGGGTTCCGCAACCACAAAAGCTGTCGTTATGAGGGACAACAAGATTATCGGTACCGGATGGCAGCCTACCACCGAGGTTCTGAAAAGCGCACAGGAAGTTATTGCCCATGCTCTCCAGGAAGCGGGAATCACCCGTGACGAAGTGCAGGCAGTCGGCACCACAGGCTACGGCCGCTTTCTTGTGGGCAAAGAGATCCATGCTGACCTCATCCAGGAAGAGCTGACGGTAAACTCAAAAGGAGCAGTCTACCTTGCCAACCGGCAGCACGGGCCCGCAACAGTAATTGATATCGGTGGGATGGATAACAAGGCGATCTCGGTCATGGATGGAATCCCGGGCGTGTTCACGATGGGGGGTATATGCGCAGGGGCGAGCGGCAGATTCCTTGAGATGACGGCAAAGCGGCTCGGGGTCGATATCACCGAACTAGGTCCTCTTTCCATGAAAGGATTTGGCGGAAGAGTACCTATGAACAGTTACTGTATCGTTTTTGGGACGCAGAGCCTGGTCAATGCACTCGCAGCGGGTAGTACCCGCGAGGATGTGGCTGCCGCAGCGTGCCACAGTGTAGCTGAACAGGTATTTGAACAGCAGCTGCAGGAAATTGATATTAAAGAGCCGGTTATCATGGTCGGGGGTACGTCACTCATTGAGGGGCTCGTATATGCGATGGGTGAACTGCTCCAGACAAAGATCGTCGTACCGCCCTATTCACAGTATATTGGTGCAGTGGGATCGGCGCTGCTTGTATCAGGATTTATAAAGGACGATTAGATGCCTGCCATTGAGTACTTTGAGGTGGAATGCCCTGAACCATTGGGTGCTGAGTACTACAGGCAGATAACAAACGACGTTCTGCTCGACCACAACCTTCTGAGAGTTATCCAAAAGCTTCATATCTACATCGATCCGAAGGTGCCGCTCTTTGTTGCAGTGGGCATCTTGAAGAAGATCACCACACGTGTCCGTGTAGGGGATTTTGCTAATGTAAATCCTCTGGAAGGCAAGATCACCCTTGTTATTTCAGATGAGACGTACCTTGCCCCCATGCTCAGGATTTTCTGGCAGAAATTCGGTAAAGACCATGTGGACCAGCCGGACCGTTTCACCGTTATACTGTATGATGTCAAGGCAGAACTCAAAGAGATCGAAGAGATTGTTGTAGCCGATCCAAGCGAGTCTCTCTATAAGGATCTCATCTATGCTTTCCGGTGTATTGCACCAGAAGGTTTCCGCCTGCGCAGTGAGAAATTCAACAAAGAAAAATTCTCATTTGTGGCAAGTGAAAACACCCTTACCGAGAACATCGAAGAGATTATAAGGGGAAAATTTTCCCTTATGGGGGAAGTTCCGTGACACTCGTCCCGATTACCTACAAAGGAGGTATCTACCAGCATGATATAATCACTGATCTCATTGAAGATCTTGGCGGGTATATAATCCAAAAACATGTAATCGCTGCGGAGGTTGTGCTCCAGTGCTTTGTTCCCCGTGACGATATCGAACTTATCCGCCAGATAGCAAAACCGCTTTTCGGGGAAGTGACTGACACTCCACTCGTCGGAACAGAGATAGCAATTGTCAGTATGAGCCTTGAGATCCATCACCTTCCCCACCCATCCTGTGATATAGCGGAATATGTCCGACGTATCGGGGCAAAAAGCAACATGGTGAGTCTTGCACGGGGCCCGGGAAAACGGATCGCCGGTTTAAATGATGAGGAGCGGGATGTCATCAACGAACATGATATTGCTGTATATCTGATGGGTAATTTTGAGACCTGTATAGAATATAAAATGCCCACACTCCGACGAGGTATTGAGGTACCAATCATACTTTGCGGAGGTCCTGACAAAGAAACCCTCAAAAAGATCATAGATCCACCGGTAGATGGTTATGTCGGCAATGTTGGCAGGTTTATGCGCCGGACGAAAGAGGCCGATGAGCTTGAAAAACTCGATGAGATAGTTGCTGAGATCATCAGGGTACTTGAAAAAAAGCGTGAAGAAATCCAGAAAGATCCCCTCTCTGTTTCTCCTGCGAGACTTATGGGTTTAATTAAAGAAAAGGTCCCTGCAATAAACGGGGTCACTTCTCCAACACCCCTCACCGTTCAGATGGCCGGGCTTCGGGTCAAGCTGCCATACGATACATTTGCCGGGGATCTCAGAGACCTCGAGATCGAGGACGGTATTAAACTTGGGGATCTCTCTGAGATTGTTCCTTCACGGATGCGGGACTATATCCTTGTCAAAATTCTGCCATTCTCAGAGACAAATATGGTGATATAATGGAAAAAACAACCAAAGAAGAATTTGAGGAACGTCTTGCACAGATTGTAGCGCGAGGCGCGGATGTAACGGCCGATACGTGGTTGCGGGAAATTGAAGCGGAATACGGACGTGTTCCTCTTATTTTCAAACGGATGGGGGAACGCCCTGAAGTACTTATTTCCCATCTTCTCTACAAGGGTACGGTGGCTCAGACCAGCCCGCTCGATCCAAAATACGTGGAACTAATCAGCCTGGCTGTGGGAGCAGCACTCAAATGTCCACACTGCACAGGATACCACATGCAGGCAGCTCTCAAAATGGGTGCGAGCAGGGAAGAGATCCTGGAAGTGATACTCCTGGCCGGAATGATATCCAACTCATCGGTACTCGCGAACTCATACCGTATTTTTGACGAGAAGATGGAACGCTGCATACCTTGTGAGACAAAAGGAGTAAGCAAAGTAAACTCAAGACGAAAAGCGGCATCTTTAAAAAAGACATGACGCTTCCTTCCATACCTTCTGAACTAACTATTTTATCATACAGGATCCATTTTTTATCATAATGTGCGGGATAGCCGGGCAATATTGTTTTAACGGGAGGGAACCTGACGGCAGGCTCATCTCGTTAATGTCGGAACGGCTTTCTCACCGGGGACCTGATGGGGAGGGAATTCATCTTAGTAGTTGCACAGGTCTTGTCCACCGCAGGCTTGCGATTATAGATCTTTCCGATAATGCCCACCAGCCGATGACCAATGAAGATGGTACACTCTGGCTGGTATTCAATGGTGAGATCTATAATTATATCGAACTTCATCAGGATCTGGTACGAAAAGGACACCGGTTCCAGTCAAAATCTGACACTGAAGTTATCCTTCATTCCTATGAGGAATGGGGCACTGATTGCCTCAAACATTTCAATGGTATGTGGGCATTTGCACTCATTGATGAGAAATCGGGAACACTTTTCTGTGCACGGGACCGTTTTGGCATCAAACCCTTCTATTACACTTTTGTCGATAATACATTCCTTTTTGCTTCAGAAATAAAGGCGCTTCTTGCCCATCCTGATGTTGGTAAATTCCCGGATTCCACAACACTGGACATGTTCCTTGCCTGGGGATTACTTGACTATTCGCAACGGACTATGTTCGACGGCATTCTCCAGTTGAAACCAGCTCATGCAATACTTGTGAGAAAAGAAGGTATTGGGGTACCTTTCCCCTACTGGAATGTGGATATCTGTTCTGATGTTCAATCGGGGGTTTCTGATAATATTGCAGCAGTGCGGCTCTTATCGTTACTCTATGATGCGACAAGGGTCCACCTGCGTAGTGATGTCGCTGTTGGAACCTGCCTTTCTGGTGGTATCGATTCGTCGACTCTCACGGTTCTCATAAATAATCTGATTCGGGAGGAATCTCCTGCCAACGTGGGAACACTCCAAAAAACCTTCTCTGCAGTTTTCTCTGATAAGCGATTTGACGAAAGCCGGTATATTGATGAGATGCTCGCAACGACAAGAGTTTACAATCGGCGGACCGAACCCTCGCCTGAAGAACTTTGGAGCGATATTGACCATTTAGTCTACATGCAGGACGAACCGTTTGGTTCACTTTCAATCTATGCTCAGTATTGTGTTATGCGAATCGCTCGCGAGGAAGTCAAAGTAGTGCTGGACGGCCAGGGTGCAGATGAGCTCCTTGCCGGTTACCTTGCGTACCAAGGTAGCTATATCAGCGGTCTTTTGAAAACCTTCCACTGGGTAGCAGCATGTTTTGAAATTGTAGGCAGTTTCAGATATCACCGCGGCTTTCTTGGTTCTTCACTACAACAGCTTCTAGTTCGAAAAGGGCGTAGGAAGCTGCTTAAGGGATATCCTGAAGAAATTAACAGATATGATGGCAGCCTTAGTGAAGTACTTCACCGGGAACTTACTGCAACCAACTTACCGTCACTCCTCCATTACGAAGATCGGAATTCGATGGCATTTTCGATCGAAGCCCGGGTTCCATTTCTTGATGTCAGGGTGGTGGAGTATATTGCGTCACTACCATTAAGGCAGAAGATCCAAAACGGTATCACAAAGGTTTCCCTGCGTAGGGCAATTAAGGGAATTATTCCCGAATCGATCCGGTGTCGGATGGATAAGATGGGGTTTGTTACACCAGAAGAAGTCTGGATGAAAGAGAGTCTTCAACCATTCATTCTGAAAATTCTTAATTCCTCTGTCTTTCGTGAGCGCCCATTCTGGGATGCTGATGCTGTAATGAGAGATTATCTCAAATTTGTTGAAGGGAACTCTTTGTATTCTCCGGAAATCTGGCGGATTATTTGTACCGAACTTTGGCTGCAGATGTTCTTTGACCATAGAGCTGAATTGTCTGGCAATATGCATATAAATCCAGTAAGAACGGTATAAGTATTTTCATTTTTTATCTTTTGCTGGATCGAATCCTCTAAATAGTGACTCCGGACAGAGTTATGTGATATATTCCTGAACGATTTGGCATTAAAACCTGTCCAGGATTGCGGTTTATTATGAAATCCATTATTCTTGCAGGGGGGGTCGGGACAAGGCTTTGGCCTCTTTCCCGGGAGTACTATCCCAAGCAGTTCATTCCACTGGAGGGGAAGTCGCTTTTTCAAAAAACATACGAACGGGCAAACCGGCTCTCAGATCCCGGGGGGATATTTGTGGTGACCAACGAAATCCACCAGTATCTCGCCCGTAACCAGATTGAGGAGCTCGGATACTCCATTTCCGATGATCATCTTCTTGCAGAACCAGAAGGGAAAAACACGTTGCCTGCCATTGCATGGGCAATGCAAAGAATCCGGAGTTTTTCTTCCTCTGACACTGTCGTAGTATTCCCTAGTGATCACATCCTGGGGGACTCCGCGCTCGATCAGATTCGTGCTGCAGAACCATTGTGCAGAAAAAACCTCGTCACATTCGGTATAAAACCAACCTCCCCCCAGACTGGCTATGGGTATATCAAACCAGGAAAACTGCTTTCCCGGGGGGCAGTTGTTGACGAATTCAAAGAGAAACCTGATGAGAAAACAGCAAAAGAATATGTCCGGAAGGGATATCTCTGGAACAGCGGGATATTTCTCCTCTCTACTGATTCTTTTTTTCAGGAACTGAAAAAATATCGTCCGGATCTGTTCAATGCATTCTCCGAGGGGCACATTATTGATTACAGAAAACTTGAATCGGTTTCGATCGATTACGGCCTACTGGAGCACTCAAAAAAGGTTGTAGTTGTAATCCTTGAAACCGAGTGGAGTGATCTGGGTACATTCAAAGCCCTTTACGACATCGAGCTGCATGATAGTGAGGGAAATGTGGGTAAAGCGGAGTATTTTTCAGCGAGAAATAATTTTGTGCAGGCACCGGGAAAACATGTAGGCCTGATTGGTGTTCATGACCTCATCGTTGTTGACACATCCGATGCACTCCTGATTTGTGACACCGGGCATACGGAGCAGGTAAAACAACTTGTCAACAGGTATAATGAGCGTAATGATCCAGTTACCAAATTCCACCGTCAGGTGCACCGTCCATGGGGATCGTATACAGTTCTTGAAGAAACAGAAATCTATAAAATCAAACGTGTTAGTGTCAAACCTGGCCAGAAACTCTCCCTTCAGCTGCACCATCACCGGAGTGAACATTGGGTTGTGGTAAGCGGGACAGCGGAAGTCGAACTGAATGGAGAGACACGGTTTCTCAGGCAGGGTGAAAGCACATTTGTCCGCAGTGGTATGAGGCATCGGTTAAAAAATCCGGGTATTATACCACTTGAGGTCATTGAGGTCCAGCTTGGAGAATACCTTGAAGAAAATGACATTGTAAGATTTGACGATGAATACGGAAGGAAATGAATTTTTAAAAAAAATTCATTAACTTTTAACTAATTACTGCAAAACATTTTGAATTCGGATTATATGATTTCAGCGACGTTTTACTGCGAAGCAGATTCCTTTACAGATTGCGAAAAAGCGCCTTTCAATCAATATAGTACATTTCAATCTAATATTGGTGTTCGTTAGAGCAGAGTGTTCTGACGGTAAAAACTCAGAGACCATCACGTTATTTTTTTATTTCTGTTGTGCTTTAATGCGTACTTATTAGTTCTCCTGTTAGCAGCTGGTATAAGGAACTGCTGTCCGTTACCGATGAGATCAGTTCTTCCCGCAATATTGAGACCCTCAATAACTAATCTCCTGTTGTCTGGATCACGATATTGTATCAGTGCTCGCTGTATCTTCTTTTCATTCCCCTTCGCAATATGAACAGGGTCCAGAGTGAAGGGATTGAGGTTGGTATAGTACATACAGGTTGATACACTCATCGGTGTAGGCGTGAAGTCCTGCACCTGCTCTGTGTAGAGCTGGTGGTCACGGATATAGACAGCAAGCTCAACCATATCATGGATAGAACAGCCAGGATGTCCTGACATGAAGTATGGGAGCACATATTGCCGTTTCTTTTTTCCTTTCTGCAATTTTTCGAAACGTTCGCAGAACCGATCAAAAACTTCACGATCAGGTTTGTTCATAACGTCGGTGACATTTTTTACCACATGTTCCGGTGCAACCTTGAGATGCCCGGAAACATGATTATCACAGATCAGTTCCAGATAGCCGGAATCGTCCGCAAGCACAAGATCATAACGAATCCCCGAACCAATAAAGACTTTTTTCACACCCGGAATTTCGCGGAGGTTTTTAAGGAGTATCGCTTGATGCCGATGGCTCGTCTCCAGATTTTTACATGACGGGCTGCATTGTTTATCCCGACAGGCTCCGTGTTTTTCCCAGAGGTTACAGGACAAGCAGTACATATTTGCTGTAGGACCCCCTACATCCTGAACTATCCCCTTAAATTCCCGCATCCTGGTCAAACGGGTTACTTCGCGGATGATCGATGCATTACTCCTGCTCTGGATGATTCTTCCCTGGTGATGGGTTAACGCACAGAACGAGCAGCCACCGAAACACCCACGGTGACTTGTAATGGAGAACTGTACTGGTTCAAGTGCAGGGATCTGCTGAGTATAAGAAGGGTGTGCACAGCGGGAGAAAGGCAGATCATAGATGTGATCGAGTTCTTTTGTCGACAATGGCAGTGCCGGGGGATTCTGGATTACAACAGTTTTTGGATGCGGTTGCGCAACTCTCCTTCCACGAATGGGATCCTGTTCAAGATAGTGCATCGCAAAAGCATGGGCGTATGACATCTTATCCTGTGCAACTTCAGTGAATCCTGGGAGTTCAATAATCCCTTCCGGTCGTTTACTGCGCCACTCTGCGATTTCCATCCTGAATGCAGTTCCACGGATATCCCGAAGCGATGCAATAGTTACACCGGAGGTAAGCCGCTGGGCAATCTCCACCACCTGTCTCTCACCCATACCAAATACAAGCAAATCTGCCGGAGCGTCAGCAAGGATTGCATGCCTGACGCGATCCTGCCAGTAATCATAATGGGCAAACCTTCGAAGACTTGCTTCAATACCGCCAAGGACAATCGGAGTGTCCGGAAACAGTTCGTGAACCCGGTTGGTGTAAACAATGGTTGCCCGATCGGGTCGTTTGGGAACGCCGCCTGGAGAATAGACATCATCGCTCCGCCGTTTAAGATTCGGTGTGAAGTTATTCACCATGGAGTCAACATTTCCTGAAGATATACCGAAAAACAGTCGCGGTTTTCCCAGCTCAGTGAAATCAGCAGAAGTTGCCCAGTCGGGTTGAGCGATGATTCCTACAGTAAAACCGGCATTCCACAGAGCCCTGCCAATCAGAGCAGTACCAAAAGAGGGATGATCAACGTAGGCATCTCCTGTTACCAGGATGATATCAAATTGCCGGATGCCCAGCATATTTTTCTCTATGGCAGAAAGGGGAAGAAATTCCGGCTGATGTGTCATAACGATTGAATAGGATGGTGAAGAATCTGATGAACAATTTATTCTTCACAGCGAAGATCTTCCAGTGAGGTCACGGATAATATCTGCAAGTCCATCAGGTAGATCGTCTGTCTGTTCTTCTTCCTGTGGGGATTCCTTGCCGGATTCACCTGAA
>Ga0208980_10000281_pt1 | contig 27499 bp, 36 predicted proteins | sample WetSurMetagenome_3_FD_187993 | JGI IMG/M metagenome (GOLD analysis project Ga0208980, IMG submission 187993) | Wetland microbial communities from Twitchell Island in the Sacramento Delta, sample from surface sediment Aug2011 Site A1 Bulk (version 2) | ecosystem: Environmental > Aquatic > Marine... | reverse complement strand
TCCCTGATCAATCTTTTTATTTTCGTCTTTAATACCGACAATATAGTCCCCGGCTTTAATCCCGGCTTTTTCGGCCGGTGATCCGGTTAAGGGAGCAATAACGGCCAGCTGCGTTCCTTTGTAGCCGATCTGAATCCCGACGCCTTCAAAATTACCCGACAAATCCTCCTCAACGACTTTATTCTCCGAAGGCGGCAGGAAAGAAGTATAAGGATCCCCCAGGGCGGCGACCATGCCTTCAATGGCACCGTAAACCATCTTGACCTGATTGAGTTTCGTCTGATCAAAATAGCGAACGTTTAGGGTATCCCAAACTTTCCAAAACAAGGAGAAATCAAGATTTTGTTTGTCCGGCGGCAGTTCCCGGGAAATAGTTACTTTGGAGTTTTTGGCAACGGTAGCTTTAAAACCGCTTATCCCCAAAACATAACCGGCCGAGAAAAGACCCAAGGCCACAACAACCACAAAAAGAATCTTCCGGAATTTAGAAAAATAAAGTTTTGGCAAGCGAATTTTAAACTTCATACAGAAATTTATTTTAAACTCTTAAAGGCTTCCTGTGAAGGGCAAAAGTCCGAGGTGTCTGGCCCTTTTTACCTCAATGGCCACCCGTCTTTGATGTTTGGCGCAAAGGCCGGTTCTGGTCTTGGGAAGGATCTTGGCTCTTTCGGTAATGTATTTTCTTAAGGTTTCGTAATCTTTGTAATCGGGCGTCCTGTCTTCCTTGCAAAAAGGACAATTAATGGAAACCGGTCTTAATTTCCTAATCTGTGATCTTCTTTTACCGAATTTTTTGCCTGGCATAGTTTAGAAGGGTATCTCCTCGTCTTCCTTTTCTTTAGCGGGTTTTTCGTCGGCTTTGGTAGCTTTTCCTTTTTTAGCCGGTTCTTTCTTTTCATCTTCGGCTAAAGGCATATCGCCCGGAACTTCAATTCCGGAATCGGGAACATTAAATTCTTCCACCGGTGCCACTCCGTCTCTTTTGGGGTCCAAAATAATCATGTCGGAAACTACAATTTCGGTTGAAGACCTTTGTCCCCCGTCCTGACCGGTCCAAGCTCTGGTCTGAAGACGTCCCTCAACATAGACTTTGCGGCCTTTGGTTAAAAGTTGGGAACAAATTTCGGCCAACTTATTCCAAGCCACAATGCGGTGAAATTCAACGTCTTCTTTTTTCTCACCCGACTCGGTCACCCACTGACGGTTGGTAGCCAAACCGAAGGTACAAACAGCCGTTCCCTGAGGCGTAAAACGCATTTCCGGGTCCCTGGTCAAATTCCCGATTAAGATTGCTTTATTTAAACTCCTGGCCATTATTCTTCCTTTCTTATAAGTAAGTGTCTGATAATATCGTTTTCCATTTTCAGTTTCAGGTTTAGGGCCTTAACTTGAGATGGCTCTAATTCTAAAGGATAGTGAATAAAATATCCACTTTGGGATTTGGCTATTTTGTAGGCCAATTCTTTCTCGCCCCACTCTTCAACCTTACCCATTTTACCCTTTAGGATTTCGATAATCTTTTCAATAGTTACCAAAACGGCCTTTCTTTTGGCCGGTGTGGTTTTCCCGTCAAGGATTAAAGTTAACTCATATTTTTCCATATCAAGAGGGATTATAACACAAAATTGAGGCAAAAAACCAGGGATTTTACCGGTTGATAAAAGATTATATTCCAATAAAATGTGGTTGTGGCAAGCATCGCAGAATTGGATTGTTACATGGAGTGCCCCTACCGAGACGCTGGACATGACCCTGAATGCGAGACCCATATCGCCCAGCATGATGATGCCTGTACGTCTGCCTCTCCACACTTAAATCATCCTGATGGAACGCTTCGAATTGACAGGGGAACCGGTAGAGTTGTCGTTGAGCACCAGGGAGAGGGTACGGAATTGGCAATCATTAAAGGAGGGGTGATAATTAGACGTTAAGTCCCGATTTTAAACTCCACAACCTCTCCGTCTTTCATCACATAATCCCTTCCCTCACTTCTCACCTTTCCTTCCTCTCTGGCTACTTTCCAGCCAAACTCAATAAAAGCATCAAAGTCACAAACGTCGGCCTTAATGAATTTCTTGATAAAGTCGGTATGAATTACTCCGGCTGCTTCCTGAGCATTAATCCCCGCTTTAATTGTCCAGGCCCTGACTTCTTTAACTCCGGCCGTTAAAAAAGTGATTAAGCCCAGTGTCGAAAAAGCTTTCTTAATCAGTCTCTCCAGTCCGGATTTGGAAATCCCCAAATCTTTTAAATATTCCGGCTGTTCGGCTTCACTTAGTTCGGAGAGTTCGCTTTCCGTTTTGGCCGAAATGCAAATCACCTGATCCTTATTAAGGACAAATTCCTGAGCGTATTTGCCTTCAATGGCATCGCTGTCCTTCAAATCCTTCTCATCAACATTCAGACAAACCAATATCGGTTTGGCGGTTAAAAGGGAGAGCTGTTTTTTGTGTCTTTCCTCTTCTTCGGAAAAAACAACTTCCCTGGCCGGAATGCCTTTGCCTAAAGCTTCTTTGAGTTTGGTAACAACGCCCCACCATTTTTGCAAATCGGGGTTTGGCGTATTACCCGGATCTTTTTGTTTTTCCAAGGTTTGAAAGTCGGCCAGTTTTAATTCCGTTTCGACCGTTTCAAAATCGGACTTGGGGTCTAAGACTCCTTGTTTGATAACATCCGGATCCGAGAAAGCCCGAACGACATGGCAAACTGCATCGACTTCCCGAATATGGGATAGAAACTTGTTTCCTAGTCCTTCACCTTTGTGGGCTCCCGCAATAAGACCTGCAATATCAAGAAATTCGATCGTTGCCGGAACTTCAGGTGGTAATGCATCTTCGGTTTTTTGAACAATGGCAGCCAGTTTTTTCAAACGGTCATCAGGAACCGGAACAACACCGATATTAGGTTCAATGGTGGCAAAAGGGAAATTGGCAACATAGGCCTGCTGCTTTTTCAGAAGCGCATTAAACAGGGTTGATTTCCCGACATTGGGCAAACCAACAATTCCAACAGAAAGGCTCATGAGTGTATTTTAACATAGAAAAATACAATAAATTTAAAAAACTTTATTCCGTTGACTCAATCACTTTTAACATTGGAGAGGTTCGTGGGGAAACAGCCGTTTTCTTCCAGCCAATCATTGTTACAAGAGCTAATTTCGGTTTTTATCTTTATTCCCAATTTCTGTAAGGCATCAAAAACGCTTCTTATCGGGATTTCATGATTCGCAGTAAACAATTTTCCGTCTGCATAAAGACCTTCCCAGTCATCTCCCAACACGAGAACAAGAGAATGTTCTTTGGGCTCTTCCGCCTTTTCTGGAGCAGGTTTAAGTTTTTCCGACATATGCTTTCGATTCGAATTATATATAACAGATTTCTTTTGTCAAATATTTTCTTTACGCTTCCTCAAATCTGTGTTAACATTGCCAAAATGGTCGAACACAAGGAATTTTTAATCGAAAGTATTGATCGGGACTTTTCCGTTAAGGGACCTGTCGAAGTTGTCTGTAAGCCGAAAGGCTTTAACCGTTGGTGCACTCTTCCCTACCCCAAACATAAAAACGGTTGCCCGAATTACGGACACCGTGTAACCTGTCCTCCCCAAGTTGGTTATTTTTTGGACATGTTTCACCCCGAAGTCTATCTTGCACTACTTCGTTTTGATTTCAAAGAATATTTAAGCGAAAAAAAGAGACTTCATCCCGACTGGACGGAAAGAGCCATTAGAAATCCGTTTCATTTTCAGACACATCTAAGGGCCGAACTATCAAAATCCACCGAGGCTCTTCTTTCCAAACCAGAATATCAGAATTATAAATGCCTTTATAATGCCGAGGGCATGGGTGTTAATCTCCACCTTACATCCCGATTGGTCGGCGTCGAACTGGAATGGCCGCCGAAGGATAATATGTATCGGATTGCCATCTTAGCCAAACCGCTTCCCTTAATAAACCAGGCTTAAAAACCTCCACTTGTTGTTAAATCTTTCTGATATAATTTTTCCATGACCAAATACCAGGAATACTTCAAAAGAATGCTTGATGCGGAAAAGGAACTTTTCGATTCCTTCCGCCTTCTTCACGGTGAATACGCCCTGGCCAAAGATACCGAACCACTGCAGGCTAAGTTTAACCAAGAAGGCGAAAAAGTCTTAAAGGTTGTTCGAACCTGGGAAGATAAACTCTGTCACCAGTCGGAAAAAGGCGGTTATGGTGTTTATTCAGGAAATTTGGCCGAGAAGTTCCAGGCGGAAGTTAAAAAAGAGTTCCCCATGATTGACCACGTCGGCATCATCGTCAAAACCTTCAGTCTGAAAAAGATCAAATTGCAGTAATTATTCCTCGAAGTTAATCTTAAATTGAATATCCGGTGGTCTTAAATTCAGTTCTTTTAAGTCAACGCTGCCCATTCCCTGATCAATCTTTTTAATATCTTCCTCAATCTTCAGAAGTCCCGAATCGGTGGCATAACGGGAAGGATTTTTAATTTCAATCGGAACCGGGGTTACACCTGTGCCAATTACCGGGGTTGCGGTTGCAACCGGAGTAGTTGTTTTTTTGGCAACTTTTTGACCCATCGAAACAAACAGAGCCAAAAGAATTAAAAGACCAAAAACAATGCCGAAGATAATCAAGACTTTTCGCAGGATCGGGGGAACCCTATTCCACATTCCCGACATTATTTCTTTGTAGTTTTTCTTAACCGGTGTTAACGAAGAATCCGGTTGCACGGGAGTAACGACTGGTGTCGGCGGTTGGGTTATGGTTGGATTTGCGGGCGGTGTTTGTGTTGGGTCCATATTAGTCGGCTGTTTTTAACTCTTTAATGATTTCCACCAGATAATTATCAACTTCTTTCAAAAACTGCAGTCCTTCTCCGGCTTTAAACTGGGCACTGTTGAAAATTGACAATTGATCCCTTGAGTCACTTTTCATTTTAAAAAGAAGCGTTCTGGCTTCGGTAATTTTATCTTTGCTTCTGGTTAAGCGGTTATCAACCTCCAAGACCCATCTTTCCGTTTTAGTCGTATCTTTATCCCCGTTCATCCTTATTTCGGAGATTTTGGTTTTAAGTTCGGAAATGGTTGTCGCCAAATTGTTCTGGTAGTTCACTACTTTCCCCAAAGAAACGGCTGCCAGACCGTTATACATGATGAGGATGGTGCTTTTGTAACGATCCTCCGCTTTGGCCGAATCATCAACCAAATCGTCCAGCGAGCCGGTTGAAGGCAGATTGGTCTTGTGAGTATCGTACCATTTCACTTCCTGATCGATTTGCGAGAAGTAAAGTTCTTTCTCGGATCCTGATATGCCTTCCGTATCGGAGATCTTCATTCGAAGGGCCGTCAGATGCGTTTTAACGACTTCGTCCCGGGTCTGAAGCATCCGAAGCGTTGCTTCCTGAGCTGCCGTTTGGTTACCCAAGGTCTGGGAAGTTAAATACTGAGTTCTGGTCAGTTGATAATCGGCATAGGCTTTCTGATACTGAGCCAGGTTATAAGTGTAGTCACTGTAAGCCCGCTCATACGTTAATTCATCCGCAACCAGTACTCTCTTGACAGGGATAAACAAAAAAACCGCTAAAACCAGGGCAAGTAAAACTTTTTTCATTTTTCCAAAAATGGTCTTTATTTATTGTATAACAAAGACAGAGTTCTCATCCAATCCTTTTTTTAAAGACTGATAATTTTTTCGGGTGTAACCTCAAAGAAATTCTTGATTAACAAATCTGCTTTGATCAAATCTTTTTTGTGTTCCTCGCTCCGGTATATTCCAACCACTTTCATTGATGCCCTTTTGGCAGCCTCAACCCCGGCCGGTGAATCTTCAAAAACCAAACAGTCATTGGCATTAACGTTTAGTTTATTGGCAGCCATGAGAAAAAGATCCGGGGCCGGTTTTTTTCTGACCACATTCTCCCCGGTTACCACCACATCAAAAAACTCATCCAAAGCCAGTTTACTTATAAGTACCTGGGCGACTTCCCAAAGGTTGGAGGTAGCAAGGGCTGTTTTAATTCCGGTTTGTTTTAATTCGTTAACAAAAATATCAAAACCGGGTTTTAGGGTTACTGTTTCAATCCTTCTTAAGTAGGCTGCCTGTGTTAATTGCGTTAATTCTTCAACCGTTTTGTCGGTTTTTATTTTAAATTTGGTAAGAAGAACCGGCCAGTTTTCGGCAACACCGATACCCCCTTGGTGAGGATACTCTTCATTTGTCTTCACACCCAATGAAGCCAGGACATCCTTGAAGGCCGAACCGTATTCGTCCTCGCTCTCGATAACCGTTCCGTCTAAATCAAAGATGACTGCTTTTGGCATTTAATAGGTAATTCTGACTCGCCCACTGCCGAAAGTAACTTCCAGGGAGTTTAAAGATTTAATCTGCACCCGATACTGGTTTCTGCCCGCCCAAAAGCTTAAAGCACCGGAGATAACCTGAGTTGAGATATCTTTATTTTCAATCTTCACTTCACTGCCGTTAACGGCAATGTTGTGAGTGACATCATAGAGTCTGGCATAAGCCGTTCCGTTGGCATTGGCCACTTTTAAGAAAGCTTCCCAGGTCGCCGTTGCCCCTTGGTTGTAATCATTGATTAAATCCAAATAAAATTCTGTTCCGACCGCATCAACCCAGGAAGTTGAGGTAGTAGTAATCGGTCCGGCCAGCGGCAGATAACCGGTTTTTTTACTCTCAACCGTTTGGGTTTGAGTGACCGGTTTTTGCGTGGCTACCGGTTTGGTTGTCGGTAGGTTTTTAACAACAGCCGCCACCTGGCTTTTAATCTCTGCCTGACAGGTATCACCACAGGCATCAATAATCGTTTCACCCGTTTCTTCATTGGTGGTAATGGTAAGAGCTTGTTTCTGCAAATCGGAAATCGATTTATTCGCTTTACTCAATCCGCTAAGAGCAACAATAAGACCAACCGAAAGAAGAATAATACTCACCAGGGTGTATATTTTTAAAAAGGAACTGAATTTATTTTTAGGCGGGTTTGATGACTGGTCCATTGGCTGTATCTTCTATTTTATACCCTTTTTCTTCAATTGACTTTCTTTTCAGATCAGACTCTTCATACTGCCCTTCTTTTCTTAAGGTATTTCTTTGTTCGAAAAGCTCTTTTATTTCATCCGGGATAACAAATTCTCTTTCCTCCAAAACTTTCAAACCCAAGACTTCGTCAAAGGAAACGGCCAGATCATATTTATCTTCGGAAGGAAGATTGCTTTTAAGCATATCCCAAAGTGTTGCCAGGGCCTTGGCAACATTCAGATCATCAGCCAGAGCTGATATGAATTCGGACCTGTACTCATCAATCTGGGCATTTTTTTCGGTTGAAAGAGCCGTTCTCTGCGTCTGATTTTTAAGAGCCTTAACCGTTTCTCTTAATTTAAACAGGGCCGTTTGGGAAGCCTTCAGCGATTCCCAGGTGAAGTTCAGGCCCTGGCGGTAGTTGGAAGTTAAAATGAGATAACGAAGGGCCAAAGGATCAAAACCCTTCTCCACCAGTTCCTGAACGGTAATCATGTTACCAAGGCTTTTACTGATCTTCTCACCCTTAAAAGTCAGCCAGTCGTTATGGAGCCAATAGTTGGCCGTTTTATGTCCGTATGCACCATAGCTTTGGGCCACTTCATTGGTATGATGAACCGGAATATGTTCCCTACCCCCGGTATGAATATCAAAGGTTTCACCCAAATATTTAGCCGACATGGCCGTACATTCAATATGCCAGCCGGGAAAACCTTTTCCCCAGGGGCTGTCCCACTGCATGACATGACCCGGTTGATTGGTGACCCATAAAAGAAAGTCCCATGGTTTTTTCTTTTCCGGATCAACTTCGACTCTGGCACCTGATGCCTGTTGTTCCAAGTTAAGCCCTGCAAAATCGGCATAGCCGGAGAATTTTCCGGTATCAAAAACCAAACCGGTTTTGGTTTTATAAGTAAATCCGCGTTCTTCAATTTTCTTAATCAAATTAATCTGATCCTCAATATGTTCGGTTGCCCGGCAAAGAACATCCGGTTTTTGGATGTTTAAAAGTTCCAAGCTGTCTTTAAACTGTTGAATATACTTCTCGGCAATTTCCCAAACGGTAACATTTTCTCTTTTGGCCCCTTTTTCCATTTTATCCTCGCCCGCATCTTCATCCGAAACCATATGACCGACGTCGGTAATATTCATCACCCACTTAACTTCATAGCCAATATATTTTAAAAACCTGACCAAAATATCCCAGTGGGTATAGGCATACATATGACCGATATGCTGATTCCAATAAACCGTCGGGCCGCAGGAATAAATCCCGACCTGACCTTTTTTTACCGGAGTAAAGATTTCTTTTTTCCGGCCTAAAGTATTAAAAAAATAAATATCGTTCATGGCTTTATTTTAACACGCTACCCCTGATTGGTTGGATTTTCAACTCTTTCTTTCTGTCTTTTGGCCTGCAGTTTACTTCCAAGACTTCTGAACATTCCTTTCTTGGGTATGGGGGTCGGTTCAATTAAAGGGCCCGGCGTTTCCGGTGCCGGTTGGTTTGCAGTCGCCTGTTTTTGTTGTTCCTGGTTTTCCCTAAGTATTCTGATCTCTTTCATTTCCTGCTCCAATGCCTGAATTTGGCTTTGCCCCTGACTGACCAAATGTTTTTCCAAAGCTTCGTTTTTGGGTGTTGTCGGTTTTTGTTCAGAAGATGCTTGCGGTTGTTCGTCTGGTTTTGTTTCCTGAGTTCCGACCACTTGTTCTCCTGCACTTTTGAGTATTTCCAAAGGTTCTCTGGCTATTTGTCTGGCCATATCTTTAGCCAGATCTTGACCTTTTTTCTTGGTGTTTGAAATTATCCCTGTCATATTTCCCTCCTGCCTTCAATCGCCCTGGTTAACGTAACTTCATCGGCATATTCCAAATCAGCTCCGGTCGGGATACCCATCCCGAGCCTTGTTACCTTAACTTTCGAATTCTCGCCTTTTATTTTTTTAACCAGATACATGGCCGTAGCTTCCCCCTCCATCGTCGGGTTAGTGGCAATAATAATTTCTTTTAAGGCTTTATCTTTAACCCTTCTTATTAAATCATCAACATATAGTTCGTCCGGTCCGATGTTATCCAGAGGTGAAATACTGCCGTGCAAACAATGATACAGGCCTTTATACCGACCGATTTTTTCAAAAGCAATCAAATCCAACGGTTGTTCCACCACCAAAATGATACTTCGGTCGCGTGCTTTATCCGAACAAATAAGACAGGGGTCTTCCTCCCCCACGTTTTTACAAACACTGCACAGTTTAGTATTTTTCTTCAAATCCGACAGGGCCTCGGCAAATTCCTGAAGCTGACTATTGGGAACATGCAACAGATAAAAGGCCAGTCTTTGGGCCGTCTTTGGCCCCACGCCCGGCAATTTTTCAAAAGCTTCAATCAGTAAAGCGATTGGTTTAGCAATTTTCATTTGGGTGTAATTTCAAAAATGGCCGCCGTGTTGGCGTTTAATTCAACGGTTGTCTTCCAGGTAGCGGAATCGGTGGCCACCAAAAGATCGTTTCCTCCACCACCGAAGTTCACTCTCTTAAAAGAAAAGTTCTTGTAAGGCAGATTCGTTAAACTCAAGGGAACGGCTTCATAATGCTTGCCCGACGGGTCGTAATTAACCAGCAGAATTTTAAAGGTAGCGTTATCTTTTTTGGCAAAAGCTTTCACCCAACTGCCTTCACCGGCCACGTTTATTTTCTCACCGGTCATTTTATTTAAGAAATAAAAAGCATTGGCCCGAGGTTTGGCAACCGGCGCCCCGAATTTCTCGTGGGTAAAAATACCCCACCTGCCCCAGTATTGCTTGGCTCCGGGGCCGTCTTTAATTTCAAAAGAAAAGCCTTTACGGACATCGTTTTCCAATAAAGCCAGGGTAGCAATGGTGTGAATAGCGCCAAAGGAATTATCGTAAACGGGATCGTTTTCGCTGTTCGGTCCCATCTCGGAAATAATTAATTCGATATTTTTGTATTGCGGATAATCAACCAATAATTTTTTGGCTCTTAAAAAATCATCCTCAAAAACATCCAGATTTTTGGAATAGCGGTGCCACGAATAAAAATCAATCCGGACGTTATTTTGGGAACAGAAATTCAAAAGTCCGGTAAACCAGTTGTCATAAAAGGCCGTTACGGCCGGTCCGCCGATACGGAATGATTTAACCCCTTTGGCTCTTTGGGCACCGGCTATGGAATGGCCATAAAGGTTAAGGTAGCTTTTCTCGCCGCTGATTTTATACTTGCCGAATAAATCCGGCTCATTCCAAACTTCATAATAAACACCGTCAATCCCTAAAGAGCCGCTGATGTGTTCAACCGTTTTTTGAACAACCGTTTCCCAATCGGCCCAGGAAACAGGGTCGCCGACAATATCGCTTTTGGAAATAACCGGCGGCAGATAGGATAAAGCAATAAAAGGCTTGGCTCCAAGGGCTGCAATATCACTCAAGGTTAAATCCAATTGAGCCCAGTTAAAAGCCAAGTTACCTGAAGAGCCGGTAACCACATCGTATTGGTCATAAATATGGTCAATTCTGATATATCTTGGTCTTAAAGCTTTGGTCTGTTCCAAAACGGGCAGGAGCATCCGTCCTTTTTCTTCCCCGCCTTGAGCCAAATTGCGCCAGCCTTCACCGGCCACGGCGTATGAAGTTCCCAAATCAACCACCAGATTAGCGGGCACACCGGAGGCTTTTTTGAAAAAGCCGGTTCTTTGGCCGACCAAATAAACGGCCACCGGCAAAGCAATAACAATGATTATTAATAAGAAGGTTTTTTTAAAGGAAATACCCACGGACTCATTCTACTAAATACGAAGGCTTTTAAAAAGAAGTTATTTCAAACCACCGAGAAGTCCGGACAAGCCGCCGCCCATGTCCATCATTTTTTTGGCCGATTCCTTCTGAACTTTTTTCATGGCTTCATTAATTGCGTCGGTCAGATCACGTCTGTCTTCACCGTTTATTTTGATGTAGCGGACTTTCTGATCCCCTGATACGGAAACAATCAAATCCCCCTTCTCAACCGTTTCGGTTATAAGTTCCAGTTCTTTCTGTAGTTTTTGGGCTTGAGAACGCATTTTTCCCAACTCGCCCAATTGTTTTACTTTATCAAACATAATTGTTTTAGTTGCCGAAAATTTCTTCGGCGATTTTTATTATATCTTTATCCTCTCCTTCCGTCAAAACGGCTTTACTTTCTTCAACCACCTCTTTTTTCGGCGGCTGTTCCGTTAAGGTACAGACAACCCTGATTTTATTACCCATCACCGTTTCGACCACATCTTCAAGAATTTTGCGGTTTCTGATGTCTTCCAATCTTTCTTTGTGAAATTTATAGAAAACGCCCAAGGTCAGGCTTTTGCCGTCATAACCGATCGGCCTAGCCGCCCGGAGAAGCGCTTCAATCGAAGTATTAATCGGACGAACGGCCGAAAGAATACTTTTCCAAACATCATCGGAAACTTCCTTTAATGCTGTTTTTACTTTTTCATCCAAATTAGTCTTCACACCTTCAGTTTGAATATCGGGTATCACCACCTCTTCCATTTTTTTTATAACGACCACTTCTTCAACTTTCTTCGGTTCCTCTTCCTCTTTCTCCTGCGTTTCGTTAACCTCATCGCTATTCCCGCACCAGATAATAACCGCCACCTCCAAAGGCAATTGTTCAACCGGAGTAACTTTCAAATCCAGATAAGCCTTTTGGAAAAGATTGATAAGAATCAAAAGATCGTTCTTGGAAAAACCGGTCAGCGGTTTATCCTCAACCCCGGCCAGAGTTAAAAGGGCTATTCTTAACCGATCCAAAAGGTCGCGGTTTAATTCCTCAATCGAACCCCCGTCGGCAATTACCTTTTCTATTTCCGAAATTATTTCCCCGCTCTTTTTGGCCAAAAGGAGGGCAAAAAAGGCTTCCAAATCAAAGATTTTATTTTTAAAAAGAAAAGCCTTAACGTTTTCCTCCTTAAAAGATTTACCTTCGGCCACATACTGCTCAAACAATTTAACGCTGTCCCGGAACGAACCGCCGCCTTTCTCGGCAAAAAGGCCAAGTTCCTCATCTTCTACTTTTATCTTTTCTCCCTTGGCAACCCGTCTTAAGGCTCTCACCACCTCCTCGGGAGTGGCTTTGCGAAAAAGAATATTGGTCACCCGGGAACGGATGGTCGGGATTAACTTTTCCGGATTGGTGGTAGCCAAAATAAAATAAACATGTTCGGGTGGTTCCTCCAGCGTTTTTAAAAGGGCGTTTGAGGCTTCGGCCGTTAACATGTGCGCTTCGTCAATAATGTAAACTTTATTTTTGGCTTTAGCCGGCGAAAGCCTGACGGCGTCCCGCAGCACCCGGGCATCATCAATTCCCCGATGACTGGCCGCGTCCAATTCAATTACGTCAATATTGACGCCCCTGGCGATACTTTCACACTGATCACATTTGCCACAACCTTCTTTTTTAACCGGCTTTTCGCAGTTTATCGCTTTGGCCAAAATCCTGGCGGCTGAAGTTTTACCGATCCCCTTGGGCCCGGAAAAAAGAAAAGCGTGGGGAATTTTACCCGAATGAACAATTTTGGAAAGCGATTCCCTGATTTCGGCAATATCAATCTGGTCAATCGTCTGTCCCCGATACTTTAAATAAAAGGTGGTATTACTCATGATGTTTTCCCAATAAATGCAGACTGCCGTGTTCAACCAGCTCATAAACCTTGTCGTCAATCAGCTTCTCTTCATCTTTAGCTTCCATTAAAGCTTTTTGGAAACAAACCACAATCTCGCCAAGATAAATTTTCCCCGGCGGATAGACAAAGCTTTTTTCTTCCTCGGTAAAAGACAAAACATTGTGCAGTTTATTGTCTTTCAGAAATTTCCGGGAGATCTCGAGCATCTTTTTTTCGTTAACCAGAGCAATCGAAACAAAAGCATCGGAAACAATACCCTCTTTAATAAAAAAGGACTTAACCCGACTTTTAAGCTTTCGGGCATTAACGGGGTAGTTCGACTGTTTATCGACTAAAACGGAGATCATAATATTTAAATCAGCTTGGATTTGGCCATCAAAGAAACCCGGCTGCCATCGGCTGTTCCCTTGGTCTTTTGCATAACAATCCCGATAACCTTCCCCATATCGGACATCTGCGAAGCCCCGATCTCTTTAATAGCAGCATCAACAATCACTTCCAAATCGGTATCGCTCATTTGGGCCGGAAGAAACTCTTCCAGGATTTTTAATTCCTGCTCTTCCTTTTCCGCCCGATCAAAAGCTTTAACGGCCTTATAGGCTTCAATCGCATCCCTTCTTTTCTTGGCTTCTTTCCGAACGACATTGAGCTGCTCTTCTTCATTTAAGGGGTGCTGCTTGGCAATAAACTCGTAGTTTAAGGCCGAAGATAAAAGTCTCATTGTGGAAAGCCTCACTTCGTCATGAGCCTTCATTGCGTCTCCGATTAATTTAGTGATGTTGTCGGTAATCATATTTTTCTTTCTTTAGTTATACCACCAAGCAGATGAACGTGCATATGGGAAATCAAGGCCGTATCACCCACATTGGTCGCCAACCGAAAACCGGAAAGTCCTTTAGCTTTAGCTATTTCCAAAGCCATCTGCCTAATCTTTCCCCAAAGAACATCATCCGCTTCGGACAGATCTTTGAGGTGTTTCTTGGGAACGATCAAGAGGTGTACCGGTGCTTTGGGGTTAATATCGGCAAAAGCAACTAAATCTTCGTCTTCCCTTTCAAAATCCGTTGGTATTTCTTTGTTGATAATTTTACAAAAGATGCAGTCCATTACCGGGACAGTATATAAATAAGGCTTATCCCTGACAAGTAGTATTAGGCCACAAAAAAGGACCCCTTAATTAAAAGCAAACTTTTAATCTTGGAGTCCTTACTGTTATAAGCTTTCCTTTCCCCTCTTTTTAAATACTCTTTAAAACAAAAAGTACTTAAAAAGAACAAGGGGAAAGGCTTTTTTAAAAAATCATATAGGAAGAACGCCCCTCGTCTTTTTTGTTAATGTAAATTACTTTTACGTCTCTTCGCTTGTTTCATAGATAGCCGAAGCTACTCCGGCAATCACCAGAAAAAGGCCAAGGCCGATTCCCAAACCGGATAAACCAGTCGAAACATAATTTACTTGCAACTGGTGCAGACAAATGGTGAGAATCATCAAAACAATACTGGCCATAAAAACACCAATCGGACCGTAAAACATATAGCTTTTGAACCAAGGGAAACACAAAAACGATTCGGCGGTAAAAGGCATCAGATAGTAAAAAAAGCTAAACATAAATCCGCCGATGGCAAAAACCGAGGCAACCAAAATTCCCTTTCCCCAAGTAACCGGTCCCGTGTTTGGCGCCCAACCGGCCAACGCAAGAATTATTGCGGCCATGACGATAGTTAAAATAATCGCCAAAAAGATATCAACGGGAGTGAGCCTTTCATACCACTCTTTTTTTCTTACCGGACGGGGGACAAATTTTTTGCTGTCTGTCTGGGGCATTTTATTACTCCTTTCTTAATAACGGATGGTTAAAAAGACAAAAAGAAAGTAGACGAAAAGAAAATAAATTCCTCCCGAGAGTACCTCCAACGTAAAACGACAGAGCCCTTTCTTTTTCATACCTCTCCTTTCCGATAAGTTTTTTATCTGGCATTAAAGGAAAAAAAATCATACCGATTTTTCTTCCTCTTTTTTCCAATCCGCCGGATCAGAAAAACAATACCAAAACCAACAGGAACCACCGCCATTAAAAAAACTGCGGCATACCACTCTTGAGTCGCAAGTGAAACATCGGAAAACACCTCATCCTCCTTATTTTGAATTTTAGAAAATCAGACTTTCTTGATGCAGGTATTCCAGGGCCGTCAGGATCAGTTTCCCGACTTTCTTGAAAAACAGCCAAAGATGACTGGCGATCAAAACCCCGAAAACCAAAAAAAGACCAACCACAAGACAAACCATAAGGGTATTAAAACCTGTAACCATTTGCCACTTCCTCCTATATATGATTTTTTAGCGTTAAAGAGCCAACAACAGTACGCCTATTATACCTCTTTATTATGGGGTGTCAAAAGATGGAGGTCGGGGCTTTAGCCAGCTTGTCGGAGTCATGCCTGATATCCGAAGTCGGGAGAAGGCCAAATTCATCCCGAATGACTTTATTTGAACCCCCATCATCAACCATCGGAACAATGGCCGACAGGTCAAGCGGGTACTTTTTCAAGCCTAACAAAACTGTGTAGGTTCCGGTTCCGCCTCCTATGACGACAATTTTCTTATATCCCATAATGGTACCCACTTGGGATTTACACTCTATTCTGTTTCACCGTGACCAATTTTGCCAGATTCCCCGGTTTGTCAGATTCAAAGCCATATAGGCAAAAGTGCCACCCATAAAGCATAAGGAATAGACTGCCACAAGAAGTTTATTTCTTTAACAAAAGGACGACTTCGTCAAAAGAAAGGAGTTTGGAATCTGCCTTGTTTCTTTCTTTATACTCAATCCTATCCCCCGTTTTGGCGGAAACAACCAGCCTGACCGGAATACCGATTAAATCCGCATCACCAAATTTCTCACCGGCCGAAACGGCCCTGTCATCAAATAAAACCTCTATGCCCTCCTCCTGCAGTTTTTTGTAAATCGTTTCAGCCTTATCTCCTCCCGGAAGTTCAATCAAATGAACCGCAAAAGGAGCTATCTGGGGAGACCAGATTATGCCCTTGTCATCATGGGACACCTCAACCAAAGATCCCAAAATCCTGGTAATGCCGATGCCGTAACTGGCAAACCAAACCGGCTTCTTCATGCCTTTTTCATCGGCATAATAAACCCGCATCCTCTCCGAATACCAAGTCCCAAGAGGAAAAATATTCCCAACCTCAATCGCCTTGGCCTCAACAATTTTGCCTTTCTTACAGGAAGGACATTTCCCGTCTTTCTTTCCGGTAAAGATCTCTTTATTTTGACCAAAATCACACTGATCGCAATAATAAACCGTATCTTCCCCGCCATCAGATAAAACCTGAAACTCATGTGTTACCTTGTCGGTAAATACCCCCCCCGAAGCTTCAATTACCCTGAAATTAAAACCCAATCTGTCAAAAACCCTGATATAGGCTTTTTTGACCTTTTCATAATAATCAGCCATATCGGCTTCCGTGGTATGAGCCGAATACAAATCCTTCATCAAAAATTCTCTCCCCCGAAGGATGCCGCTTCTGGGTCTTGGTTCGTTTCGAAATTTGGTGGAAAAATGATAAACGGATAAAGGTAAATCCTGATAGCTTTTGACCGTTTTCCTGATTAAATCCATAACAATTTCTTCATGGGTAAAGGAGAGGGCAAACTCTTTATCTCTGGTGTCTTTAAACTGATACATGACCTCACGGGCTTTGTCCCACCTGCCCGTTTCGTTCCAAATGGCTTTCGGGTGCATCAGGGGCATAAGCATTTCCTGACCGCCAACGGCATTCATTTCTTCCCTGACAATACCGATTATTTTTTGCACCACCCTAAAACCCAGTGGCAAAAGGGTCCACGAACCGGCCATTAATTGATCAATAAAGCCGCCTCTTACCAGAAGTTGGTGGTTAATACTTTCCGCATCTTTAGGAGCGGTTTTTAAGGTTTTTGGAAATAGTTCGGATTGTTTCATAACGGTTTATTTTACCATTGAGTCGATAAATCCGGAAAGACTGCCGGCGGTAATTAATCTTCTAATGTCGCTAAAGGTGACCACCAATAGGGCCAGAATAAGTATTCCCATTCCGACTGTATGAATAATGGCCTCAACCTTCGGGACAACTTTTCGGCCAAAAACTTTTTCAATTAAAACAAACAAGAGCCTTCCCCCATCAAGAGCCGGGAAGGGCAAAATATTAACAACGCCCAGGTTAATGGATAGGATACCGACAAAATTAATTAAAGCCAAAATACCAACCTTGGCGGCTTGGGAGGTAATGGCAAAAATGCCGACCGGTCCGGCCAAATCTTTAGGGGCATGACCGGCAAATAAATCGGTGAAGATTTTAACAAAACCACTGAGAACCATTCCGCCCCAGTAAATTGCCTCCTTAACGCCGTAATAAATCCCCAAGAAAGGTCTCTGCCAAACGGGCGGATAATAAACTTCAAAGTTGGAAATAACTACCCCCAGAGAGCCCTCATCCTCGGGCGGGTTTTCTCTTGGAATTAAGGAAATCTTTTTTTCCTCCGTCTTTTCGTTAATCGTCCTTTCAATCAGAAGAGTAACTCTTTTGCCTTTCTTGGCATCAATCGCCTTAGTAAATTCGCCAACCGAGGAAATGGTCACTTTATCAACCTGTCTGACAACATCGCCGACAACAATCCCGGCTACCTGGGCCGGTGATGAAGTAGCTACTTCTAAAATCCTTACATTCTTAGTCTCTTTGCTTACCCCTGAAAAAGTGTAGACAATGGCAAAAGCAAGAATACCAAGTAAGAAATTCATTAAAACGCCGGCAGTTAAAATTTTGGTTCTGGTCAGTTTATTTTTATTTAGAAAAGCCTTATTTGGATTTTGAATATCTTCTTCAAAATTCTCACCATGCAGTTTTACAAAGCCTCCAAAAGGTAAAAGGTTAAGGGAGAAAAGAGTACCCTTAATCTTTTTTCCAAAAAGCCTGGGTGGAATACCAAAACCAAATTCTTCAACCCCGACACCGGCTCTTTTGGCCGCAATAAAATGGCCCAATTCATGAACAATAACCAGAACGGATAAAACGGCAATAAAAATCAGAATATTAACAAGCATTGATTCCTTTGTATTATGAAGTAAGCTTTCTTCGATTACAAGCTAAATCGACAAGAGTTCGCTCTTCTTGGTTTCTCCCGCATCGTCAATTTTTTTGATATATTCGTCGGTTAATTCCTGAAGTCTTTTTTCCGAAGCAAACTTTTCGTCTTCGGTTATCGTCTTTTCCTCAAAAGACTTTTTAATCTCATGCATACCGTCGGCCCTGATTTGCCGAACCATCACCCGACCGCTTTCGAGTTTGGATGAGAGAATTTTAATGTATTTTTCCCGGTCTTCGGTTGTTAGGGGTGGCAGGGAAATTCTGATAATCTCACCGTCAATTGAAGGATTCATCCCGATATTGGCAGCCAAAATCCCCTGCCTTATTTCACCAATAATCGATTTATCCCAAGGATCCAAGACCAGGGATTGAGTGTCGGGAGCTGAAATTGAAGCCAACTCGTTAATCTTTAGTTTTTGAGTTCCACCATAAACCGATACGACAACGCCTTCAACAAGCGAGGGTGTTGCCCGACCGGTTCTGATGCTTCCGATATCGGAAATCATCAAACCCAAAACGTTTTCCATTTTGGATTTAAGAAGAGTTTCTTCCATTTACTTTCCTAATTCTATACGATAAATGCGTCCCAAGCGAATATTTTCGCCGGTCTTGGCAATCGCTTCTTTCAAAAGATCACCAACTTTTTTACCGGGATCTTTAATGAACTCCTGTTTAAGAAGATCTTCCGCTTTTTCGGTTTTATTGGAGGCTAATTGTAATGCCAAATCGTGAGCCAGGTTTTTAAAAATTTCATTTCTGGCCACAAAATCAGTTTCGCAAAAAAGTTCAATAACAGATGCGACTTTCCCGGAGTGATGAACATAAGTTTCAATCATCCCCTGTAAGGTTTCTCTGCCTTCTCTTTTGGCCGCTTTTTCAAAACCTTCCTTGGTTAAGATAGCTCTGGCTTTTTTGACATCACCCCTAACTTCTTCCAACACTTTTTTGACGCGGATAACCGGAGCACCGGTTTCTTCCCGAAGAGATCTGATTAAATCAAAATCGGCTTTGTTCATTTTTTGATTTCTTTTTTGGGTTTGACTTTCTTACCTTCAAGTATAGCCTCTTTGACCAAATCCAAGACATATTCAATCGCTTTCTGGGCATCGTCATTCATGGGAATCGGATAATCGACATCTTCCGGATCGGAATTGGAATCAACAACTCCTACAACCTTAACCTTACAATTTCTGGCTTCCTTAACGGCTGAGTTTTCTTTGTGAATATCAACCACAAATAAAACATCAGGTAATTTTTCCATTCCGGCCAGGCCCCCGAAGAAACGCTCCAATCGGTCAATTTCCCGATCCAATAAAAGTCTTTCTTTCTTGGTGTATTTATTGAATCCCCCTGTGGCTTTGGATTCCTTCATGTCAGACAACTTTTTAAGAGATCTTTTGATCTGTTCGAAGTTGCTTAAGGTTCCCCCCAACCATCGCTCCGAGACATAGAAGACGCCCGTTTCTTTTCCAACTTCGGCAATTTTCTCCTTGGCCTGTTTTTTGGTCCCCAAAAGGATAATCGTTTTTCCTTCACCAACGGTTGTTTTTAAGAAAGCCAAAGCTTCTTCTAAAGCAATTTTGGTTTTGGGAAGATCAAAAACATGAACGCCATCCTCAACCCCATAAAGGTAAGGGGCGACTTTCGGATTCCAACGTTTGGCCTGATGACCAAAATGGGCACCGGCATCCAATAACTGTTTTAGGGATATATCTTTCATTTAAATACTAGTTGTCTCCTTGTTCATCCACCGGCCGGAAGTTCCAGGAGACTGGCCGATGTGCTTAAAGTGTATTTTAACAGACCTTTTTAATTTGGGCAAGCTTGGCTTTAACTTCGGCAATATATTTCTTGTCGGTTAAACTTTGCAGATTAATATCGACGTTTTCCAAGGCCGAAAGCATGGCCCCTTTGGCCAGATGGATAGCTGATTTAGCATCAGAAAAGGCGTTTTTGTTCCCGATTAAAGACAACCTCTCCCCAAAAACCATAATCTTTGAACACCAAAAAGCGGTTTCCAACGGAACCTTAGTTGCCCCCCTTAAGGCTTCCTGGATTTTCTCTGTCCTTTGGGCCTTTTCTTTTGGCATCCGGTAGGCATCCATGACCAGGGTAAAAGCAACGGAATCCAAATCAGATAAATCCAATAGGCGGTCTTTGATCTTGGAAACTTCGGTTCGGGTTTTAAGAACTTCAGTTTCTACTTCCAAATATTTTTCTTTGCCAATGGTCAAATTGCAAACCATTTCAGCCAAAGAGGCAGCCAAAGCTCCCGTTAAAGCAGCCGTTGCTCCTCCACCCGGTGTTGGGGCTTTTGAGGAAAGCTCTTCAATGTATTCAACGATTTTTTTGTCGGCGTTTCTATTCATATAATTTCTTTTCTAAAACCTGACTTGAGCTAAAACCGTCGGCTTTAATGGTGTCTTTAACCGTTTTAACTAAGGCTTCCATCGGAATCATGCCGTATATTTCGGAATTCTTTACCCCAACTCCCAATATCTTAGCTTCTTTTTCGACAGCCTGAAAAGCCTTGTCGATATTGGTCTTTTCATAATCAACCAAATTCATCGAGACTTGGGCCATACCATCAACCGAAAAACCCAAAGCCTTAACCCCGGGAAGACCACCGTCTTTCTCCCTAACCTTACCGGCAATTTTCTTCGCAATCTCAATGTCTTTCGTATCAAGATTAACATTAAAGGCTACCAGATATTTTCTGGCTCCAATGACAATAGCCCCCGCAGTTTTGTGCAGTTCACTTGGTCCGAAGTCCGGTTTTCTTTCCGAATTGGTTTTTATCTCTTTTTTTAAGCCTTCATATTCTCCCTTCCTCACTTCAGCCAGATTAACTCTGTCTTTTCTTTTGGCTGATGCTTCATACAAATAAACCGGGATATTTAGTTCATCAGCAACTTTCTGACCCAGCTTTTCCGACAACTCAACGCACTCTTCCAGGGTTATGCCGGAAACAGGAACAAAGGGAACCACATCGGTTGCCCCAATCCGGGGATGTTCCCCTGTGTGTTTTTCCATATCAATTAAAGCCGTGGCTGTTTTAATCATGGCAAAAGAAGCTTCCAATACGGCATCGGGAGAACCAACAATCGTGATAAGAGAGCGGTTGTGGGATTTGTCATACTCCATATCCAACACCTTAACGCCGGATATCCCTTTAACGGAATCTTTAATTTTATTAATTACTCCGAGGTCTTTACCCTCAGAAAAGTTAGGCACACACTCAACTAGTTTTTGCATATCTGAAGGTATTATAGCCTATCTTTCGTGTTCTTTGGAGATTTGCCCCTCAAGAAAGCCGCGCAGCACTAAACGCTCTTCAAGTTTTTCCATCACCTCAGTGGCAACATCAATCTGCGGCCTATCGGCATTAATAACTATCCATCGGCCTTGCGACCGCCCTGCTACCTCCGACAAATAGCCTTCACGGACCCGGTGGTGAAAATCCAGATTTTCTTTGTCCAGCCGATTTTTTCCTTCCGTCGAATTATCTCTTCGACGAAGCCCGATTTCCGGATCAATATCGAGAAGAAATGTTACATCGGGAATAATTCCTCCCGTACTGAATTTATTTAACCAATCGATATTATAAACACCAACACTTCGTGCACAACCTTGATAAGCAATTGAAGAATCGCCAAAACGGTCGATAAAAACCAATTTCCCCGTCTCCAATGCCGGACGAATAATCTCATCACAATTTTCCGCTCGACCAGCCTGAAAAAGCAAGACCTCCGTTTTTATACCGATTTTATGACTCTTGTTTAATAGAATTTCCCTTATCTCCTCACTGATTGGTGTTCCACCTGGCTCCCTAAGAAAAATAGCATTCTCACCAAATCCAAGATCCTCCTGAATCCACGGTTTAATGAACTCCTTAACAAGGGTCGTTTTCCCTCCACCTTCCGGACCTTCAAAAGTAATCAATAGTCCTTCTTTGTTCATAATCTGTCTATGTTTTTTCCGTCAACAAAATGCGGCAGCGAATCGGCAAACATCGGATTGGAATGATTTTCGTCTGGTTTAAAAGGAGGGGGTAAGATTTTTCTGCCATCAATCCCCAATTTGGTCGAAGCCAAATAGATATTGATGTATCTTTCAAGACGTCCGAACTGTAATTCTCTCTCCGGATTTGAATCACCCAACAGGTTGCCGTTAACGTTTAAAACAAATAATCTTTTTTGATCCGGAAATTTAGCGGCAAAATCAAGCACTTCGTCATTAAGGTAAATAAAATATTCCGGTTTTTCTTTTAAAAGTTTCATTTCGAAAGGCCTTCCCCGTTCTTTAATTCTTTCCAGGATAACTTTCGGATCGGCGACTAAGGCAATAAAGAAATCCGGTTCATAAATATTTTTGGCTGCTATCAAAGCATCACAGGTGTGGTTATAAAGATCTAGTTCATGTTCGGACATCCAGTTCAGTTTGTAATGAACTTTCGGGTAGCGTATATCCATTTCCAAACTCGGATCCTGAATTTCCGGATCCAATCCGGATCTTTCTTCACTTAATTGATCAATCTTGTCCAATAAAAAATGCATTTGGCAGGGAAAACTATTTTCTCTTTGATTTTCATAAAACGGTTCGAGGTATGGATTTTCAACGTACCTTTCCTCAATCGGTTTACAGTTCCACCTTTCGGAAAGATATTTTGCAATGGCCGTTGTTTTTCCCACCCCAACCGATCCCATTAAGCCAATTTTTATCGGTCGTGGTTCATTTAACTTTTCGGCTGATATTATTCTTTCGCTCATGATTTTCTTTCTTCCAGTTTTTTTAAGGTCATGGCCGTAAACTTCTCCGATTCCCGTCTGGCAATCGGATATTCGTTTCGATCGGCCATTAACCCTTGAAAAACAACCGGGCTGGCCTTCATCGCCAAATCAGCAATCTTAAGACAGACCTTTTTGTAATGAAGTCTCGCCTGAGGTCCGGTTCGCAGTTCCACCAGCCAATAAATTTCCCTGGCCGTTAAATCCATGTACCAATGTTGAAGATAAGCGAAAGGAACGACGTATTGGGCTACCTCGGGTGATTTTCTGGCCAAATGACGATAAACAAATTCAGCCTGTTTTAAGATGGCCTGAATCTTGGCCGCATAAGGCGAATCAAGAACGTCTTTGTCCAAACCAAAACCCCAATCAGTACTAAAGTGTTGTCTTTTCTGGCTTAACTGTCGATGCCGGTGTAAATCCCGATAATCCCCGCCTCTGGCCACAATCGAAAAAGTGTAATGGGCTCTTTCAAAAGCCCTAGGTACTTTCCTAAACCTCACCTGGGCTCTTCCGGCTTCAGGATCATTTAACTTCCTTTTATCCAAAATTTCTTTTAGAGCATCGCTTCGCCACTTAATTCCCTCATCCAAAACTCGTCTTCTGATTTCCCTTAAAGGGACACCCCGAGAATGTTCGAAAATAAATGAGGAGAGAATTTCAGCATCGGCGGTTGGGGTAGCGGACAAAAGATCAACCGAAAATTCCCCAACATTGTTTTTGTTGTCTTTCCGCATCAAAAACATTTCATCCGCCATATTCTCGCCAATGGTGGCAACACACCTCTTATAATTTCTGACACCCATTCCTTTGACATCGGTAATTCTTTTATAAAGTGAGGGGTTTTCCTCATTTAATTCCTTATAAATCTCATTTCCCCAATACCGCAATTCGCCTAAAGGGCTAACCAGCAGTCGATTAATAACCGTTTCATAAGCTCTGGCATTACCGTAAAGGGCTACATTGGTTTGGGTGGCAAAGGGTAAAAGATCACGGATATCGTCAAAACGTTTTGCTTCTCTGGACTTGTTAAAAGATTCATCCGATTCATCCTGACCTTTGGGATAAAGGGCTTTAATGTAATTAAGATATGGTTCATGTAAATCTTCGTAAAGCTTAAAAAGAGAGTCAAGATAGGAAACATAGACTGCTTTTTCATCAGGTTTTCCTTTTATTTCGCCGGGGACAACATATTGATATGTCCCGTCGGCTTTTTTCTCGGCAAAGGAAACATAGCGCGAAGATTTCTCCAGAGGCGAGATACCGACTCTGATGTCTTCAACTTCTTTGGTGGCAATATTGGAAAGACCTTCAATACAAAGATGGGCTCCGGCCATTTCGGCAATCGAATCATCACCGTACCCGGCCAGCCATTTTTCAAAGAATTTGCGCCCTTTTTTAATATTCATTTTTTGTTCAATACCACCCGAAGTATTTAAATAATGGACAAACTTAAGAAAATCGCTTCTTTTTCTTAAAGCCTCACGTTTTTCGTATCTGGGAAGATCATGCCAATTGGCCTGTTCGTTTGGATGAGCCATCGGCAAAATATAATCTTTTAAGAAAGTCGTTCTTAAACTTCTTTCTGTTGAACGGCTGTATTTGGAACATAAAGCTCCGGCAATTTCCTGGGGCACAATTGACTTAATAATAAAGACCGGACGGTCAAGGTTTGAGAAGAATGGCCTTAAAAAAAAATGTTCTTCAGAAGTGTAGTTTTCAGGCGTATATGACGGGGCAAATTTTTCTAGATTTTCAATTGCAACCTCAACTTTTGTGGGAATTTCACTAGTCATATTTAAAAATGCTTTAGACTTTTTAGCAACACTGGAGACCCTTGTCAATACGTAAGTATTTTATTTTGAAGCACTATCCGTTGTGTCTGTTTCCGGCTTGCGCCATGAAGCCCAAGTGCACTCGGGATAGCGGGAACAACCGAAGAATTTTCGTCCCTTTTTGGTTTTCTTGATAATCACTTCACCCTTTTTGCAGTCAGGGCATTTCATATTTATTTTTTCGATAAAACGATCGGTAAACTTACATTCCGGAAATCTGGAACAGGAAATAAATTTACCGAAGCGACCGATTCTGATAACCAACTCTCCGGTTTTACATTCCGGACACTTCTTGCCCAGTTTTTCCGTTTCGATTTTAACCCGTTTGGCTTTTCCAACCGTTTCCAACTTTTTTCCAAAAGGTTTCCAGAAATATTTAATCGTTTCTTCCCAGTCCATAACCCCATTGGCCACTTGGTCCAAATCATTCTCCATTTCGGCCGTAAAAGCATATTCAAAAACATCCGGGAAATTGGTTAAAAGAAAATCGTTAACGGCAATCCCGACAGGTGTTGGCTTGAACTTGCCTTCATCTTTTTCAACATAGTTTCGCAATTGGATCGTGGAAATAATCGGTGCATAAGTTGAAGGCCGGCCAATCCCCAACTTTTCCAAAGTTTTAATTAAGGAAGCCTCGTTAAATCTAACCGGTGGTTGGGTAAACTTTTGTTCTCCCCAGGTTTTGATAAGTTTAAGAACTTCATCCTTTTCCACTTCCGGTAAAGATACTTCACCCTCTTCACCGTTTTTAAAAAGAATTTTCCAACCGTCAAAGCGCATGACCTGACCGGAAGCTCTTAAAAGATAAATTTTGTCGCCTTTAGCCTCTACATCAATCACCGTTTCGTCATAAAGACTTTCCGCCATTTGGGTAGCAACAAAACGCCTGGCAATTAAACCGTATAGGGTGGATTTATCTTTAGCCAGGCCATCCGCATCTTTTTCCTTGGCAACATTGGTCGGTCTTATTGCCTCATGAGCCTCTTGAGCCACTTTGGAAGTGGTTTTATAATATCTCTCTTCCCCTGAGAGATATTTCTCCCCGTATTTCTCTTTAATGAAAGATCTTAATTTTAAAACCGCACTTTTGGCCACAAATAAAGAATCGGTTCTGTGATAGGTAATTAAACCCTCTTCATAAAGTTGTTGAGCTATGTTCATCGTCTTTTTGGCCGACCAACCCAAAAGTCTGGCTGCGGCCTGAGTCATGGTAGAGGTTGTATAAGGAGGATATGGCTTCTTCGTCACCTGTCTTTTGGCAACTTCATATACTTTGTAGTCGGCTTTTTCCAGGTCCTTAACAATTGAGTTGGCCGTTTTCCCGTCTTTAACATCGGCTTTCTTGTCTTCGATTTTGGAAAGATAAATCTGAAACTCCCCATTCTTCTTTCCTTTAACCAAAGAAAATATTTCCCAGTATTCATCTTTTTTAAATTTCTCAATTTCTCTTTCCCTTTCAACAATCAAACGGACGGCGACTGTTTGAACTCTTCCGGCAGATAAACCCCGTCTGACCTTCCGCCACAAAAGCGGCGATAGTTTATAACCGACCAACCGGTCCAGTACCCTCCTTCCGACTTGAGCATCAACCAAATTCTTATCAACATCTCTGGGGGCCGCCAGGGCTTCTTCAACCGCTTCTTTGGTAATTTCATGAAAAACTATTCTTGATAGTTTGTCTTTGTTGTCTTTTCTCTCCAATAAAAACTCCTCAACATGTGAAGCAATCGCTTCTCCTTCCCGGTCAGGGTCGGTCGCGATATAAATCTTCTTGGCTGTTTTTCCCGCTTTTTGAATATTGGCTACTTCCTCTTTTTTCTTTTCAACCGCAACATATGAGGGTTTGAAATTTTTCTCGACATCGATTCCCAATTCGCTTTTGGGTAAATCTTTAATATGACCTTTGGTCGCCAAAACGTCATAATCCTTACCTAAAAATTTAGAAAGAGTGTTGGCTTTTGTCGGTGACTCAACAATTATTAAATTCATCTTTGTAAAATCATATCCTTTTATGAAAGAACATTCTACCAACACTTGTCAAATAAGATATTTATAGTTCTTCCAAAATGTCCTTAATTTCGGTTAAAACTTTAGCCCCGTTTTTGATGAGAAACAAAGGCGCTTCGGATAAGGGCGATTCCAAACTGCCCGGAACGGCAAAGACGGTTTTACCCTGTTGGGCCGCACATGAAGCCGTAATTAAAGTCCCGCTTCTTTTGGCGCCCTCAATAACCACCACCCCTCGGGATAACCCGGATATTATTCTATTGCGGTTAACAAAATTAACCGGGTAAGGCGGTGTTCCCGGCGGATATTCGGAAATAAGCACTCCGTTTTTAATAATCTCAGCTGCTAAGTTTTTATTCTCCGGTGGATAGGTAATATCAAGGCCACAACCCAAAACGGCAATCGTTCTTTTATTGTTTCTAACCGCCGTTTGATGGGCAACGGTATCAATACCTCTGGCCAAACCGGAAACCAAAGTCACGTTTTTCAAACACAACTCCTTTGAAAATTTAGTGGTCATCCTCAAGCCATATGACGACATATGCCGGCTGCCGACAATGGCCATGGCTTTGGCGTCTCTCTTTAAAAACTGGCCCTTATAAAACAGAAGATACGGAAAATCGGCAATACCTTTCAAATTCCGGGGATATTCTTCATCCTTATAAGAAAGAAGTTTAATTTCCAGGTTATTAAGTTTTTTTAAAAAAGTTTCTAAATCAAAATCCTGACGGTATTTGTTAAAACCGGCTACCAATCTTTGCGGAAGACCGGTTGCGATAAGTTCACTTAAGGGAGCGTTAACAATTTTTTTAAAACTGCCGAAGTAGGACAAAAGAAGAGCAATTCTAAATCTACCCAAGGGGTAGTAGGAACAAACACAAATTAAACTGTCTTTTTCGTTCATCGACTGTCCTGAGTTTGGTTTTTTTGATTAAACCAATAATCAAAGATTGTCCTGGCTAAAGGTCCGGCTTCTTTGGAACCTTCACCCCCTCGTTCTACTAAAACAGTGGCTA
>Ga0208980_10000280_pt1 | contig 27569 bp, 24 predicted proteins | sample WetSurMetagenome_3_FD_187993 | JGI IMG/M metagenome (GOLD analysis project Ga0208980, IMG submission 187993) | Wetland microbial communities from Twitchell Island in the Sacramento Delta, sample from surface sediment Aug2011 Site A1 Bulk (version 2) | ecosystem: Environmental > Aquatic > Marine... | reverse complement strand
ATAAGTTTTTGCTGCTTTTGTTTCTTCGTTAAATAATCCTAGATACAGTATATCCATGCCATTAAATGTGACCTCCGCTATCCTTCATTTTTTATATACTTTATCCTTTGTGAAGTATATCCAAGTGATACCAAAAAAACCCGAAATGGGCTTTTCTCCTTCTCACCTCGCTTTCTAAATAAACTGTACAATGGCTGTCCACTGCACCAGACATATATGTGTCTTTGGTCTTTTTTAATATAATTTAAGCTAACCTTTATTATACCACACTTTTGAGAATTTGTCAAGGGTGGAAGCAAAGCAGTTTTTATTAATTATGCTAACTGAAAGAAAATATGTGTGAAACCACACTTTTGGAATTTTGTCAACCAACCACGAATGTAAAAAAACCAATCGTGAGACTTATATCACCGACCGGGGATTTGAACTCTGAAGCAATGGATTATGAGTGTACTGCTCTACCGATGAGCTGGTTTATTCCGGTTCGTCTATCAACCCAAGGCGCTTCAACAGATCCAGCATGATGCGCGCGCTGATGCCCCACAAGACCTCACCCTCCCAGGCTTCGAAATAAACCAGCGGGACGGTCTGCCCGCGGATCTCGGTCAGTCGCTCGCTGTGGTTGCCGGGGCGCGCCAGGAATTCGAGCGGGATGGTGAAAGCCCGCCGTACCTCGCGATCCTGTAATTTTAAAGGGAAAGGCCATTCCACCGCTGCCACAACCGGCGTGACCAGGTAATTGCTGATGGTCTGGTAATCCCCCAGGCGTCCCAGGATGCGCGCACCCTCAGCCGGCAGGCCGATCTCCTCATGCGCCTCGCGCAGCGCGGTCTTCTCCGGGCTGCCATCTTCCACCTCACAGGCGCCACCCGGGAAAGCCACCTGGCCCTTATGATCCTCGACCAGATCCGTGCGGGCGGTCAGCAGGACGCTCCAGCCGCCATTCTCGCGCACCAGCGGGATCAGTACCGCTGCGCAGCGCAGCGAATCCGGGTCCAAGTTTAATCCCAGTTCGACCCGCGCCGGTGCGGGTGTCGCCGCCAGGCGGGTGCGGATCTCCTCAGGCGTCAGGGATGCGAAGCGTGAGCCGGTCTCAACCATTAGAACATGACCCGGGTCAGCCCGATGGAGATGGAATTTTCTTTTCTGGGATGCATCGAAATCCTTTAATCGACCGATGGACTCTCGGCCAGCAGGTCAAGGCTGTCTGAATTTTCTTCGAGGTTGACCGGTCGGGCGAAGATCAGGAAACCGGTATGCGCCACCATGCGGTCGGTCGGGCGGAACTTGGAGGACTCGGCCTGGTAATAACGCATCAGGATCTCACACACATCCACGAAGGCGAAACGCGCCTGGCGTAACACGCTTAGCAGCAGGATGACCTGGTTGCTGGTCGGCAGGATGCAGCCGAAGGCACCTCCCGGCTTAAGCGCCGCACGCACCTGCGACATGTAATCGTAGGGGTTGGGCAGGTCGAGGAAGAGCGCATCCACATTGGTTTGTTCGAAGCCACCCTGGATATCCTTAACATGAAAGGTCACCTGGGGATCCAGGCCAAAGCGCCTGAGGTTGTTCTGCGCATGGTGGCTGACATCCTCTTTGGCTTCATACGTATAGATATGACCCTCCCGGCCGACCGCAAAGGCCAGCGCAGAGGTCAGCCCGCCTGAGCCGGTGCCGGCTTCGATCACCTTCACGCCCGGACCGATACCCAGCATCATCAGGATGTAGCCGATGTCCTTGGGGTACAGGATCTGGGTGCGGCGTGGCAGGTCGCGCAGCAGGTCCGGCAGTGCCGGCTGGATCAACACGAAAGGGCTGCCCAGGTGGCTGCGGATCTGGTTGCCCCACGGCAGGCCGATCAGGTCGTCATGCGGGATCACCCCGCGGTGGCTTTGGAAGAGCGTACCGGATTGCAGGGTGAAGATGAAATGTTTGTGGCGCAACCCGACCATTTCGACCAGGTCGCCATCCTTCGGGCTTGTATCGGTGGTGTTCCAACTCATCAGGTTTGATATCCCTTCACTTTCCAAAATGATTATAAACGAACTTGAGGACGGACTTCGGCTTACCTTTCGGTATAATCAAGACCCGTATGGAGAATACCCAAATTTCCTGGAGATTTATATGCCATCCACCGGCAAGCGGCGACTGGAATATGGCGGTCGATGAAGCCTTGCTGGAACGGGTCATCGCCGGCGACTCGCCACCCATCCTCAGGCTGTATGCCTGGGAACCGGCCTGCCTGTCGCTCGGACAGGCCCAACCGGTTGCGGATGTCGACCGGCAACGGCTGGCAGCTGCGGGTTGGAAATTGGTGCGGAGACCGACCGGCGGGCGGGCCATTCTACATAAAGACGAGTTGACTTATGCGGTTATCGCGCCGGTGAACGAACCGCATGTGCAAGGTACGCTGCTGGAGAGCTATTTGAAGCTGTCAATGGGGCTCAAAACAGCGCTGGGGTTGCTCGGGCTGGCAGTGACTGCGCGCGAGGATTCCAATGCTGCCCAGGTGGCCCGCAGCCGCAACCCGGTCTGTTTCGAGGAACCCTCCAGTTACGAGATCCTGTTCCAGGATAAAAAGATCGTGGGCAGCGCGCAGGCCCGGCGCGGGAACGCTTTTCTGCAGCATGGCGCGCTGCCGCTCAGCGGCGAGATCACCCAGATTACCCAGGTGCTGAACTTCGCGAATGAGAAGACTCGAAAAACTGCCGCCGAAAAACTGCAGGCGCGGGCGATCACCCTTGAGAATGCCCTCGACCGGGTCGTCAGCTGGGGTGAAGCCGCGGATGCCTTCCGGCAGGGTTTCAGCCAGGCGCTGGAAATCGACTTTTTCGAGCTTGAGTTGGATGGAGAGGAATTGGCGCTGGCTGAAAAATTGCGGCGGGAAAAGTATGCCGGCGATGCCTGGACGCTGAGGGTGTGATACACCCAGAGGGTGTGTTACGCCCAGAGGGTGTAATACGCCCAGAGGGTGTGATACGCCCAGAGGGTGTGATACGCCCAGAGGGTGTGATACGCCCAGAGGGTGTGATACGCCCAGAGGGTGTGTTACCATTAATCTGCTGATGAGTATTCGAATCCGCATGACACTTGGAGTTGGGATGATTCCAGCCTTGCTGCTCAGCCTGGTCCTGTTGACAGCCGGCTGCACGGATGGGGTATCTCATAAAGAATCCACCCAGACCGCGGTTGCCCGGATCACACAGGCTGCAGCCACACCCACCCCTTTGCCGCTCGGCAGCCAGGGCAATCCGCTCAGGATGGGGTACGTCATCGATCCCGCGAATGCGGATTCCCCGCTGGCGGGTGCAAACCTGGCCGCCCGGCTGGGGGAGCTGACCGGGTACAGCGTCGAGCTGGCACCTCATGCTGACTATATTACCTTGATGACCTCTCTGTACAACGAGCAGGTCCATATGGTCTGGCTGCCTCCGGTCACCGCGGTGGCCGTCCAGGAAAACGGGCTGGCAGAAGCGGCCTTGATCGTCAACCATTTTGGGGTCTACGCCTACGGGACGCAGTACCTGGCGAATGTCAGCCTGGGCGCCACCCTCTATTTCAACCCTGTCACCAACTCCAACACGGCCGACCCGGTCACCGCGCTGGGGCAATTCGCCGGCCTGCGACCCTGTTGGACCGAGCCTGAGAGCCTTGCCGGTTATATCATTCCGGCCGGCATCCTTTCGCAGATCGGTGTGATCACCCAGCCGGCGGTTTGGAGCCAGACCTCCTCAGCCGTCATCCGCAGCCTGTACGTGGAAGGCGTATGCGACTTCGGGGCGACCTTTGCCATTTCAGGCGATCCACGCACTTCATCGGAGATCCTCAACGACCTGCCGGACGTGATGAGCAAGGTGGTGGTGATCTGGCGCAGCGATGCCATCATCCCAAATATGAGCCTGTCGTTCACTCCGCCGGTGGATGAGAAGCTGGCCAAGGCATTGAGCGCAGCCTGGATGGAGATCGACCAGCAACCGGAATCGCTGGCCTGGCTGTCGAGCATGCTGGACTACGACGTCCAGGCACTGCGGCCGATCACCAACAGCTATTTTGACGCCTTACGCACCTATCTGGATATTCTGCAGATCGATCCACAATCCTTGATCGGAAAGTGAGCAGCCTGCCTGGTACTTCCTGTGACCGTTCTATTGATCGGTGTATATTTTAGTAAACCCATCCATATTGGAAAGTAAATGGCTGTCACGTAATGCTATAATATAAAAGTAAATACACCACACAAGTCAAGTCTTTCCATCGCAGAACCGCTACTGCCCAACACAATGACTTGAGACTAACGCAACGGATCCATGGGGTTATGGGTCCGTTTTCTATTGACAGATGATCAACACACCCATACCACCTGGTTAATTGATATGTCAATAAAATCAACGGAGGGCAAAATGATTTTCGGTCAAAAGTTCCGTTTCATGATATTGGCGCTCATGGCTCTTGTGATCTTGCCCGGCATGAGTGGCTGCAGCTGTAATCGCACGGTTGTAATAAAGACAGCCACACCCACAGTCAGCGCCGATGACACCGTTTATTCAGGAATTTACCACGCGGTGCAGGATGCAGCCATCGATGTTGTATTCATCCCCGACGATTCTTACGGCGATATGATGGACCTGGCACAGCGGCAAGTGTTTATCGATGACATGACCGATCTGATCAACAATGGCTTTTATCAGAATAATGCCATTGCAGTTAATCTCGAACTTTTCAACTTCTGGTATATCACGAGTCCCGGGGATGTCCAAGCCCCCACGACCGGCATTTGTCCCACGGTAACCTGGCCGGACCTTACTAATGTAGCCTTCGCCGAAGCCATTGTATTGTTGCATTCGAATTCGTTGCGCGACTGCGCCTGGGGTAATAAAGTCACCTCCGAACCAACCAGCTACCGGACGGTCGTACATGAAGTCAGTCATGCCGCTTTTGGCCTGGCGGATGAGTACTGCTGTGATGGGGGTTACTGGAATAATGCGCCCCAGTTATATCTTTTGGAAAGCAGTTGCAGCGGGGATGCGGATAATACTGCCTGGCGGGACTGTAAATCCATTCACGCGACTAATGGGATCTATTGGTGGCGTTCTGAAGGTACGACTGCAGACATGATGAGCGCAGGCGGCTTGCCTGTGGTGGAATTTGGTTTTGCAGACTGGTTCCTGATCAAGGCAGTATTAACCGGTTTGGGCTCGTCCACAGTTGTTGATCCGAGCGTTTATGCCCCCTCCAGTTGGGATTGGCCGGATTGACCGGTGAAAAGGAGAACGACACCATGAAAAAGATCATGAAACCTCAAACATCGGTCATACTCACGAGCGGTGTGATCATACTTCTGGCAGCGCTCGGCATCCTGATCAAACCGAATGTCCATGCGCAGCGACAACTCCCCAAACCAACATTCGCCCCGATGGGAGCCGTGGCACCAGCGATGAAGCCCTCCGCCGATCGCCAGATTGCCATTCTGGATCTGGTTATCTACTCGGCTGAAGGAGGCAAGATCGAAAAAGTCGACCTGGCCAGAGCCAGGATCATTAACAGTTTTGCACCCAATGTCTTCGACGTCAACGGACCCTGGCGGGTTGAACTAATTGGCAAGGACAGGCAACAGTTTTACACCATGGACCCCCGCCTGGTCCACATCCTGGATGATAATTTGGAAATCCCCCATAGCAGTATCATTCAGACCGGTGAGGTTGCCTGGCAGCTGGTCGTCCCTCTTTATTATCAAGACACGGTCCTGTGGATCGAAACCATCAACATCTATGATGAGAACCAAAACCTGATCTTTTCGACTCCGGTTGATCGCGAGGCCTGGTTGAAGGCATCTGGTCAGTAAGGGCAAGGATTTTCAACATAAATGAACCGCTCCCCCCCTATGCCAAAAGCGTATCGTACGATACCATCTGAGACGTGAAACATTTATAATACTGGTTTAAAGGAGGTTTGTACTGGGAAAATAAGCTCACATCCCAATGCGATAACATCTGGTGAACGACCGTAACTACAACAACTTAAAGTGGTTAAATATATAGTAACAATATTCTATTTGGAGGAAACTATGGTAACTGATTCATTTCTTGCTCTAGCTTGTGGTGGTTTACTCATCTCCCTGTTTGGTGCAGTCATGTGCTTCTTTGGCTATCGCCTGTTCCTGTGGCTGCTTCCGATCTGGGGCTTCTTCTTTGGATTTATGCTGGGAGCCCAAACCATGCAAGCGCTGTTCAACACCGGCTTTTTGACTTCGATCACAAGCTGGGTGGTAGGATTCTTTGTCGGCCTGCTGTTTGCGCTGCTCTCCTACCTGTTCTATGTCGTTGCCGTGGCCATCATTGCCGGTTCGCTCGGCTATATGGTTGGCGCCGGCCTGCTGCTGGCATTCGGGCTTGATATGGGCCTGCTGGTCTGGGTGGTCGGTATCGTCGCTGCAATTGCCCTGGCTGCTGTCACGCTCATCTTTAACCTTCAAAAATGGGTTATCGTCATCGCTACCGGTCTGGCCGGTGCCGCGGTTGTGTTCGGTGGCTACGTGGCATTGTTCACACCCCATGCTTCACTGCTGCAGAACCCCGTCAGGGCTTACATGAGCGCTTCGCCCATATTAACGATCCTGGCAGTTGTCCTGGCTGTGTTTGGAATCCTGTTCCAATTCAGAAGTACTAAAACTTACAACGTCAAGAGTTACGATAACTGGGAATAGCACGCGTACCCAGTTGAATGGAAATGGTTTAGGGTCAGGACACCGGTTGGTATCCTGACCCTTGCTGTTAAGTCGTTGCATCATTCATATTAAAAAGTCCCGATTTTGAAATCGGGGCTTTACTTTATAAACATAATTACATATGGAGTTATTTCAGTTAAGGAATGAACCCTCACTTACGCTAAAAAAGGCATATAGGCTGCCATCATAAGACGCAAAGTGCCCACATCGAAAACCACTGGATTTTACCATCGGCAGTCTTCAGGAATTTTTATCTCAGCGGGGTTCAAGGAGGAAAATCAGCGTTTCCGATGCACCGATCTCACGGATGGAATCGTATAAAGTAAACCCACCCTGAGAGTTGGCGATTACCTGGCTCTCCGGAGCCTCTCCGTAGACCGGGATAAGCCCATACCTGCCCATTAAAGGTCCCTCTTCAAGTGTAAGAGCGACACTTGGGAGGTCTTTAAACCCCAGGTTGGCAACCAGCAACAGCACCTGGTCCTGGTTGACCCGCAGCGCACTGTAGACTGCCGGATTGTCAGACTCGACCGGGAAATAATCTCCACCAGAAAGCGCCGGCATGGATTGGCGCAGCTGAATCAATGCAGCATAATTATTCCAGAGTGACTGGGGGTCCGCTTGTTCAACTTCAACGTTGACGGTTGGGCAATCCGGGTTGACCGCTTCCCAGGCCTGGGTCGCACTGAACCCGCAGAAAGCCCCCCCATCCCATTGCATGGGGGTGCGGATCAACTCATCCGGCTTCTGCCCGAGCATGCCGATTTCTTCGCCGTAATATAGGTATGGCGTTCCCGGAGCGGTCAACAGCAGGAACGCTCCCAGGCGGGCTTTGGCGCCATCCCCTCCGAGCTGGCTCATGACACGCGGCATGTCATGGTTGGTCATAAAGACCCCCATCGAGCCATAATCGAAACGCGGATAATCCCTCGCCAGGACCGTGCTGAACCTGGTGGCATTCCGGCCTTTGATCGAATTGAGCAAGGCCATTGAAAGGTCGAAATCGAATGTCTGGGTGAGTTCATGGCCGGTGACATACGCAGCCGCCTCCTTCGAATAGGACCACACCTCCCCGATCAGGTAGATATCCGGTTTAATGCGCCTTAATTCTGAGTAAAAATCGGCGAACCAGGCATGTGTCTCAGGTGTGTTCGCGATGGTCTTGCCATTCTCTATCAGGTAACGGGCGGCGTCAATGCGAAAGCCATCCACCCCCATATCGATCGCCCAAAAACGAGCGATATCCAACATTTCGCTTGTGACTTCTTCATTCTCATAATTCAAATCAGGCATCCCACTCCAGAAATAGCCGTAGTAATAATCCCCGCCGGCTGCATGCCAGACCGGGCGGCCATCTTCGGAAAAACCACCCGGATTCTCATCCGACCAGCGATACCAGTCACGATACGGTGAGTTTGGATCCTGGCTGGCCAGGAACCAGGGATGCTGCGAGGAGCTGTGATTGAGGACCAGGTCGAGGATCACACGCATGCCACGGTCGTGAGCAGCCTCCACCAGGCGCTTGAAATCCTCCAGTGTGCCGTAATCCGGGTCGATGTTGCGATAATCGATTACATCATAGCCATGATAAGAAGGGGATACAAAGACCGGCATCAACCACAGCGCGGTCACACCCAGGTCAGTTTGCGTTGCAGGGTCGCCATCGTTGAGATAGTCCAATTTTTCCTGGATACCCGCCAGATCGCCATTGCCATCCCCATCGCTGTCATAAAACGAACGCACGAAGACCTCATAGAACACAGCCTGGTTCCACCAACCGGTGTCTGCCGGGTGTTTCAACTCGTTATAATCGCGCGTGGGTGGCCTACAACCCGCCAGCAACAGGCTGAGGGCAACGATCAGGTTGATGATCAGGGCGGTCCGTCTCATGTCATCCCTCCAAAGTTGTGAGGAGATATCGATATGAGATCTCCTATCATTATTTTCGCGATACCGATCAACCTTTCACACGGCCAATCGTTAACCCGGCATTCCCATAAGGCTGCTGCAGGAAGAACAGGCGGACGATCGGGATGCTGTTCAGATTGATTTGGCTGCGAAAACCGACCAGGGCGTGGAGAATTATATAACCATTCTCGACCGAATTCAACATTCTCAAAATAAAGAGAGCACTCCCACGGGTTTTTCATATGCTCCATTGAGAAAACCTTTTATAAAACAATCAAAAGAGCTTGGATGGACCGTCAGGCAATTCCCCCAGGTTCAACATGTTACAATTCGCCGATGGTTAAAAGGATCATGTTGATCGTTATCAAGCTTATCATCGGTCTGGTTGTAATTGTTGGGTTGGCCTTGATCACCGGGCGACTGGTGGTGGGTCACTTCGCCGGTTCTCGACTTGCCAGTCTTGAAAACGTCAGCCCACAGCGGGTGGCGATCGTCTTTGGTGCCGGGCTGTGGCGCAACGGGGCACCCACCCCGGTCCTGCAGGACCGCATCGAGACGGCCGCCGACCTGTACTTCGCCGGCAAGGTTGAGAAGCTTTTAATGAGCGGCGATAATCGCTTTATTTATTACAACGAGCCGGGCGCCATGCGTGAGTATGCCATCTCGCTGGGTGTGCCGGAAGAAGATATCGTCCTGGATTATGCCGGCCGGCGCACCTACGACACCTGCTACCGCGCCAGGACCATCTTTGGGGTTGAACAGGCCATCCTGGTCACCCAGGCCTTCCACATGCCGCGCGCACTTTACACCTGCAACCAGCTGGGGGTTGAATCCCAGGGTGTTGTGGCAGACAATCGCAATTATCGCAAACTCTCACGACTGTATTGGAACCTGCGCGAACTGCCGGCCATCCTGACCGCACTGTGGGAGGTCAATATCAGCCATCCCCTGCCGGTATTGGGCGACCCCGAACCAATTTTTCCCTTAAATTAAGAGTGAATGATATTACTCAGCGGGAGCTGTCCTCAGAAGCGGCAGACATTTATACGCGCATTTATTGCGTCATTCCTTCACATCGGGGGGCTGAACGTTGATGCTCTATGTCATTTGATCAGGCAGTCTGAGAGGTATAATATTTACCTTTGATCATAGGTTACATTAAGATTATTAATATCAGCACTCAATAAAATCATGTGAGGGAATTATTTCATTATGCCAAAATTATCTTCCGCCAACCTGTCTATTTTACCGAGATCCCTGATCAGCTGGGAAGGCTTTGAATTCGGCCTGGTACAGCTTGAAAGCGGAAAATGCCTGGCCGTACTCTCCGCTAGCGCTCCGGCGGATTTTCACGGTGAGCCATCTGAATTCGAAGGTCAAATCCTGACCCTCTGCCCGCTGAGTCCCCAAAATGCTGCCAGTTTACGCACTCACCTCCCCTGGCTTCTACCCCGCCCGCTCGGCCTGATGACCTCCGCAGGCATGGGCGACCGCATTGGACTGGCAACACCCGGGCATGTGCGCGCCGTGCGCGCAATCGGGGGCGGTATTTCCCCGATCTTCGCCCAGCAATCCATCCGGGAAATGACGCGCACCGAACGCACCCCACAACAGGTCATGGATGATGCCACCTGGGGTCTGTTTCTCGAAGGCTGGCAGGAAATTCACGGATCGGATGCCGACCATCTCATGACGACTGCCGATATCGACGCCTGCCTGGTTGCCGGATTCACCATGTTCACCATCGATCCCGGAGCTCACGTTCAAAACCGCGCCGAATCAGCCGGAATGGGCGAGCTGCGCGAGCTGGCGAATGAACTGCCCGGGCATCTCAGACTGGAAGCCTCCGGATTGCTTGGAAAAACGATTGAGATCGAGGCTCTATCGTTCACATTCGATGAGCACATTTTAACGAAGGCCGCTGTCAAATACGGTAAGGCGCTCGCGCATGTCGAGGCGATGTACCGCCACCTGGTCCAGGCTGCCGGCGACCGCGCTTTTGAGTTGGAGGTTTCCGTGGACGAGACCGAACAACCCACCTCGCACGCCGAGCATGTCTACATTGCCAGCGAACTGAAACGCCTGGGCATCCGCTGGGTCAGCCTGGCGCCGCGTTATGTCGGCCGCTTCGAAAAAGGTGTGGATTACATCGGCGAACTGACTGCCTTCGAGCTGGATCTCAAAGGGCACGCCGCCATCGCGCGTGCCTTCGGTCCCTACAAACTCAGCCTGCATTCCGGTTCGGATAAATTCAGCATCTATCCGGCGGCCATGCACCAGACCCAAGGCCTGGTCCATTTGAAGACCGCCGGCACCAGTTACCTCGAAGCCCTGCGAACGCTCGCGACTCATGACCCAGCTCTGCTGTGTGAGATCTACAGCTTCGCACGGGAGCGCTTCGACATCGATAAAGCCACCTACCATGTCTCAGCCGAACTGTCGCGCGCGCCTCTTCCAGAAGCCGTGACCGATTGGCCGGGTATTCTGAATCAGTTTGATGCACGGCAAATCCTTCACACGACGTATGGCTCGGTTCTGACCGAGCGCGACCCACAGGGGCACTGGCTCTTCCGTGAGCGATTGATGGCCTTTTTAGCCAGGCACTCCGAAGCCTACGCCACGAACCTAGAGCAGCATTTCATCCGGCACCTGAAACCGTTCCAGCCAGCGATAAAATAAAAGAACGAATAAGAATGCAATCTTCCAAAGGATATGCAGGACGCCTAAACCGGATGCGGGGGGGTCGGGTGTAGATACTGATCGATTGTCTTGTTAGAAATATTGATAAAAACACCTGGACACCTGGAGCATAAGCCTGGTCAATGCTTTTCGTCAGTATAAAACGGACTGAAACGATGGGGATGCGTCAGGTGATTTTTATATCAGGGCTTGAATCCAGCCGATAATCACTGTATAGTGTATTTGCAGTTATTTTTCCAAGAGGAGGAAATGCCTTGTCCATCTCTTCCCGTTTGACAGCTGTATTCCAGGAAGCCCGCAAGCAACCAATTCCCTTCGACGATACATCAAAGCTCATACTTTTCAGTGATTGCCACCGCGGCGACAACAGTTGGGCCGATGAGTTTGCCAGAAATCAGACCCTCTACTTTTTTGCCCTCCAGCAGTATTACGACCAGGGTTTTACCTACATCGAGCTTGGCGATGGCGACGAACTTTACAAAAACAAACGCTTCTCTGTGATCTGTGAAGCCCACAGCCACATCTTCTGGCTGATCAAGCAGTTCTACGATGCCAGTCCCAGACGATTCCATATGATTCACGGCAATCACGACATGGAACGCTCCAATCCGAAAATCGTGGAAAAAACCCTTTTCCGTTATCTCCAACAAAGAGTCGATGATGAAGAGTCCCTGCTTGAAGGCATCCAGGTCGACCAGCGAATCAATGAAGGAGAGACCCTGTTCGAAGGAATCCAGGTCCACGAGGGACTCGTTCTCAAGCACACACCGACCAACGGCGAGATCTTCCTGGTGCACGGTCACCAGGGCGACCTGTTAAACGATCAGTTGTGGAAAGTGGGCCGGTTCTTCAGCCGACTAATCTGGCAGCCGCTGCAGTTGTTCGGTATCACCGAGCCGAACAGCCCCGCCAGGAATTACCGGAAGCGAAATTCCGTTGAGAAGCAAATTCAGGATTGGATCTGCGCAAACCAACAAGTAATGATCTTTGGCCATACCCACAAACCCAGCTTCGCCAAAGCGGGTAAACCGCCCTTCTTCAACACCGGCAGCTGCGTTCACCCGCGCTGTATTACAGGAATTGAGATACAGCAGGGCAAAATTTACCTGGTCAAATGGTGGCTTGCTCCAAATGACCTCGGCCAGTTGTGTGTCACTCGAGAAGAGCTGGTAAAACCAAGAAAGGTGGCATCGTTATTCTAAACAAACACGATGGGATCAATGGCCAGGTCTGCACAGGTTTATGATTTAGATTTTTGATTACCGGATGCCGCCAGGATAACCAAAAATGTGGCCAAGTTTCAGGTTGGCATAGCCTGACAATTCATGGTTGGGTATCCGTTCAAGCCATTTATTGTGTTGGCATTCCATCGTTTTTTCATATCGTTCTGGGGATGATCCCGGGAGGAACTATGAACACTCTGGATTGGAAAGAGCTTCATCAGGAAGCCACGCTCGTCGACCTGCATATTCACCCCTCACTGCAACAACAGCTCTTCCGGCGGAACTTGAATTTACGGTATGTGATCAACCGGACGCTGCATGGAAATCCCATGAGTGTGCGATCCAGCTTTCCCCGCCTGCGGGATGGCGGGTATGACGTGATCCTTTCAAGCCTGTATGTACCCGAGCGAAACATCCTCCAGGATTTTCCAATCGTACGCCTTTTCCGTTTCCTGCGCCCCGATCTATGGAAAAAATTGATCGTCTCGAATCCTTTTGATGCTACCCTCAACCTCATGCGAGATATGGAGGCAGCCGTTGCCGCTTCCACGCCCCCGGCCGCATTGGAATTGGCCAGGTCAGCCAAAGAGCTGACAGGGATTCTCAGCCGGCCGATGGGACAGCGACCGATTGCCGTCATCCATGCCGTCGAAGGCGCACACAGCCTGGGCATCCAGGGCAATTCGGAACAGGAATGCCTGCAGCACCTGGAGACGTTGTATCAGCGCGGGGTGGCCTGCCTGACACTGGCACACTTTTATCCGAATTTGTTCGTCCACCCGTGCTACCCGTTTCCGGAAGACATTTCACGACTGGCAACCAAGCCTGACCTCTGGCGTGACCTGACCCTCGGGCTGACAGAACCGGGTAAACAGGTTGTGGAAAAAATGATACACCTGGGGATGCTCATCGATCTTTCGCACTGCACACCCACCGCGCGCAGGCAGATCTACGAAATCGTGGATGGCAGCCACAAAAAAGTCCCTTTAATCGCCTCGCATGTCGGCGCTTATTCGATTAATCCCACACCTTATAACCTGGCTGATTGGGAGATTCGGCGAATCGCCCGGGATGGAGGGGTGATCGGGGTGATTTTCATGCCCTACTGGTTGATGCCCAGAGAAAGTGGACAGGGGCTCAATTTCATTTCCCGTCACATCCAGTATCTGATCGAAACCGGCGGAGAGGATGTCGTTGGCATTGGCAGCGATTTTGACGGCTTCACCACACCGCCGGATGATCTGGATAATGCCTCGCTGATGCCCCGCCTGACGCAGCGTCTGATCGCGGATGGCTACGGGGTGAAAAGGATCAAGAAGATTTTAGGAGAGAATGCGTTACGAGCCCTCCAGAATGGATGGGGAAAATAATTCAGCCTAGCGAAGTCCGATGAGATTCGAAAAAAAAGAATAAGGAAGGCACCCCCACTGGATCGAGGACTTCGAGAAGCGCTTCGAGCACCTGGGGCGCTCCAAGACGATGGTGGCCGTAGCCAGGAAGCTCCTGGTGGCGGTCTGGCATGTCTTGACCCACCGGGAGGCGGACCGCTTCGCCGACCCGACTCAGGTGGCTTGTTCACTGTTCCAGCTGGCTCACAAGGTCAAGGCATCGAACCTGCCGGAGGGCCAATCCGCACTGCAGTTCACCCGGAACCAACTGGATCGGTTGAAGATTGGCCATGAGGTGACCACCATCCCCCGTAAGCCCCCGTTCTAAGGGGGTTGGGGATCGAAGCGCTTCAAGCTGCCATCCAGTAGTATGGCGGGATAATATTTCTGTTCGTTAGTTATCTTTTAGAAACCTTGATCGAATTCGGATCAAAGGAATGGTATTCTGTTGTTAAAGTACAGGGTATTGAAATTGAATTGATAATTTTGTATAGTTAAAACACACGGAATGAGAAGGACGAGCTCTGGTAGTCTGTTGACTGGGAGCTCGTCTTTCGTTATTATGAATACTAACTTATTGACCTTATTCTATATACATACATTATCAAACGATATAAAAGATAATTAATGTGATTAGGCATAAACCTATTACAATTAAACCAAATACTTTTTCTTTCTGATTTTTTCTAAACAAACCTATCAAGAATAAGCTAGATCCTGCTAGTATTCCTATACTCTCAATTATTATTGGGTAACTGATAATTGTATTATTTAGCTCCATCACTAATTTCCCTTATTCTGTACTTCAAATTTATATAGACCACTAATCTTCTCCCATTGGTGTATTAATTCGATACACAAAGTTATCTGGATATGTAAACCAAATATACAGTATGTAACTGCCATCACCCCGGAGGTCGTACGAACAAGTGTAATAAGAAAATCCATCACCCTCTGTTATTATTGATTCACACTCAATCTTATATTCTCCAAGTTTCTCTTCCACGACGACAAATGTTGCAGTTCCAACTTTATCCTGTTTATGCCAGTAAGGTCTAAGAGAGTCAATTATTGTTTCAAAGAAATCTCTGTTATAGATATTCTTTTTCCCATCACATAGTGGATTATCATTTTCAATGTTAAAATTAATGCATAAATTACGTATTGTTGTTACTGGTAGTGGTGTTGTCCTCTCCTTCCAGTCATTTCGATGAAGATAAGTATTGATATTAAGGATAATTATAAAGATATTAAATATCGTTATTATCACACTTAATACTATTAGAAAATTTCTTAGTAATATTTTCATAAATTATTCTCCCTCATAAGGTGAATTAAACCACCACCAAGTATTAATCGATGGACCTATATACCCAGGACCACTTTCTCCAAGCGAGTAATTAAGGGCGGGTATTAGATCATTCGGCGTTTCAATTCCATTACCTGGCCCAACCCGACGAGCGATATCTATTCCGACAATCGAAAGCTGATAATCAGTAACAGTTGTATCAGGCCGTCTCCCCCAATCCTCAATTACATCGTGATAGATATTTCCAACATTAGCTACAAGTCCTCCGAATGGATTCTCCCCGTTGGGATTGGCGGCTGATGCAAGGGCTACCCAAAAGTGACGAATCTGTGCATCATTATCTCTAAAATCATCATTAAACCCTCTATCACCTGCACCGGTGAAATAACCTGAGAAGGTGCTTTCATGTGCTTCATACATCACATTTGCCCCAGTTCCGCCATAACCTGTGAAAATATAGTTTGTTGCACCAAAAAAGGAATCCCAATCACCGAATAGTTTTGCAGCTCTGCCTGCTACAACTGTCATCGCTTCAAGTGCATTCCAACCTGAACGTAAAGTGTAGTCAGAATTAACAATTTCGTCTTCAACAAAATCCAATAATTGATAGTATTTCTTTTCGACATTATCGCAAAATCCATCTTCTATTATGCTTGAACATGGACTATGCCCCGATGGATCAATTCTATTGACAGGATTGTTATATCCGTACGCATACCGATCCCACGCCAGAGGGTTTCCTCGCGAAGCGACTCCCCTGGGAGCGTGCGAGGGAATTATCGAATCTGCTTGGACCCTCGTCGCCGTAAGTCCCCTGTGGGGATCGCTCCGGGGGCACGTAAACCGCCCTACTTCCAGGTCAAATCCCCTTCGCTCCGCTGCGGGGACGCTCCGCGCCACCTGGCATTGTAGAAATACAATCCTGCTTCAGCACCGCTGTGCGTCCCAATGGGAGCGCGCTGGCCGTTCTTTTTTCATCCTCGCCCCCGTCGGGGGAGAGGCTACCGAACTATCTAAGAGCTATATTCAGATGTTAAAGAACCATCAATCTTTTGGATAATTTACATACCTGGAGGTGAGGGGCGTTGACCGGGTGCTGCCGCCGGAATTTGTATCCGCCCGGTCGCCGGTCGCGTAAGCATTGCCAGAGAAGACCCTCTATTTCTGTTTGGTTATGACGTAATTGTCTGGCAACGATCTTGATTTTACCCTTTTCCAAGAGTGACCCCTCCCTCACCTCCGAGGACAAAACGTGTACATTTGCCTCTCGCTCCCATTCAACGCATGGGCGGGAGAGGAAGTAAGAGCCTGCGTTGCGCACGGTTAACGCTATGCTGATCGCGCTTTGGGAGGTGGACGTAAGCCATCCCCTGCAGGTATTGGGCGCTCCAGAGCCGAACCACCTGCCCGCAAAGAATGCTGATCAATAATCCAACATGATTGTTGGGATTCGTATTCACTCATCCCAACCTACAGAACTGCGCGAACTGCCGGCCATCCTGACCGCGCTGTGGGAAGTGAACGCCAGTCGCCCCCTGCCGCTTTTGGGCGATCCGGAGCCGTTCTTTCCAAATCCATCCAATTGAGATTGATCCTTAAATGAAATTGTCGGGATTCGCCGATAATCAAAACGGGGATGTACCCATCCATCCGGTACATCCCCGATTCGTGTTTTTCCCTGTCTGATGCTCACAGATCCTAGATAAATATGATCTGGGAACCTTCCGTCATATCCATAAAGTCGCCGGCTGTTACGATATCGATCACACCATCGATAAAGTCTTCCTTCTTAAGTTTAAACATGTCAACCGACATCTTGCAACCATACAGCTTGGCGCCTGCATCCACCATCATCTGGAGGTATTCCCGAACCGTGGGGACTTGAAGGTCCTTCATCTTCTTTTTCATCAATGCGGTTGCAAAGGGGGTCATTCCGGGGATGACACCCATCAACTGGGGAATGCCGATATAACCGGGTACGCCCATCATGTTCATTTTCATGCTGGCGTTCGCCAGGGGCGGGATTCCAAGGTGATCGACCCGTGCCTTATTGATCATATCCAATCCCCAGAACGTGAAAAAGATGGTTACATCGATCCCGTTGCCGAGGGCAGCCCATCCCATCACCAGCGCGGGATAGGCCATGTCCAGGTTTCCTTTGGAGCATATGAAAGCGATTCGTCGAGGTTTTTCAGCCATTATGATTCATCCTTTTTTAATTTTTCCAGCCGGGTAGTCACCCGGGTTCGAAATACGCTAGACGCAGCCTTCCGGTTTACCCAGGCCGGCGATCTTTGCCACTTTCTTGGCCGGTCCCTTGGGAAACAACGCAAAAAGGTCCTTCGTGTTGACACCAGCACCATTGGTGATGGCTCGCAAGGTGGGTGCGGCGCCGCTGGATGCTGCGCTGCTGCGGCAAAAATCGATGACCTTCCAATGTTCAGGGGTCAGTTTCGGGATGCCTTCCTCTTTCGCGATCGCGGCAGCGATCTCTTTGGTCCATTCGGCCGGGTTGGTCATAAACCCTTCATCATTGACTTCGACTTTCTTGCCTGCAATTGTTTTTTGTGCCATGGGTTATACCTCCTGTGGATATTGTCTTTTTAGTCTACTTTTTGGTTTTCGTCTTAAGGTTCTTTCCAACCATGGTGAATCTGGTCGGCAAAGGGACACTGATCCCTTTCAACATCATGTCATAATACATCGTGCGGAAAGCCAGCTTGCCCCAATGATTGATGTAGGATTCCCGCAGCAATGAGAACGGACCCACGACCGGCAGCGGGTAGGTGCCGAATACAGGCTCCTGCTCATATGAAAAATCGATCATCACCGCTTTGCCGTACCCACTTTCGATGAAGCACAGGGAATGTCCATCGAACTGATGCGTCATTTCTTTCCCGGCAATATGGGCGAGGATATTCTCGACGGCTGTTTCCATTTCAAAATGGATCACCGACCCGGCTTTCGAGGCCGGGATGTTGGCTGCATCGCCCAGAATCCAGATATTTTCCCATTTCTGAGACTGGAGGGTGTCTTTTTTGGTCGGAACGAAATTCAAGTCGTCGCCCATTCCAGACCGGGCGATCACCGGTGCACCCATATTGGTGGGAATACTGACCAGCAGATCATAGGGGACTTCACGCTCGTCGTAGGAAATGATCTTATTTTTACCGGAATCAACCTGGCCAACGCTAAAATCGGTCTCAAGCTGGATCCCACGGCGGGTTAGCAGGTCACCCAGGGCAGCTGCGGATGTCGGCTTGGTAAATGCCTCGGAGAGGGGAGTTGCGTAGATCAACTCGACTTTGTTGCGAATCCCCCGCCTGGTGAAGTACCAATCTGCCAGGAGGAGAAATTCCAACGGCGCAACCGGGCATTTGATGGGATTCTCGACCACGTTCACCACCAGGCGTCCGCCATCCCATTTTTTCATAAAGCCGGCCAGCGCTGCAGCACCATCCGCAGTGTAAAAATCGAAAATGTTCTGGCGCCAGCCCCCATCCTTCAAACCTTCGGTTTGTTCAGGATGGATATCGGCACCCGTGGCGACCACCAGATAATCGTAATGGATCGACCTGCCGTCCTTGACGAGTTTGACGCGGTTGGCATCCGGCTCGATCAATTCGATATCCGACAGGATGAATTCAACATTGCCTGGGATGAATCGATGCTTTGGTTTCACCACGTCCTTCGGCTGATAAATCCCGAACGGGATGAAAAGGTAACCGGGCTGGTAGAAGTGATCATCATCCTTATCCACCAGGACCACTTTCCATTCCTGCCTGTCAAGTTTACTGGCCATCTTGCGGGCGATCATCGTACCGGCAGTACCTGCACCAAGTACCAAGAATACTTTCATTATTTATCTCTCCCGGATGGTTGGGTCATCTCGGTGTTTTTGGCGAGGTGCCCCTGATAGGATAGTTGATCGGCCAGGACGGACCTGAGCAGATCCAGTGCCTGGATGACCCGTGGATCACTTAACGAATAGTACACATTCTGGCCTTCGCGTGTCGCGTTGACCAACTGGCTGTTGCGCAGGTTTTGCAAATGCCGTGAGACAGTCGGTTGGTTGACACCCAGGATCTTTCCCATCTCTCCCACAGAATGTGGTTTATCCACCAGGCTGTACAGGATCAATATCCGCGTAGGATCAGCCAGGGCAGCACAGATTTGCGCATGCAATCGCATCACTTCATTGGTCAATTGTTGATCAATCATATATGAATCCCTATAATCGTTCATGCATATATACTTATATGGAATTTATCATATTTATTCAGCTTCCACAAGTGTTTTTTGTCATTATTTCGCCCCTTTTGTGGTTAGCGATATTCCCAGCTGGGAGGACCTTGTTGCTAGGCGATCCGGAGCCGATCATCTCATTGGATTGATGCGAATCATTGGTATAAAACTTGTACCTTCCTCCGGGAAGAATAACCGGAGGATTTATGGACCGCAGTCAAGCACTCGCCATTGTCAACGAATTCGTCAAAAACCCCGGCCTGATCAGGCACATGTTGGCGGTCGAGGCCGCCATGCGTTACTACGCCGAGAAATTGGGTGAGGATGTCGAGTTATGGGGCATCACCGGCCTGCTGCACGATTTCGACTGGGAGGTCCACCCGGATGCCGAACGACACCCGCTGGCCGGGGCTCCCCTGCTGCGCGAACGGGGCGTGCCTGAAGTGGTGGTCAAGGCCATCCTGGCGCATGGCAATCACACCGGCTTCCCGCGCGAAACCAAAATGGAAAAAGCGCTCTTTGCGGTGGATGAGTTGACCGGCTTGATCACGGCTGTGGCGCTCGTCCGTCCCTCCCGCTCGTTAATGGATCTGACCTCCTCCTCTGTCAAGAAGAAATGGAAAGACAGGGCGTTCGCCGCCGGTGCCAATCGCGAGGAGATGGAAAAGGGAGCGGCTGAATTTGGTGTGGAACTCTGGCAGCATGTCGATGACGTCATCCTGGCCCTGCGCCGCATTGCACCTGAGCTGGACCTGGTGGGCAATCCGCCCGCCTGAATTTATTATGGCAATCACCGGTAAAGGTTTCTGGATCTGGAAGATCAAATCCTGCGAAGGCGGGGTGGCCACCGCCATCGCCGATGCCGCCGTGGCTTCAGCGCTGACTCACGTCCCGATCAAGATCGCTGATGGACCTTACCAATATAACTACGACCGGGTCGCCAGCGTCGACCTGATTCCACCCGTACGCGAAGCATTGAAGCTTAAGAATATCCAGGTGTGGGGCTGGCATTACGTTTATGGCAACGACCCGATTGGCGAGGCCAACATCGCCATCCAACAGATCCAGCGTCTGGGTCTGGATGGTTACATTATCGATGCGGAAGCAGAATACAAGGAGCCTGGAAAGACCGCCGCTGCCCAGATATTCATGAATGCCCTGCGCGCCGCGCTGCCGAATTTACCCATGGCGCTATCCAGCTACCGTTTCCCCACCCTTCACAGAGCCTTGCCCTGGACGACCTTCCTGGAAAAATGCAATTACAACATGCCCCAGGTTTACTGGGAAGAAGCTCACAACCCGGTCACCCAGCTCACCCGCTGTGTCAACGAGTTCAAGAATATCAGCCCTTACCGTCCGATCATCCCGACCGGGCCCACCTACTCGACGGGAGGCTGGCAACCGACCGATAACGATATCAAGCAATTCCTGGATACTGCCAGGGGGCTGGCGTTGAATGGTGCCAATTTCTTCTCCTGGGACGAATGCCGCTCGTCCACCAAGAGCCTGTGGAATGTTGTCTCAGCTTACCCGTGGGGATACCCACCTGGAACAGATATCACCCAACGGTATGTCTACGCCCTTAATTCCAATGATCCCAATATCATGCTGCCGCTCTATCAGGCAAATGCGGCCCTGGTCACTTCTGCACGTACCATCCAGGGCACGACCGCGATCTCAACCTGGTTCAGCCAGTTCTTCGGAAGCATCATCCCGAAGGGGATCTTCTACCTGACCGGTTCGAGCGGCAGTGGAAATTCACGCAGCCTGACCTGGCAAGCCACCAGCGGTACCTCCACCTTCACCGGCAGCGATACCTTTGGTTTGCAGGACGGGAAGATCATTTACCAGTTTTCGGTTTACAGGAAGATCTAGGTCAGCTCGCAGGGAAATCCGGTGGTTCCAGGGGAAGCATGACCGCCACGATCTCGTCTCCCGTTTTTAATTCGATCAGAGACTTTCCACCTGCTGCCCGGCTGCGTTGAATGGCATCATCCAGGCGCACCTGTTTGGCTGCCAGGCGATTGAAGAACAAGGTCATCGTGGTATTCTTCTTCCCGGCCAGGCTACCAACCAGGCGCTCACCCTCGCCCAGTTTCCAGGCGATCACACCCTGCCCGTAGCGTCCCTGGACAGGAAACTCCTCCAGGTCGACCCGCTTGGATTCTCCCCCCCTCGTTACCAGCATTAACTCGCCCTTCCCAGGCAGGATCTCCACGCCGGTGATGGCATCACCCTCTGCCAATTTCATACCAGAGACGCCACCCGCCACCAAGCCCATCGGGCGGACCTCCTCCTCGCTGAAGCGGATCGCCATGCCGCGCACCGAGACCAGCAGGATCTGGTCAGAACCGCTGGTAAAACGGATGGCATCCAGGTGGTCACCTTCATTGACGCGCACCAGCGTGAATGGCTGTGCGGAGGGTCCAGGCAGGTCTTCCAATGCAGATTTCTTGAGCATCCCCTGGCGTGTAACCGTCAGCAGGTAACCCGGCTTCTGCATCGCGGTGCGTCCCTTCGGGATGGCGCTGGTCGGATACGCGAACAACACTGCCAGCCCTTCCTGGTTGATCAGGGGAGAAAGTTGCGCCACCGGGATGCCGCCGCGCTCCTCGAGCGGTATGGCATGCACCGGCACAGCTACCGCCCTTCCAGAAGGTGTGACCAGGTAGAGGGTCTGGTGAGCAGTCGTCCGGACTGCCTGCAAGGGTGCTTCGCGACCGCTCAGGCGCGGTGCTGACTCGCCTTCCCGCCGGCAGATCACCCCCCCTGCACTGAGCGTGACCCAGGCAGGTTGATCGGGGGCGATCGAACTGGTGACCGTGATATGTTCCACTTTCCCCCCCTTCTTCAGGCTGACCAGTTGGGTCCTGCGCCGGTCCCCGTACTTTTCCTTGACCGCCAGTAATTCATCGCTGACCGCCTGGCGCATCTTGCGTGGGGAGCGCAGCAATCCTTCCAGGATTTTGATCGTTACCACCATTTCCTTGTATTCAAGCTCGATCTTCTTGCGTTCCAGCGCAGCCAGGCGGCGCAACTGCATATCCAGGATGGCATTGGCCTGGATCTCACTCAATTTATACCGCTTCATCAATTTTGCCCGTGCCGTTTCCACATCCGGAGCGGCCTTGATCAGGGCGATGATCTCATCCAGATGCTGCAGGGCGATGCGCAAACCTTCCAGGATGTGGGCACGCTGGCGGGCTTTTTCAAGGTCATATTCACTGCGCCGCTTGACCACTTCCATGCGGTGATCAAGGTAAACATGCAGAGCCTGCTTGAGGGTCAGCAGGTGGGGCTCGCCGTTCACCAGCGCCAGCAGGTTAATACCAAAAGTGCTCTGCATCAAGGTATGCTTGTACAGGTTCGCCAGGATATGGTCGGCATCCGCGGTCTTGGAAAGCTCGATCACGATGCGCATCCCCTGGCGGTCGGATTCATCCCGCAGGTCGGCGATGCCCTCCAGTGTGCCGGACCTGACCAGCTCGGCGATACGTTCGATGAGCGAGGACTTGTTCGCCATGTAAGGCAGCTCGCTGATGATGATACCGGTGCGGCCGCGCCCCATGTCTTCCAGGTGAGTGGTGGCACGGATGATGACACGCCCACGGCCGGTGGCATAGGCAGAGGATAAACCATCTGTCTGGGGGTCAAGCAGGATGAGACCCCCGGTCGGGAAATCCGGACCCAGGATATGTTTCATCAGGTCCCCGACCGAAAGATCATCCAACCGCTCCCACTTATTCAGCATCAGCACCAGTGCATCCACCACCTCGCCCAGGTTGTGGGGCGGGATGTTGGTGGCCATGCCGACTGCAATACCGGTGGCACCATTGACCAAAAGGTTGGGAATAGCCGCCGGCAGGACCAGCGGTTCTTTCAAGGTACCGTCAAAGTTGTTACCAAAATCAACCGTATTTTTTTCAAGTTGTGACAATATCTCGAAGGCAGGTGCCGCCAGCCGTGCCTCGGTATAGCGCATGGCAGCCGGGGCATCCCCATCCACCGATCCGAAGTTTCCCTGACCATCGACCAGCAGCGTGCGCATGGAAAATGGTTGAGCCATGCGGGCCATGGCCTCATAGACCGCGCTGTCTCCATGCGGGTGATACTTGCCGAGCACTTCACCAACGATGCGGGCTGATTTCTTGTAGGAGGATTCCACACGCAAGCCCATGTCATACATGGCATACAGGATGCGGCGCTGGACGGGTTTCAAGCCGTCACGGGCATCCGGAAGGGCGCGTGCCACGATCACGCTCATGGCATAATCCAGGTAGGATTGCTGCATTTCCTGGTCAATATCAACTTTTCGGGTCATACCAATTTCCATGGGGATACTCCTGGCAGGTATGATACGGTTTTTCGAGAGGCGCGTCAAGCAAAACGCGGTGTTTTAAGGTTAACTAAAAATAAAAGCGGTCCTGGCAGATGCAAGACCGCTTTTCCAGGTTATGGAATTCCAGAATCAGACTTTGAATGCCCACTCACCCTGCCGCATGAGCGGCTCGGCATTTCCGTCGCGGGTGATGCCGTCTATATCCAGCGTTTGGGAGCCGACCATGAAGTCGACGTGCACGGTGGATTGGTTCCCACCGGCAGCCTGGAACTGCTCGTCGGTCATGCCAACACCACCCTTCAGGCAGAAACGGTAGGCGTTTCCAAAAGCCAGGTGGCTGGCGGCATTCTCATCGATCAGGGTGTTATAGAACAGGGTCTGGGTTAATGATATGGGTGAGCTGTAGGGCACCAGCGCAATCTCGCCCAGGCTGGCAGCACCCTCATCTGTTGCCAGTACTTCCTTGAGAACATCCTCGCCCTTTGCAGCCACCGCTTTCACCACCTTGCCATTTTCAAAGGTCAGCCTGAAATCCTCGATCAGGCTGCCACCGTGGCTGAGCGGACGGGAAGCCCGGATGGTGCCATCGATTCGCTGGCGATGCGGCAGGGTGAAGACCTCCTCGGTCGGCAGGTTGGCGATGAAATCGATACCAGACTCGCTCCGTTCACCGGCAGCTGACCAACCCGCACCGGACGGCAAGCCCAGGGTCAGATCGGTCTCCGGTCCGGTGTAATGCAGGGCGTCGTAAGACTTCGCGTTCAGGTATGCCGAGCGCCTGGTCAGATCTTTGACATGCGTCTCCCAGGCAGCCACCGGATCGGGCTGATCGATGCGGCAGATCATGAAAATAGATTTCCACAAAAGTTCCACTTGTTCATCGGGATCCCGGCCCGGGAATACGCGTGCTGCCCAGCTGGGGACCGAACCGGCCACCACGCACCAGTTGACCGCATTGCGTGTGATGTACTCGCGAACAGGAACGTTGTGTTTGGCGATGGCATGCAGCTCCTCCCCAATCAGGGCAGGGTCCTGCCCCTTAAGTAAATCCGGGTCATCCGCGGTGAGGGTCAGGATGGCATCCGCCTTCTTGAGATAATCGACGCGCGCATTCACCCGCCAATCCGGGAAGTCGCTGAAGGAATCACGTGGCGCCATCTGGTAACGCTGCAGGTGTAAAAGCGGGTCGCCCCAGATCACATCCACGAAGCGGGCGCCGGCCTGGTAGGCGCTGGCTGAGATCAAGCGCACCAGGGGCGCGGCCTCCAGGGAGACACCCCGGGTATAGGGACCTGCGATGATCAGGTTCTGACCTTTCTGGATGTTCAAACCGATCTTGACGATCACATCGGCATATTTCTGCAGTAGCTGCTCGAAATTATTGATCATGCCTGCTCCTTCTTATAGATGGTTATTTAAAGGACCAAGGTTGGTTTAAAACCAACCGCATTCCTTGATTTTGTCATCGGCCAGGAGTTTCTGGGTTAATTTATCATGCTTCTTTGCCGAACCTGAGGCTTCGAAAGTACAGACCATGGTCTTGCCATGCTTTTCCTGCTTGTGGTTGAGGAGTTCAAGATCATTTTCCTTAAACAGGTTTTTCAAAACCTTGAAGTTGTTCCAATCCACGGCCGTGGTGATCATATAGGTTCGCATCTCATTGGAACTGGCCAGGATCGGTTCCAAATAACGAAACATCAGCAAAATGATCATGGCCAGAACGGTGGTGATCACCAGCAGGATGAATTCGCCCATGCCCGCGGCCATTCCCAGAGCTGCTGAAAGCCAGATCGTGGCGGCGGTGGTCAGGCCTGTGACGCGGCCGCGCTCCTCCAGGATGACCCCCGCACCCAGGAAGCCGATGCCGGTGACGATATTGGCGGCGATGCGCCCGGGATCGTTGCCGATCGGACCGGCCATATGGATCGAGAGAATCGTGAACAAGGCCGAGCCGGTAGAGATCAGCATCAGCGTACGCAGGCCAACCGCCTTGCGCGAGCGTTCGCGCTCGGCGCCGATCAGGCCACCTGCCACAAGGGCTGAAAGTAATTTAATCAGATCGAGCCACTCGAAAGTCATGGGATTTGCCTTTATTTATAGAATAAAAAGTAATTATACCCGCCCAATTACTCAGAATTAGTTAAATTAATATATTTGCTGAAGACGAAGGGCGGATTTTTACCCGGGTGGGCTGAGTATCGGCGAAGCCCTCCGGGTACACCGCGATCGAGGTGTTGCCCATGGGGACAACGCCGAGACCCTGCGAGTTCACGTCGTCCTCGACACCGAGCGAGTAAGGGAACGATGCGAGCAGGTGCATACCGTCACTTTTATGGAGACCTCAATTAAACGGCGGGTACCCCCTTAGTACGGGGGCCTATGGGTGATACCCGCCCTTGTATCATACGTATCAGGTATGCTAGAGAGGTTAGAGATATCGGTCAGGCCGGTGAAGGTGAATCTGGACCCGCCCTCAAGGTCAGTAACCTGAAACGTAGATCTGATCCCTTCACCTTAGTCTCACAGAGATCGGACGGTATCTGAAGCCTCTCTAACAACCTAGAGATGAGCTTGCATTCACAAGGTTGATCCAATATCTGCGCCTGACCGACACCATCCTAAGTTTACCAAAAGAGAGGATAAACATGGAGCATATCTTGGGTATCGATGTATCCAAAGACACACTGGACTTGGTACTGGATCAACGGTTTCATAGAAAAGTATTGAATGACATCAGAGGATTCCAACAAATACACCAATGGCTTGTCTCACAACATGTCGATCGAGTCCACGCCTGTCTTGAAGCCACCGGCCAGTATGGCGATGGCGTAGCGGAGTACTTATACGAGATGAAGCATTTTGTGAGCGTAGTGAACCCAGCCCGGATCAAACGATATGGGGAAAGCAAATTGCATCGCAACAAAAACGATAAAGCAGATGCAGCCTTGATCGCTGAGTTCTGTATGAAGGAGAAACCGGCCTGTTGGAAACCAATATCCAATAATATGAAGCATTTGAGAGCATTGGTCCGCCGCTTGAGCGACCTGCAGACCTCTCGCCAGCAGGAACGAAATCGCTTTGGTTCCGGAGAAAAAGACGAATGGGTGTTATCTGACCTTCAGTCTCACATCCATTACCTGGATGATTGCATCCTTAATACCACAAAAGCAATCCATCAGTTCATTGACCAAAACACTTCCCTTAAATCACAACGCGATCTGTTGATATCGATCCCTGGGATCGGCAATCTTACAGCCGCCAGGTTATTAGCCGAGATCGGTGATGTCTCTTCTTTTGAAAATGCTCCACAGCTGGCTGCTTTCGCCGGTCTCAATCCACGTGGGTTCAGTTCCGGATCTTCTGTCCACAAGAAAACAAAGATCTCAAAACAAGGCCGTGCTTTCCTGCGTTGCATCCTTTTTATGCCTGCCATTGTTGCTCAAAAACATAATCCGGTCATTCGTCAATTTTCTAACCGCTTGGCTGATCGAAACCTCCCCAAAATGGCGATCGTGGTTGCTTCTATGCGTAAATTACTTCACCTATGTTTCGGTGTCTTGAAAAACCAGATACCCTTTGACCCGAATTATGGTGATCAATTCAATTTTGCTACTTGACTTTCAAGACGGTATCTACACCTTTAAGCACACCGACATAAAAAGTATCTTGCGAAAGCAACTCACCCGGCTTGTTGCTCTCGATATGCCGCTCTCGGAAGCAAGGGTTGGCT
>Ga0208980_10000279_pt1 | contig 27637 bp, 24 predicted proteins | sample WetSurMetagenome_3_FD_187993 | JGI IMG/M metagenome (GOLD analysis project Ga0208980, IMG submission 187993) | Wetland microbial communities from Twitchell Island in the Sacramento Delta, sample from surface sediment Aug2011 Site A1 Bulk (version 2) | ecosystem: Environmental > Aquatic > Marine... | reverse complement strand
AGCAAGGCCAAAAAGTCACCAAATAGCGATCGGCTATCCCCCGTTGTCCCCAGACTGGAGCATGAAATTTGATTGCTGGAAAATTGACACAGGTTGCTGGTCGTGACGATCAAACTTCCCAACAGCGCGACGAAGATGCCGACCATCGTCAAACGCGTAATCCTTTCCTTCAAGAGGATCGGTGAGAAAATTGCTACCCAGAGGGGAGCGGTTGTGACCAGGACAACTGAGCTTGCCACGGTTGTGTATTCCAGCGAGGTGATCCAGGCTGCAAAATGCAGCGCCAGGAAGCCCCCTGCCAGAATGATCAACCCCCATTTTTTTCGATCAAACTCCCGTATTTCACCCGCATTTTTTGAAAATGCAAATGGCGCGAGGATGGCAGCGGCAATGAGCAGGCGAAAAGCGCCGATAGCAAGTGAGGGTGCCATCTGCTGGGCGTAGCGGATGAAAATTGAGGCTGTGGAGACTGCCAGGATCCCAAACCCCAATACCAGATAAGGTGAAACAACTTTTTCTTCGCCAGAGGATTTCATGATAGCGGCAAATTATAAACGCCAATTTATAATTTTGTTGAATTTGACAAACCGCACCCAAAGAATTACAATTTTTTCCGTCAGAACAATCAATCAATCAATTGGAGGATAAAATGCCTTTCGAATTACCGCAGTTAAGATATGCAAATTCTGCCCTGGAACCTGTGATCGATGCGATGACCGTGGAGATCCATCATTCCAAACATCAGGCCACCTACACAAAAAACCTGAACACAACCCTCGAGAATTATCCCGAGATCGCGTCCAAATCAATCGTTGAAATTCTCAAAGACCTTTCGAAAATTCCGGAAGAAATTCGTACTGCTGTCAAGAATAACGGTGGCGGATTCTACAATCACGCACTTTACTGGGAGAATCTCACCCCCAATGGCAGCGGACAGCCCTCCGGGAAACTTGCCGAAGCGATTGATAAGGCTTTTGGCGGGTTTACCCCTTTCAAAGAGCAGATGGAAAAAGCCGGTCTCACCCGCTTTGGTTCAGGTTGGGCGTGGCTTAGCAAAAAAGGAGATGGATCCCTCCTGATCCATTCGACCGCGAACCAGGATTGCCCACTTTCAGAAGGGCTGACTCCATTGCTCGCAGTGGATGTGTGGGAGCATGCCTATTACCTGAAATACCAGAACCGCCGCGCAGATTATCTCTCCGCGATATGGGCGATCATAGATTGGAAGGATGTTGAAGGCAAATTCCTCGCCTGAAGGAAAACTTCATGACATTTATAATCACCAGTTTATGCGTTCGGGACGGCGGATGCGTTACCGTCTGCCCGGTGGAATGTATTGTTCCTGGTAAACCCCAGGGTCAATACCCACTTTATTATATCGATCCGGAAACCTGCATCGATTGCGGCGCATGCGTGCGCGAGTGCCCCGTCCTGGCAATTTATCCGGAAGACGAAGTTCCCACCGCATTCAAGGCTAAAGGCGGAGAGCGAATCTCCATGCCTGATGGAACCCCGGGCTTTGAAGAACCCTATGATCTGCTGGATTTCAACAGCCAACCGATCCATCTGACCAATACAAGGGAATTAAAAGGAGGCGAGTTGGTGGATCTTACCCCGGATATAAAGCTCAACTATGACTTCTTTTCCAATGGGCCTGGATATGAAGCAATCAATACTCCCTGACCTCGCTGTTAATTAATAAATGAATCCCCGGATGGCCGGGGATTCTCTACTTATCTGTCAATATATTAATTTAATTTCTCTTTGGATGCAGCATAAAGAGCCGAACCGATGATACCAGCCTGGTTTTGAAATTCAGCTGGCACGATCTCTGCCCGGGTCTTCAACCGTGGCAGAAATTTCTCTGCGTCCTTACTCACCCCGCCTCCAACGATGAACAGGTTGGGTGAAAAAAGATGTTCCAGGTAATCAAAGTAGATCTGCAACCGGTGGGACCATTTTTTCCAGCTCAATTTTTGGGTTTCCTTCACTGCCGCGGACGTCCATTTTTCAGCGTCCTTGCCTTTGATCTGAAGATGACCCAGTTCGGTATTTGGGACCAGAATTCCGTCGATGAATATGGCTGATCCGATCCCTGTCCCCAGGGTCAGCATCATAACAACCCCGTGTTTGCGGTCCTTGCCAGCGCCAAAGTCCATTTCCGCCACTCCGGCGGCATCTGCATCATTGACGGTGTAGACCTTGCATTTCGTACCCTTCCCCAGCAGATCGTTAACATTCAATCCGATCCACTCTTCAGAGATATTCGCTGCGCTGAATGCCTCCCCGTCCAGGATTACTGCTGGAAAACCAACTCCAACCGCCCCTTCCCAGGAAAAAGCCTCATACATTTTGTGGATTATCTTCGAAATCTCCTTGGGATCCCCGTCCGGAGGAGTATCCTCTCGAATGCGCTGGGAGATCATTTTCCCGCTCTCCACATCCACAAGACCTGCCTTGATGCCAGATCCACCTATATCGATTCCCAAAACAGAACTCATTCGTTACCTCCGGATTTAATTGCATGAATTCGATACATGTTCTTCATAAGTAACCGCGAAATTATGATAACCTGAACCATCACATTTCGCCTGAAAGAAAATGAAATTTGTTTGTTCCGGAAATGCCACCGCAGAAAGCGCTTCCTGGCTTGGGCTGCTGATTGGTGATGGCGGCAGCCCACCGAACAGGTAGGTATTATAAGGCGAATTCACTTGTAAGTCATCCCGGCTGAGGGGATTTTTCCACCACGTCCCGCCCTCGGTGTCGTAACCGAGCGCGTATTGCACAGTTGGATCGCTTTCCAATTTCATTCCCTGATTCAGCCGGTTTAAAAAGACCGACGCGATCGTGCCCATCTCGCTTTCTTGAACTGCCTCCCGCTGGACAATGGAGGCGAGTATGACCGCCTGATACTCTGTCAAACCATGTGCATTAAATGCCTGACCCATCTCAGGGGTGATCATCCCGGCGGATTTTTCAAGGATTGCCTTAATAAAATCGCTTAACCCAATATTCTTATTTATGTACGTGTTCCCAGACGGAATCATCCCCTCCAGGGTAACTGCCCCTTCAAGAGGTGGATTAATTCCAATTGAAGTTGGATTCTCCGCTGCAGCCAGAAAATCTGCTCCGGAAAACGGGAAATTGTAGGTTTTAATAGAGTCTGCGATTTCTTCCAGCCGCCAACCGGGGAGCACCGAAAACGGGATCAGCACCGCAGTTGGATCAGCGAGCATCACAGCGACCTCCACCGGACTTTTCGCCTTGGAGATTTTAAACCTGCCGGATTGTATCGACGTATCCAATCCGGTATAGATCAGCAAATGGCTGAACAGCGCCGCGTGTGGTATCAAGGTCATTTCTTCGAGTCTCGCGCTTATGCTGGAGACAGGTTCACCCGACGCAATATCAAAATTCAACGGTTCGCTCTCCGTTCCCCCGGAAGGCGTGAACAACTCCTGCTTATGGAGAAAAAGCTCGATCGGGTAACGGAATCGTTGAGTTGGGCTCAAAGCGGGATTTGGTGAACCAAATGTCTCAGTTACCCTTGTGGGAATATAGGATAAAACGAAATAAGCAACTCCAAAACAAGCCGTGATGACGATGGCAAGCAGCATGAGCGATAGACAGCTTTTTTTCATTTCGTTTTTTCTGCTTTTGATTCAGGATGATCAAGACAATCCAGGTAATCCTGTAAAATAACAGCCGCCGCAGAGGCATCCTGGTGCCCGGAACGCCCCTTCTTCGATATACCTGCCTGCATCATCGTCTCCTTCACGCTTCTTGTGCTTCCGCTTTCATCCCAGAGGATCACAGGAAACGGACTTTGTGACTTAATCTCATCCGCCAAACGCTCAGCTTTTCTGCTCGCCGGCGTGGGTTCACCCTCTCCTCCCAGTGCGGTTCCAACGATGATTTTCGAAACCCCATTTTTAGCAGCGAGCGCGATGATCCTGGCAGCATCTTCCCGTCGGGATTTGTGTTGGATCACCGAAAGCGGCCTGGCAATAATTCCACTTTCATCGCTGACGGAGACCCCTATCCGTTTGTCCCCCGGGTCAATCCCAAGGGATCTTCCTGATGATTCAGAGATGATCATTGCAGTGAGCTCACTTGGATGCGCATTGCGAGGAAGGGCAATCTCCCCAGGAAAAATGGTTTAATTTCGATCTTAGGCTCGCCATCCACGGAAGCATAAAGGGACAACAATTTTATAAATTCTGGAATAGTCTTACCAGCAGCTAGCTGCGCGATCTGGCTGGGGTTGTACTCCGCATATATTTCGCGCTCTGCTTGAATGGGTACAGACGCTTCTTTTCCATCGACCGGGATGATATTAATGTTCACTTCTCCACTAGTTGCCTGATATCCTCGCGGGAGATTGGCGTCAAGAATCAATCTCGCCGCGTCCTGAATATCCTCTGCTGCAATGTACGCTCCTGAATAATCAGCACTGATATCCATGGAAATGTTATCCGAAGGCGCGCCAATCTCCGGATCCTGAATCCGTGAAAGGATTTTCTCAAGTTTCAGGCTTGCTGGAATAATTATGCTCCCCTCTCCAGCAATATTCTGCAATTGAAGTTTCGCAGCATCTTCCAAAGCCAGGTTTGTAAGATTCTCCAATGTTTGCAGATCCTGTTCTGTTGGTGAAGCATTCTTCCGGTTGGTTCCATTTTGAAGGCCTGCGGGGTTAATAACTGAAATTTTTATTCCGATCGGTCCCTCCACTACCTGAATCCTACCCTTTTCCACATTCCCGTCAGTTCCAGGAAGTTGCGCTTTGATGGGAATAGTTACCGAAGCGCCGATCTTCCCTTCCAGCTTTACCGGCTGCGTGGATAGAAATCGCTGGATAGGTTCCGTCGTGGTGATAAATACTGTTCCCTCAGGGATGGTTAATGGCGAGTCCGTCAGGTTGGTCGCCACCACATCACCACTCGCAGAATTTTCTCCCACTTCAACTGACCCGCTGCTCTGCCAGCTCCGTTTTTCCTTAACCGAAATAGTGGTACTGTGGATCGGCACCAGACCAGAAACGCTGACCTGGTTGATATTTTCCTCGCCCCGCAGGACGAATTGCATGCTTTGCTGCTTTTTCACAGGAGTTATTTGAATTTCAGCTTCTGGTAGCAGCACAACCAGGAGACTTAAAATGGCAAGCACTGCAGCGCTAAAAACGATTACTCTCAGCCAGGTGGGTTCACGATCGAACCACCAGGCTTTCTGCGCTGTCAGGTTCTGCGGGTCAACCGGTCGTTTCCGAATAGGTCGTCGTTGGATCCATGCCTTGCGCCGGGAAGTTTTCCAGGATTTTTGCTGGGCTTCCTTGATCGTTTCGAAAACAGGGATTTTTAGATCCTCCGCATTTCCGATAACCACTTCGTCATCGGTCACCAACGCCAGTTGCGCCCCCAGGGAAGCTGCCTGTCTCTCCAAAAGGACCAAATCCAGCTCAGTCCGAAGGATCCTCTCCTTTCGAGGTAATACCAGCAATATCCTGGGAGTTTTCGCCCAGGTCATTTGATCCCGGGCTGAGTGGTAATCATCATGGGCTGCCAGGTGAATTACGTGTGTTTTCATCGCAGTGGGTGTAAAGATTATACTTTAATCCCTTTTCGAAAGACCTGAAAGGCAATCTAAACGATCGCGCTCGTTATCGTATAATTCAAGTATGAAAAAGCGTTTGTTCCCCCTTCTCATGATCTTTTGGCTGGTGATCGCGTGTAACTTCCCTTTCAGTAAAAGTGGTTATTCACCTGCTCAGGTCAATACCCAGGTTGCGGAGGCGCGTACAGCCACAAAGAATTCCTCCACTGAAGCAATCGCGCCAACTGTAGATGTACCTACAACAACACCGGCGCCGACATTGACTCCTCCACCAACGCCCACAATTCCACCTGAACCAACGCTAACATCTACCCCGCTGGATTTTTCGGCTCAATTAGGTGCACCAACTTATTCCAACCCCATGGACTCAGGGAAGGCATTCGGAATCGACGCTTCGGGGTATGACGACGGGTACACGCGCATCACCATGGAAAATGGGGCAATGGTGATGAAATCTTATTCAGCCAATGGTTGGAGGAGCTGGCGCCTGAGTGATCGAGGTATGACCAACTTCTATCTGGAAGGGACATTCACCACTCATACGTGCGCTGGAAGGGATCAATACGGGTTGATCTTTCGCTCGCCCGATTACGCCACCGGGGAAGGTTTTTACTTTGGGGTTTCCTGTGAGGGTAAGTATGCGTTGCTGCTATCCGATGGCACGCATATGCAAACACTGATCGATTGGACTACCAGCGATAAGATCAAAAGCGGTTCCAACCAGTCAAACCGTCTGGGGGTGTTGGCAGAAGGCTCCAACTTAACACTTTTTATTAATGGTGAAAAGATCAACGAAACAACCAATTCCACCTACCTTACAGCGACGAAGGTCGGAGTGTATTTCCTGGCGTTGAACACGCCCGGTTTCACGGTTGAACTCGATCAATTCAATATGTGGCAGCGGTGAACACCTGAACGCAAATCCCAGTTCTCCCCATGTGCGATTGGCTGCCATCCGAACTGCCAAAGAGATCCTCGCCCGGGAGCCAATTTATCTGGATACTGAAACGACCGGGTTGGATTCAAAAGCGGAGATCATTGAGATCGCTGTTTTAGACTCGAATGCACATCCTCTGATCAACACCCTGGTCCGACCACGAAATACGATCCCACAGGATGCTACCCGCATTCACGGGATAACGAACCAGATGACCGCAATTGCCCCAACCTGGGCAGCGCTCTGGCAGGAGATTCGAGGTGTGTTCTTCGGAAGGCAGCTTGCTATCTATAATGCGGATTTCGATTTGCGCCTGATCGACCAGACGAATAGGGTTTATGGTCTCCCCCACTGGCAGCCAGGCTTTATACCCCTGGATATTATGATTTTATTTGCAGATTTTCGGTCAGTGTGGGATCCATATCGAAATCAGAATCGTTATTTCCGGCTGGAAGAAGCGGGCAGCTATTTGGGAATCAAATTGCCCAATTCCCACCGCGCGTTGGATGATACCCTCCTAGCCAGAGAAGTATTGATCCAGATTGCCGGTGCTGGTGAGTGAATCATTGACCATGGCATTGAGCTTTTGAATTCTTTAGGGGTAAATTCATTGTCACCGCAACCACTATCATCCCTTTCAGTAGACCAGCGGTCGCTATCTGTTCTCAGCCTGCAAGGGTCGATCTTCCTAGAAGGTGCTGCGGGAAGCGGAAAAACGACAGGGGCAATTTCCCGGATGATCTCCCTTGCCGCAGAAAAGTCCAATCGTGAATCGATCCTCATTTTGGTACCCCAGCGCAGCCTGGCTGCGGCATATTATCATGCGATCAATTCGCCGGATTTTCCTGATGGCGCTCTGCCAACCATTCTCACCATCGGGGGTCTGGCAATGCGCATGGTGGATTTGTTTTGGCCTTTAATTGCTGGAACCGCGGGGTTTCATGGCATCCAAACCCAGCCAAAATTCCTCACCCTTGAGACCGCGCAATATTTCATGGCAAAGATCGTCAATCCAATGATTGCTGCTGGTGATTTTCAGGGTTTGTCATTGGAACCAAATCGTCTTTTCAGCCAAATTCTCGATAATCTAAATAAAGCTGCGATTGTTGGTTTTCCCTTTGAGCAAATTGGGGAACGTCTGAGCGCTGCATGGATGGGTGATCCCGGTCAATCCCACATCTTCTCCAGCGCGCAGATCGCTGCAACCCGTTTTCGTGAATTCTGTCTTGAAAATAACCTCCTCGATTTCTCCCTGCAAATAGATACTTTTGTTAAGCATCTGTGGGTTTCCCCGCTGGTCAGAAATTATCTCATTTCACGATTCAGCCACTTGATCTTTGACAATGTTGAAGAAGATGCTCCGGTAACACACGATCTAATCCAGCAATGGCTGCCGGAGTTTGAATCCGCTTTACTCATCTACAACCACGGAGGAGGCTATCGCACCTTTCTAGGAGCGGATCCAGCTTCCGGTTTTGCGCTTAGAGAATATTGTAAAACCCGGATGGAATTCTCCGAGGTTTTTCAAAGTAGCCCGGAAGTGCAGAAATTATCCTCCGCGCTTTCCAGGATCATTCGTCAGGAGAATCAGCCCCACATTTATTCGCTCAACCGCAGATGTTTCGAGATTTGCCAATCCCGCTTCGTTACCGAGATGATCTCCCAGGTGGGCGAAAAAATAGATCGATTGGTTCACCTTGAAAATATCCCGCCAGGCGAGATCGTTGTCATCTCCCCCTTTATGAGCGATGCGCTGTTGTTTTCTTTGCAGCGGAAACTCTCCGATATGGGAATTCCCAATCGTTCCTCGCGTCCCTCCCGCAGCCTGGGAAACGAGCCTGCGGTTCGCACGCTGCTTACGCTTGCGAAAATGGCATACTCTGCCTGGCAGATGTCGATTTCTCCGTTCGCAATGCGCGCGGCTTTTGCCCAGTCCTTTATGGACGGGGATTTGAACCGAGCTGACCTGCTGGTGAAAATTGTCGCACCTCACTATAAACGGACTGGTCAGTTGGTAAATTTCGAAACCATCCTTCCAGAAACACAATCCAGGATCACGTATTTATTTGGCGAACGATACCAATCTTTTCGCGGGTGGCTTGATGAATTCATTCCACAACAAGATATCGAATTGGATATATTCCTCTCCAGGATATTTGGTGAAGTTCTCTCCCAAAGAGGATACGGATTTCACGAAGATAACGGCGCGGCGTATCTGACCGAACAATTGATCGTTTCAGTGCAGAAATTCCGGCGTCTCCATGCAGGAAAGGATCATTTAACCGTGGGTGAAATTGGGAAAGAATATATCCAAATGCTTGAGACGGGTGTCCTTGCAGCTCAATATTTCTCCCCCACGGACGAAAAAACGGAGGATTCCGTCCTGCTTTCACCCGCGTATTCATTTCTCATGTCTGATCGCGCTGTGCGTTTCCAATTCTGGCTGGACGCAGGGAGCCATGGTTGGTGGGAGCGTCTTTTCCAACCCCTCACCCAGCCTTATGTTCTGAGCAGCAATTGGCAGCCGGATCGAAAATGGACCGACGCTGATGAAATTGCGGTCAATCAGGAAACGATGACCCGATTGGTGCAGGGGTTGTTGGATCGTTGCACTGAAAAGGTCACTTTCTCTTTGACCGGATTGAACGAAAGCGGAGTGGAAGAAAAAGGGCGTCTCTTACAAGCCTTGTTCTCTCTGACCAAGCGACTTTCTCCCCAGGAAGAAAACCATGTTTAATCCCCGTCCGGGACAGGCGGAGGTATTGACCTACACTGCCGGGCGGATGGGGATTTCCGCGGTGCCGGGCAGTGGAAAAACCCATACACTCTCCTGCCTGGCTGCGCAGCTTGTGGCGGATCCACGCCTGGAGGAAGATCAGGAAGTGCTCATCGTTACCCTGGTCAACTCCGCCGTTCTTAATTTTTCCTCCCGGATCGCATTATTCATCCAGGAAAAAGGATTGCTGCCGAATTACGGATACCGTGTACGCACCCTGCATGGATTGGCGCACGATATCGTCCGCGAACGCCCCAGTCTTGTGGGACTTTCCGACAAGTTCTCCATTATCGAAGAACGCGAATCCAGCGCCATCCTTCGCTCGATCATCGCCAACCTGCTACCGGCCAGAACGGGTCTCTTGGAGCGCTACATTCAAGATGCAAACGACCTTGAACGTTACGACGTGCAAAAGAAATGGGTTGAGGCAGTAGAAACCCTGTGTACCAATTCCATCCGCATTGCCAAGGACCGGCAGGTTTCCGCCCAACAGATGGATCGTCTCATCGCAACCAGCGGGATGGAGGATCCGCTGGTCCTGCTCGTGCGCGATGCGTATCATGAATACGAACGTGCGTTGAATTTACGCTCCTCCGTAGATTTCGACGACCTTATCTCGCTGGCGCTTAAAGCATTGAACCTTGATCCAGATTACCTCAGGCGTCTCCGCCGAAAATGGCCATTCATCCTGGAGGACGAAGCCCAGGATTCCAGCCGTTTGCAGGAAGATATCCTTAATCTGTTATGCGGGGATGCGGGTAACTGGGTGCGTGTGGGTGATCCCAACCAGGCGATTTTCGAGACCTTTACCACTGCCAGTCCATTGTATCTTCGCCGCTTCCTTGAGGCTCCCGGAGTCATCCGGCGCAATCTCAGTCATTCGGGAAGATCAACAAAGAGCATTATCTTCCTCGCCAATGAACTTATCCGCTGGTCTAAAAATCTTTCCGAGCAAAAATTGAGTGAATCCCTGGTTGAACCCCTGATCTACCCGGTGCCCCCCGGAGATCCTCAGCCCAACCCGGAGGATTATCCCGCGGGGATCTTCCTGAAAAAAGAAGGTTATTCGCCAGATGAAGAATTAAATGTGGTTTTCCGTTCGATCAAGAACTGGCTGCCTGAACATCCGGATGCCACGTGTGCCGTACTGGTGCCACGAAACGACCGTGGTGAGGAACTTGCAGATAGGCTCAAAGCAGCCAATATTCCAATTTTTGAAATGCTGCGCAGCAGTAACAGCACTCGCACGGTAGCAGACTCCCTGGCTTCCATCCTCAACTGCCTGGCAGATCCCAACCACCAGGGCAAGCTGGCCAGAGCCTTTGAAAAATTACCCCGTGCATTATCGGAAGAGGAAAACCCGTCCACCGGAAATTCGGAGCTGGTGTCCCTGCTAAAAAAATGCAGTCGCTCGGAAGAATTCATCCACCCCACACCAGGTAAAGATTGGCTTTTACTTGTTGAACTTAATGAAAATGAGAGGAATATCCTGGATTCATTCCGAAAGAATATTCACCGCTGGCAATTGGCAGCTTCGCTACCTATTGATCAACTTCTTTTGATCATCGGTCAGGATATTTTCACAAATTCCGGCGACCTGGCATTAACCCACAAACTGGCTCTCTCTCTGGAGCGCTCTGCCTCCCAGGAATCCACATGGCAGCTTCCAGATTTTGCCGATGAGTTGACCAAAATTGCCACGAACCAGCGAAAATTCCTTGGGTTCGACGAAGATGACACCGGTTTTGACCCTGAAAAGCATAAAGGCGAGGTTGTGATCTCCACGATTCATAAAGCCAAGGGGCTTGAATGGGATCGTGTCTATTTGTTATCCGCGAATAATTATGATTTCCCTTTCGCTCAAGCCTATGATACCTATATCAGTGAAAAGTGGTTTATCCGCGATCATCTAAATTTGGAAGCCGAAACGATTGGGAAAATCGATGCATTGATCAAAGGCGATCAGGCTGGCCCGTTTCTGCCTGAGGGGATGGCCACAGCCCAATCCAGGCTGGATTATGCGTCCGAGCGCATTCGGCTTTTCTACGTCGGTATAACGCGGGCCCGCAGGGAACTTTGCATCACCTGGAACACTGGCCGCCGAGGAGATGCCAAACAATCCATCCCCTTTGAAGCCATCCGCTCCGCTTGGGAGGAACACAATGTTGCTGCCATCTGATTTTTCCTTCTCCCAGCACAACCTCCAGGATTTTGTGGATTGTTCTTACAGATTTCTTCTCAAATATATTAAAAAGGTCGCCTGGCCTGCCATCCAAAGTGAACCCGTCCTTGAGATGGAAAAACAGATCGAGCTTGGTTTAGCCTTCCACCGCATCATCCATCAATTCTACCTGGGCATCGATCCGGCTGACTTGGAAGCCCAGTGCGGGGATTTGGACCTGGCGATCTGGCTGCGGAATTTTTTAGCTGATCCTAAACTTCGGGATTTTAAATTCACTTTCCCCGAAACTGCATTAACTACATCTCTTTTGAATTTCAGAATGATCGCGAAGTTTGATTTGATTTCAGTCACCCGCGCTGGTGATATTCAAATCCTGGATTGGAAAACATCGCGCAGAAAACCTTCCCGCTTAGCCCTGCAACAGAGGCTTCAGACCCGGCTGTATCCATTTGTTCTCTGCAATTCGCTCGCCAAATTGCTTCCGGATTTGGCTTTCAACCCATCAGAACTCACCATGATCTACTGGTTCTCAGATTTCCCATCTGAGGCGGAGCAATTCAAATATGGAGAAGAACGCCTGGAGGAGGATAAGCAATACCTGCAGTCCCTGTTATCGAAAATATCCTCATTCACAGAGGAGGATTTTTTAAAAACACCGAATGAGAAAATGTGCCGCTTCTGTGTTTATCGTTCTTATTGCGAACGTGGCAAAGAGGCTGGGAATTGGGATGACCAGGATTCGCAGGAATCAAGCGATGACCTCGCCAGCTTCTCGTTTTTGGATGCCGGGGAGATCTCGTTTTGAGATCCGTCCAACGATCCTGGCTGGAATCAGAACCCCTACGCATCCCGCCCGGCATACTGGAGGTTGCCGGGGGCAACGACCTTGTTGCAGCAGCTCTAGTACGCAGAGGGGTTCGATCTGTTTTGGAAGCCAGGGAATTTATCCACCCCAACGAACCGGGGCTGAATCTACCCTTCCGTTTGCCGGGAATGCAACCTGCAGTGGATCTTATCCTCAAGGCGATCCAGTCTACGGAAGAGATCGGCATTTGGGGGGATTTTGACACCGATGGACAGACCTCGGCTGCCGTCCTGGTTCACGCTCTGCGTTCGTTGGATGCAGATGTTGCATATCACCTCCCCATCCGCGGTCCGGAAAGTCACGGGATCACGCTCCCCTACCTGAAGAAATTTCTTTCAGATGGCATACGCTTGTTAATAACATGCGATACCGGCATCTCGGAAGTTGAAGCTGCTCGTTATTGCCGGCAGGCTGGTGTGGATGTGATCATCACTGACCATCACGTCCTGCCTCTGGATCTCCCGGATGCCAGTGTTCTCATCAATCCGCACTTCCTTCCTGGAGAGGATTCACTGGCACCTTTGTGCGGAGTGGGTACAGCATTCCAATTGGCGAAAGCATTATTGTCCCGGAGCGGCGATACCCACACACTCGAACAATATTACGATCTGGTCGCGCTGGGTACACTGGCTGATGTAGCCAGGTTAACGGGAGAAAACCGTTTCCTGGTGAAACGCGGCTTGGAAGATCTCAAGCTATCAAAAAGATTGGCTATACGCACTATTTTGAATAATGCCAAAGTCGATCCTTTATCGATGAACGAAGACCTTGTCACTTTCTACCTGGCGCCTCGTTTTAATGCCGTCGGCCGCCTTTCAGACCCGAATCCTGTGGTGGAATTCCTGCTCTCGGACGATGCGCAGTTTGTGAATACTTACGCGCTGCAGATCGAAGGTCTGAATGGTCAGCGCCGCATCCTTCTCCAGAATGTCGAATCTGCCGCGCTGCGTCAACTTGAACAGGATCCTTCCCTCCTGGATGGGCAGGCGATTTTCCTCACTCACCCGCTCTGGCCGGGTGGTGTGCTTGGTCTCCTTGCCGGCAAACTGGCCCAACTCTTTCAACGTCCTGCCTTTGTACTTCGTCTTGGGGAGGATGGCATCGCCCGTGGGTCGGTCCGCTCCGTGGAGGGGGTGGATATCATCCAGGCGATCACCCGCTGCGGTGAGCTTCTGTTGAGTTCCGGCGGTCACCCAAAAGCAGCCGGCCTTTCCCTGCGCGTTGAGGATCTTCCCCGCTTCCAAACTCGCATCGATCAGGAAATTCTCGCCAGTCATCCAGATGGCATCGCCATCCCGTCCCTTGAGATCGAAGCCTATCTGGGTTTCGCGCAGATCGATTCCGCTTTGGTGGATCAGATCAACCAGCTTTCTCCGTTCGGGGAAGGAAATCCTGAGATCATTCTGGCTACCCACAGTGCCGAGATTCTGCAAATGAAGCCGCTTGGGAAGGATCAGGAGCACGCCAAACTCCTCATCCGGGACGGTTCGGGCGAGATCCGGGAGGTGCTGCACTGGCAGTCGCGCGGGCTGGAATACCCTGAGGGCAAGTTCGACCTGGCTTTCACGTTGAAAAAAGGCAGTTTTCGCGGGAAACCGCAGGTGAACTGTGAATGGGTCGGTTTCCGCCAGGATCAAACCAACCCGCTTGTGCTGAGATCCAAACCACTGCTGAATATCCTTGATCGTCGCCTGGTCAACACCACATTCACCGAGATCAATGACCTGGCATACCATCCTGGCATTGTCATCTTCCGGGAGGGCGCACTCATTGCGCAAATTCCCACGGGCTACGATCGTCTATCGGTATGCGAAGCAGAGGAGCTCATAATTACCGCACCTCCGCCGAACTGGGAAATCCTTTCGCAAGTCATGACCGCCGTCAAACCAAAGAAAGTTCTGGTTTTTGACCTTGTCAACGCCACAGGGACCCTTCCCGATGAGTTGAACCGGTTATCAGGATTGGTGAAGTTTGTATTAAACAAAAAGGGCGGACAAAGTTCTATTTCAGAACTGGCGATTCTTTGCGGTCAAACAGATAATTTCATCCGCCTCGGGTTGGACTTTCTTGCCGCACGGGGGGATATCCTTATTCAAGGTGGTGAAGAAAAAACCATCCGAATTCAGACCCCCGGTCATCCCGCAGAACCAGAAAGAACTAAAGAAATCGAAAACGCCCTACTCCAGGTTTATCAGGAGACCAGGGCGTTTCGGGATTTTTATCGGACTGCAGAGCTGAACGATTTCTTCTTCGGTTTCTGATACAGATTCTCAATCCGATCAGTCTAGTTTCCATCCTTTTTCTTTGGCGATCTTTTCCAGGCGGTTGATCCGTTCTTCCAGTGTAAGCGGAACCGGTTCTACTGTTGTTTCAGTCTCGCTCACCGGCAACTTCCTGCCAGCAAATTTGTACAAAGCAGCCAAATCCCCATTGAATAGATTGAGATCGATGGAAGAATCCACTCCTGGCAGGATGTATTTTCCCCCCGTGAACTGCCAGAAGATCCATTTTGAGCAATTCCGCGGCAATTTTGGATCCCCGCTGCCAGGCACTTCCAGATTGAATTTTTCCCAGGTATAGGCAGCTTTGGAAGCATCTCTCTTCACTGTGTGCGTGTAATGCGCCAGCCAAAGGGGATACTTAGGCAACCAGGCGGAAGCCGGAGCCGCATAATAATCTATGAAGGTCGCCCGGGTATAGATGATAATTGGTGCTTTCACCTTGCCGTTCCAGTACTCGACCACCTTTTTGGCGTTGTCGCTCACCCGCTGTGCGGGAATGATCTTGGTGATTTTCTTGTTACGCCACTCATTCCAATCGGTCCAATGTTGTTCCACATCGGCGACGATGAAGCACAAATCGAGTTCTTTGATGGCCTGCAAAAAGAATTTCGCCTGTAGATCATCCTTAGACATGGGATCACACCAATGATAAGCGCCAACGAGCATGCCTGCGTCTCGGGCATTCTTGTAGTGCTGCTTTAACATCGGATCAGCAAGGTAATCACCCTGGGTAGCTTTTATAATGGCGAATTCCACCCCCTTGGATTTAAGCAGGGCCCAGTCCACCTTCTGCTGCCATCGGCTGACATCAATTCCCATGACCATCGGATTATCCATTGATTCTCTCCTCGCCCATCAGCTATCTGAAATTATAGAGGAAACCCCCGATGAAGTAAAGTAATATTCATCATTAGTACATATATTCTAATTCTTAATGCAATTATTACCAATTTCCTCCGATTCATTGTTATAATTTTCACTCATGCAAACGGATGTGAACCGCCGCGATTTTCTTAAATTATCGGCCTCCCTTGCCTTAAGCGCGGGGGTGGTTCCGCTTGCCCGCACCTCCGTGAAATCCCCCTCCGACCAGGTTGTGCGGGTCGCCATTGATTCAGTTAGTGTTTACAGCCAGCCAAACGACGAAAGCCGCATTCAGTATCAACATTTCCGGGATGACCTGGTCAATTATTATTACGAAGAAAATTCGGAATACGGACCGGACTACAATCCCCGTTGGTACCGGGTTTGGGGTGGATACATGCACTCTGCCCACCTCCAAAAGGTTTCCACAATACTCAATCCGATCATGGATTCCGTTCCGGAAGCCGGTATTTTGGCTGAAGTCACTGTTCCTTTCACCCAGGTGATGTGGTTGAAGGGGAAAAAGTATTGGGAGCCTCTTTACCGGCTTTACTACCGTTCACTCCATTGGGTGGATGGAAAAGCGGAAGGACCCGATGGTGAAGTGTGGTACAGAATTCACGATGAGCTGCTCGATAACATCCGCTATTATGTTCGTGCGGAACATCTGCGCCAGGTGCCTTACCAGATGTATACTCCCATCGACGCCGATTTCCCAGACGCAAAAAAACGGATTGAAGTGATTCTGGCTACCCAGACACTGACGGCTTATCGCGGCGATGAGATCGCGCTGCAGACAAAAATCTCCTCCGGGCTACCGGACTACTCCCCCACCCCTGGTGCAATATCTACCAACACCCCGCCCGGCGATTACCACGTCTATTCCAAGATGCCCTCCAAACACATGGGGGATGGTAAACTCACCTCAGACTTGGACGCTTACGAGTTGCCTGGCGTGCCCTGGTCTACCTTCTTCGCCCCCAACGGAATCGCCTTCCACGGCACCTACTGGCATGATAACTATGGTGTACCTATGAGCCACGGCTGTATAAATATGAAGCCAGAGGAAGCTAATTGGGTATTTCGCTGGACCATGCCGCGCGCCATTGGCGATAAGATCGAACAGGTGGGCAACGGCACGCACGTGATCGTTATTTAGATTCCGGATCCCCCACAAAACTCATAAAAACCCTGTTTCCCAGCAATCTGCCCCGCCGGGTGAGCCGGATGGTTTTTCGATCGTCATTCAAGGTCTCTAAAAGTCCTTCGTTCTCAAGCTTTGCCAATTCCGGACCAAAAATCACCCTCATATCCTCACGATACCGCCTGGCGAATTCGACCTCGCTCAAACCTTCCTCCGTAAGGCGTAAACCCAGCATCATGGTCTCCTGCATCCGTTCAAACTTATCGATAGCCTGCCATTCTGAAGATGCAAAGCCAAGCGGATAAGGTTTCTTCTCTCCCGATGCTGCCCTTTGGAGATAATCCTCAATTTGGGTCGTATTCGAAGTTCGGACTCCTCCCGCGCTGCCATGCGCCCCGGTTCCAAAACCGAGGTAGGGCAAATTCCGCCAGTATTGCAAATTGTGCAGTGAGGGATGGATGGAACCATCCGGTTTTCTGCTAGCCCAGTTGGAAATTTCGTATTGTTCAAAACTTCGTTCAGCCAATTTATCGGTGGCATATTCATACATGTCTGCCATCAAATCCCCATCCGGAAGTTCCAGGGCTCCCTCAGCCACCATTCGGCCAAAAGGAGTCTCTTCCTCGATATTCAAGCTGTAAAGTGAAAGGTGCGAGGGTTCCAATTCCAGGCATTTTTTCAAAGTGACCGACCAGCTGTCTACTGTTTGTCCTGGGATACCGTAGATCAAATCCACGCTGATATTCTCGAACCCGAGCTTTCTTGCCGAGGCGAAGGTCTCCAGGAATTGGTTGAAATTATGGATACGTCCAAGGCTTCGCAGTTCAGAATCTATCGCTGATTGCAACCCGATGCTAAGCCTGTTCACACCGGTTTCCCGCAATCCCTCCAGAAACCCGAGCTGCAAAGTGCCTGGATTCATTTCCAGAGTGATTTCCATTTCTTCCTGCACAGGAAATAATGACCTGATCTGATCTAAAAGCTTTACGGTAAGGTTAGCGGGCAATAACGAAGGTGTGCCACCGCCGAAGTAGATCGTATGTACCCTGGCATATGAGGGCAACGCTGAAGCGGCTTCCTGGATCTCCTTCTCAAGGGCATCCAAGTATGAAGGGATCAGATGATTCTTGCCTGACACCGTGACGAAATCGCAATAGAGGCAACGTCGTTTACAGAAGGGGATATGCAGATACAGGCTCACATCCCTTTCGTACTCCTCTTCAAAATAACCCGCCAGGTTGCTATCGCTGCTTGACATCAAATTTAGGCATCATTATACTGTCCCGATGGAAGATACCGTCCGTGCTTTTATCGCCATCGAATTAGATGCAGTCATTCAGGCGCAATTGGGAGGTGTGATCAGAGATTTAATAAACTGTGCTCCTCCCAAAGTCAAATGGAGTCCGGAAAAAAACATGCACTTGACCCTCAAGTTCCTGGGGGATGTGCAGACCTGGGAAGTCATCACCCTTCAGCAGATGATCCGGAATTGCGCCAATCAATCCAAATCATTCAGAACCAATCTAACCCGGCTTGGGGCTTTCCCATCGGTCAATAATCCCCGTGTCGTTTGGGTGGGGCTTTCCGACAACGGAGATCTTACCCGGCTGGCTCGCACGATCGAGGAGGGATCCCGGAAAATCGGTTTCGACGCCGAGGAAAAAGGCTTCACTCCCCACCTCACCTTGGGCAGGGTGAAACCTGATATCACACCCCAGGAACGATCGAATTTATCCGCCTGTATCAATTCCACCCCTCTGCCATCGTTTTCCCCCATCCTGATCCAATCCATCACCCTATTTCAAAGTATCCTCAAACCTGGCGGAGCCGAATACACTGCTTTATCCACAAGCAGGTTTAATCACTAACCAATGAATATGATAGAATCTCTCCTATTCTTATACAGGAGTGAACACTGAACAATCTGCAAATTGCGAACGGAATCGCATCCGCTTTGGAAGAAAAAAAGGGGGAAGAGATCACCATTCTGGATATCAGTCAGGTGTCCTCTTTCTCGGATTTTTTTATTCTCTGCAATGGAACAAGCGACCGCATGCTCCACAGCCTGGCTGAAACCGTCATCGAAACCTCAAAAAAGGAATTTTCTATGAATTCCCGTGTTGAGGGCCGCCCCATGGATGGGTGGGTTTTGGTGGACCTGGGCGACGTGATCGTTCATCTCTTCTCCCCCGATCAACGTGACTTCTACCAGCTTGAAAAACTGTGGTCAAATGCCAAAGTAGTTCTAAAACTGAAATAACGATGGTCTCCGAACAAGAACCCCGAGATGACAAAATCTCGGGGTTCTTTCATCCTTATGTATCAATTTGAAAATTTTAATCCATTACGGCTGCCAATACTTCTTTGGCGTGCTCGGATGGCTTCACGTTTTCAAACACTTGCTTGATTTTTCCTGCCTTATCAATCACAAAAGTGGTTCGGAATACCCCATCGTATTCCTTGCCCATCATTTTCTTTCGACCCCAAACACCATATAACTCACATACTTTGTGGTCCGCATCCGCAAGAAGCGGAAACGGCAGATTGTATTTTTCTTTAAATTTCTTATGGGATTTTGGTGTATCCGGACTGATCCCCAATACGACGACCTTGTTCTTTACGAAATCAGAGTAATCATCCCGAAAGCTGCAGGCTTCCGTGGTACATCCGGGAGTATCGTCTTTGGGATAAAAATACAGGACAATCGGTTGTCCAAGAAAATCGGAAAGGCTACGTTTGCTTTCAGATTCATCCAGCAATTCAAACTCAGGTGCTTTTTGATTCGCTTTAATAACCATTTTTCATCCTCCTTTTACCCTATTTGAACACGCCAACCAGCCTACCCATTGAGGATACATCATAACCTGGCAAACTGGCAATGGTTTGTACAAACTGCTTGTCCTGCATTACCGAGAATATCGGCGCCAATAATTCACTTTCCGCATACTCCATGGGGATGATCAGGTCATACCGCTCGATGAATAGCGGGATGAAATCCAGGTCTAGCGCTTTCGCAGCCGCCGCAACGCCCAGTCCACAATCTGCCCTGCCTGAGAGTACTGTCACTGCCACCCCCAGATGGGTATATTCGTCCTGGGAATAACCCCTAATAAATGCAGTTTCGATCCCCATTTTTTGCAGGTTGAAATCCAAAAGAACCCGGGTACCAGAACCGCGTTGCCGGTTGACGAAAACAATATCCTCCCTCGTAAGGTCAGTTAAACTCAAAATGTGTTTTGGGTTTCCCTTTTTTACCAGCAGCCCCTGCGCCCGTCCTGCCCAGGTGATCAATTTAACTTTTACCCCCGGCAGGTATTCCTTCAAATAGCTGATATTGAATTCGTTCGTCGTTGTGTCCAGAAGGTGTGAACCTCCCAGGTGGGCTTCACCTCGCCGGAGCGCGACCATCCCGCCCAGGCTTCCCACGTTCGTGGATACAAGTCTCCGCTGGTACTTATTCAAAGCCTGTGCAAGCAGATCCAGGGTCATGTCGTGCGAGCCGATCATGAAGATGGTACGTTCAAGCTCGCTCCGGGAACGGTATAGGTTGATTCGGACCGTTTCTCCCGCCTCGATGCCCTGAATTCCGCTGGGGATTTTTAGCAAACCATCCGCTCTTGATAGGGAGGAAATCACCCCCGCGCCGCGCGGCAGTGGTGCCGCCAGCATTTTTTCACCCACCCTGCCCGCCACCACCCGCACATAATCGTCATCCCCGGCAGGTGAGGTAACCTTCCGGGTTAAGATTGCTTCAATTTGATCCACCTCGCGGGGATTTCTCCCCAGCCAGGATGCGATAAGCGGCTCAATGATCAACTCGCCTGTCAGTGCGGCGGAAACAGGGTACCCGGGAACACCCACGACGGGAATATCTTTCTGCTTATTATCCGGTGTCTTGTGTGATCTATGGATCATACCCAGGATCACTGGATGACCAGGACGGATCGCGATTCCGTGGACGAGTACGGAACCCAACCGGGCGATCACCTGGCTGGAGAAATCCTCAGCGCCAGCAGAGGACCCGGCATTGAGCAGCACCAGATCGTTTTCGTCCGCCATTTGCTGAACCGCTAGACATAGGCTCTCCAGGTCATCGCGCGCGATCGGATATCGGTGGGATTCCCCACCCCAGGCGTTCACCTGCGCGGCGAGAACCACTGAATTGAATTCGATGATCTCCCCCTTGCCTGCCTGGCTGGTCGGCGGCACCAATTCAGAACCAGTTGGAAGAATGCCAACCCGGGGTTTGCGAACAACCGTCACCTCTGGGTTCCCGCTGGCCGCCAGCGCGCCCAGATCATACGGGGTGAGAACCTGCCCTCCAGCCAGGACAAGCTGGGTGGCAACCATATCCTCGCCCATTGGACGGATATGTGCCCAGGGCGCAACAGAAGCCCTCAATCTGATCCTAATCGGCTTCCGGGGATCCTCCGCGGGTTCATCACTCTCACCCAACGCTTCCACCTCCTCGATGGGGACCACTGCATCCGCCCAATCAGGGACCGGGTCACCCGTATCCACGTACCGAACCGCATCGTCATAATTCAAGGTGACCGGGTTTGAAGGTGACGCCGAAATGACAGAAACTGAGGAAATTGCAAATCCATCCATCGCAGAGGCGTGGTAATGGGGCGAGGAGATCTTAGCCCAGCAGGATTCTGCCAGCGTCCGACCGGCAGCCGACTCGTCAACTGGGATGATCTCCGTTTCAACCGGAATTCCCCATCCTGACCTCGCGATACTATCTCGGAAAACTTTCAGCGCGGTCTCAAAAGGAATGTCGTGTAAATAAATATCCATAAATTCTTATCTCAGGGGAATGAATTCGATCATCGAACCAGCCGCCATGCCGTTGGCATCCGCTGGAACTACAGCCAGAGCATCTGCTTTCACCAGGGTGAAGATCAGATTGCTTTTATAAAAGATCGGATCAGCTGTCCAGCCGCTCTCGGTCTTCTCCAAACGCACCGGCCAATAGTCTTCACGGCCGGCAACCGAGGGAAGATTAATTTTCAGTTTCGCGATCCCAACCCTTGCATCCGAATGTTTAATTTGTCCGGAGATCCTTCGCAGCATAGGGAGCACGAAAATATTGGCGATAACAAAAGCGCTCACCGGGTTCCCCGGCAGCCCGATCACTGGTTTTCCGGCGCAAACAGCCAGAATTGTTGGCTTCCCCGGCTTGATATTGACTCCGTGCACGATCACACCAGGCTGCCCCAGTTCCTGTACGATCTGCGCGGAAAAATCCCGCGTACTGGCCGAGGAGCCGGCAGTGATAACAAGAGCATCACACTCTGAAAATGCCCGGGTTGTTATCTCCCGCATCTTACGTGGATCATCAGGCATTAACACGTAGGTTTTGGCTATTCCACCATTTTCTTCGATCAGAACTGCGAGCATCGATGAGTTGATATCTCGTATTTGACCAGGTTGAGGAGAGGTTCCAGGTTCCACAAGCTCGTCTCCGCTGGAAAGCACCCCGATGAACGGTTTTCGAAACACGTTTATCTCGGTCAACCCCACAGCTAACAATCCGCCGATTTCCACCGCTCGAATAAGGGTTCCTGCTTCCAGGATCTCTTCACCTGTTTCCAGATCTTCGCCAGCCAGGATGACGTTTTCCCCCGGGCTGACAGCCTTGGAAACCTCAATCTGATCCTCCCTCGCCTTTTGAGTCTGCTCGACCATGATAACGGCGTCGCAGCCCTCCGGCAGCATACCCCCTGTGTGAACAACCGCAGCCTCACCTCCCCCAACCTTCAGCACTGTCTCTTTCCCCATCACCACTTCGCCAACGATCTTGAAAAATGCTGGAATCCCATCGCTTGCGCCAAAGGAGTCGTTGGCATGCACGGCATAGCCATCCACGGTGCTGCGGTTGAACGCTGGTGATGGTTCAGGAGAAAGAATTGCTTCCACTAAGACCCTTCCGGCTGCCAGTCTTGTGGAGATGGTTTCAGAAGGACGGCGGGTTTCGGGAATTTGGTCCAGAAAGGTCCTCAGCGCTTCGGAAGGTTTTTCAAGTTTCAGAAACTCACCCATTTCAACTTGTCCAAAAGAGAATGGAGATGAAATAAGCCGGGAAGATCACTAACGCGATAGCACTGATCTCCAGGGCTTTCCAATTGGGTTTGGCTCCTCCCCGCACTCGGTGAAGTTGCCACACCAGGAATAGTCCGATTGGAAGCGATATGAGCATCCGCCAGAGCACTTGAAAGGATAATCCGAAAACACCTTCGATGGCGGCTAGGATATACCCAGCCAACACCAGATAAATGATCAAGCTCAATCCCCTTTCAGGCCCAATCCTTCCGACCAGGGAGTTCTGCCTATACCTGGAAGGATTCAGCGAAAATGGACGCAGGGATCGCGTCAATTCCATCGCCAAATAGAAAATGGTGAGCGGTAGCGTAGTAAATACAAGCAGTCGATTCAGCTCTCCGGATTGAAGCAAAAATGCAACCACAGGAAATAGAAATGCGCCTGTTACCGCCAAAACAAATTCACCCATTCCTCTTTCCAGCAATTTAATGGGATGAATGCCGTATAAAATGTTTAGTACTGTGGCTATGGCAATAAAAATGTATACCTGTGGATTTAGGCTACTAAAACGGGATAATTGAAAGGTCAGGATCAAGGCGATCCCGAACCCGCCCACGACCAAAGCAAGACAATTTACCAACTTTCTCCGCTCTGTTGTCTGCTGAGTTCCAGGTAAAGTATTGCTGAAGGTTCTTTTAAGGGAGGTTCCTGCACCCATTTGCTTATAGCATCCAGCCAAGGCAGATCCGCCGATTAATATTGCAGTCATCAATATGAAACCCAGCCAAAGGACCTGCCAATTAGAACCCAAGGCCAGGTAGTTAGCCAGTCCCGCACCCATGAAATACAAAACGAGGTTGGCCAGGTTCTCCCAGGGTCGGAGGATTGCGATGAAGAAATTAGACTCGTCACTTGTAGCCATATCGACCGGAATTCTAACATACCCCTTTGTTAAGTCGTTCCAGAAATAATGTTAAAATCAATTTCATGATGATTGATAAATCGCTTTTCCATATTAATTCTGAAGTTGAAGATGCAATTACGAAAAATGCGCCTGTGCTCGCGCTGGAATCCGCAGTGATCACCCACGGTTTGCCCCGCCCCATGAACTGGGAGCTGGCCCGGGAGTTGGAATCCATCGCCAGGTCCCAGGATGTGATGCCCGCCACCATAGCATTTCTCCACGGTCAAATTCAGGTTGGCCTGGATGAAGGTCAACTGCATACACTCGCCTTTGAAGAAGGTATGCGAAAGATCTCCCGGCGGGACCTGGCAATCGCGAGTTCATCCCGAGTCTCAGGGGGTACAACGGTTGCTGCAACTCTTTTTGCAGCCCATGCTGCTGGCATTCAAGTGTTCGCCACAGGTGGCATCGGCGGTGTCCATCGCGATGCGATTTTTGACATGTCGGCTGACTTGCCGGAGCTGGCCCGCACCCCTTTAATCGTAGTCTGTTCAGGGGCAAAGGCAATTCTGGATCTACCAGCAACTCGGGAGACATTGGAAACGATGGGCATACCGGTCATCGGCTTCAGAACCGACGAATTCCCGGCATTTTATTCTCCTTCAAGTGGTTTGCCGGTCGACTATCGGGCAGAATCAGTTGAAGAAATCACCGAAATATTCGTAGCTCACCGTCGTTTGAAACTGGATTCCGCAATTCTGGTGGTGAATCCCCCCCCATCTGAATTTGCAGTACCAGGTGATCAATTGGAACATGTTATTCAGGATGCTGTCAGAGAGTCGATGGAATTGAATATTCGTGGGGCCGCCCTCACACCATTTTTATTACGCAGGGTGAGCGAGTTGACTGGTGGAGAAAGTCTTCAGGCAAATCTGGAGTTACTAAAACAGAATGTGAAGATAGCCTGTCAGATTACGGTGTGCCTGGCGAAAATTCCCCGAATTCAATAAGGCTATTTCTTCGTCGCGGTAGGTTTCAGGGTGGCAGAATTGCTCGGTGTTGGGGTGATCGTGCGGGTGGCGGTGGGGGTTCGTGTTGGAGTAAAAGTTGGCGGCTGCCCGGTCATTGTGAAATAGCCAGAGGATACCCACTCGGTGCCCACGAAGAGTTGCACCTGATAGTCTCCAGGCAACCATGGAGAGAGAATCGGCTTGCATTCTGAATATCCATAACCACCTGTATTTCCATCCCAGGGTTTTGTTTCGGAGCAGACTATTGAGTCATCCTCCATCCGCACCCAAAGGGCGGACCACTGCGACCCAGGCACCATCTTATCGTAACTGAACGTGCCAAATAGACCTTTGACCGGATTTTTAATATTCGCTGTCGGACGAATGGGTTGAAAATCGGCATCGATAGCCTGGGCGATCTGCACCGGGCTGAAAACAGCATTTGGGTTCACATCCTCCGTGGCTGAAAATTGCACCACAATCTCCATAGGAAGGGTTGGATTTGGAGTGATCGACGGGGTCTCCGTGATCGTGGGGGTAAGGGTGATTGTAGGCGTCAGTGTGATTGTTGGGGTCAGGGTGATCGTGGGCGTTAACGTCACAGTAGGCGAGGGAGGAAAATAATGATATGCCACAGGTTCGGCAAAGTACTTGAGCATCCCTGCAAATGCAACGAATAATACCGCCGCGCCAATCCACTTCCAGCCGCCCGAAATTAGATCTTTTCGCTTACGGTAGTAAAAAAGTTTATTCCCTTCGCGGATGCGGTTATATCCGATAAAGAAGCTCAACACCACTGCGATGATCGCCAACCAAAATGCAGTCACCGCAGCTGAATGGATATCCAAATTCATGGGCTTTTCCCGCCATGATTATAGCATGCAGAAATTCTGAGTCGGATTGCGGAATAAGTCCATAAAATGTAGAATTCCATTTGAGGAATTCCATGCCACTGCAACCCGGGGAAATTGTTCACAACCGTTACAAGATCGAAAGCACCATCGCCCAGGGTGGTATGGGTGCAGTTTATCTCGCCCGGGATCTTTCCCTGGATATTTCCGTCGCTGTTAAAGAAAACCTTGGGGGTACGGATAGTTTCGCCCGCCAATTCCGCCGGGAAGGAACCGTGCTGGCTGGGCTCGTACACCCCAATCTTCCCCGTGTAACCGATCACTTTGTGTCCGAAACCGGTTCCCAATATCTGGTGATGGATTTCATATCCGGGGAAGACCTTCGTGAGATGATCAAGCGGATGGGTCCTCTCCCCGAAGACCTGGTCTTGAGGGTCGGGATCACCATCTGCAGCGCCCTCACCTATCTGCATACCCACCAGCCTCCCATTCTGCACCGCGATATTAAACCTGGCAATATCAAGATCACCCCCGGTGGCGAGATCTTCCTGGTCGATTTCGGTTTGGTTAAAGTAGTTCAGGGCAGCGGGGCAACTACTACCGGAGCCCAGTCCCTCACCCCTGGGTACGCTCCCCCGGAGCAATATGGCGGAGGTACCGATCAACGTTCCGATGTTTATTCCCTGGGTGCCACGCTTTACGCAGCTCTCACCGGTAAAATTCCGGAGGATGGCATCTCCCGCGCCATGGGAAACTCCCGGCTCACACCGATTTCAAACCATAGGTCTTCAGTTGATCCGCGCATTTCAGCAGCGATTGAAAAAGCGCTATCCATTGAACCCGAAAAACGGTTCCAAACAGCTGTAGAATTTCAGGAAGTCCTCTTTTCTCTTTTACCTCCCTCGGAACAAACCCAAGAACTTGCTGGCATCGAACCCACCATTTCCGACCAGGGAAAAGGATCGGTTCCAACTGCCCAAACACATAAGAATTCCCCATGGAGAATAATTGGGATCGCCTCGGCTGTGATAATCTTCATTGCCCTGGTTGCCTCCGCGGAATCTATTGTCCGGATGATGATCCCTTCCAGAAGTACAGCGCCAACTAACCTGCCAGCTATCATCAACACAAAAACTGTTATGGTCATCCCTTCTCCCACTAATCCCACATCACCTGCAGCGTCAACACTCACCAACCAGGTGCTTTTACTTCTCCCCGAGACGCCAACACCCACTCAGGTTTCTGATACCGCCCCGGGGGGAATGATCGCATTTGCATCCGACCGGGAAGGTGTTCCACAGGTTTTTTTACTCAACCTTTTAGATGGGTCTGATCAGAAAGTCACCAACCTCGCCCAGGGCGCATGTCAGCCAGCGTGGTCGCCAAAGGGTGACCGCCTTGTGGTCATCTCACCTTGCTCTGGGGATACCACACCGCACAAAAAGGCATCTCTTTACCTTATAAACCCGGATGGCAGTGGGTTAACCAGCCTTATCACCATGCCTGGCGGGGATTTTGACCCCGACTGGTCCCCGGACGGTAATAAAATCGCCTTCACTTCATTGCGGGATAGTACCGAAAAGACGGTGAAGTTATTTATCTATGTTTACGACCTTGTGAATGGAAAATCGACACGGATATTGAAAACAACGCCGAATCAACAGAATCCCCAATACTCACCTGACGGCAGCCGGATCGCTTTCGAAATGTTCCCAACGAATGAATCCCAGATCTATGTAATGCAAGCTGATGGAAGCAATCCATCCCAGGTCACCACATTAACAGAGGGAGCAGCGCGCTTCCCAGCCTGGTTTGCAGATGGGTTGAACCTGATGCTCACCCGGGTCGCCAAATCAGGTACGTTATGGGAAAAAGGTATCGATGGGTCAGGTTCAAAAATGCAGCCCATGCTTGGAATCACCCGACCTGTGAAAAATGCATCCTTTTCTCCGGATGGAATGTGGCTGATTTATGAATTTGAAGGTGACATCTGGCGGCTGCCTGCCGCTGGCGGAACCGCTGAAAACCTCACACAGTCAGAATCGAAGGATTTTGACCCTGCCTGGAAGCCCTGACCGTCGTCAGAACAACGAAGCGTATTTTTCAGAGAAAATTGCGGGTATTCCCCCAGTGTGCCAGAATAAAATATTCCCTTTTGGGTCGA
>Ga0208980_10000278_pt1 | contig 27640 bp, 26 predicted proteins | sample WetSurMetagenome_3_FD_187993 | JGI IMG/M metagenome (GOLD analysis project Ga0208980, IMG submission 187993) | Wetland microbial communities from Twitchell Island in the Sacramento Delta, sample from surface sediment Aug2011 Site A1 Bulk (version 2) | ecosystem: Environmental > Aquatic > Marine... | reverse complement strand
GTGATGAGGAACTTCGCCAGATTCACGCGCCTGTGATTCTCCTAATCGGCGATCACGAAGTGATCTATAACGCCGATCATGTCATTCAAAGAGCTACTCGCCAGGTGCCCAACCTGAGGGCTGAAATTGTTCCAAATGCTAATCATTGCGCCCAATACACTGCGCCTGAGTTTGTCAATCACCAAATCCTGGAATTTCTAAAATAGGATAAGCTGAAAAGCTGAAGACCGCTTCAGCCCGACACAGCGTACATCTGATTGGGGGATACAAAGTTAGAGTCAGGGGGTCCTAGCAGGATGTCTGTGGATCAAGTGGTTTTTCCCCCTTTGGACAGGTCTGCAGGCCGCCTTCCCTTGTTGATAAGTAGTTATAACGGTTTCAAACCTTCATCTCAAATCGATGCAGATGTGATGCAGATGGGCTGTTACGCAGTGTATTCAATAGACATGCTGGAGAACTTAAGCGCCTTTTATTGGATCCTGTGGACGATAAAACACAATATATAAGCTGTAAAACGCCAGTCCTAAGACTTCGGATCAGACGGTTGTGGGCACCCTCCAAAAACAGTGGGGTGTATTATTCGAATCCGCCGTAACGCACGGCAGCTGCATGAAGGCAGGTAACATATCCCCCGCTGGGGGCGCCTATATACGGAGGTAAATACACAATTTATCCCTCCATTTAGCCATAAATGGAAAAGTGGCAAAACATTTTAGCGCCATTATTGAGGTCCTTTGATTGACCCTGGTGAAAAAAACGAGCTTACAAAGTAATTGGTAATAATTGAGACCTTTTACGATATGCAGACAAGACGTAGGATATTATTGTATTTCAAGTATAAAATATAGTGAGATTGCATTATATACAACGAGTCCGATAAATCAATTGTGGGACGATCTAGCTAGTGCAAAGAATAAAAAAAGATAGTGAATCTATATCTGGAGATAAAATGCTAATAGGTGTACATATTTTCCCGACCCAATTTTCTTTTCAACCACCTGAATTAGCGCAAGACGCTGAAGAACGTGGTTTGGAGTCTGTCTGGTTCTCAGAACATACCCATGTCCCTCTCCGCTTTCTGAATGCACCAGGGCGTACATCCCCCCTGCCAGAGTATTATTGGCAATCGTATGACATCTTTATAGCTATGAGTCTTGCTGCAGCAGCAGCAAAAAACATCAAAGTTGGAACTGGCGTTTGTCTTGTTGTTGAGCGAGATCCGATTTTCCTGGCAAAAGAGACAGCCACATTAGACTTCCTCTCAAAAGGGCGTTTTATTTTTGGCATTGGCGCAGGTTGGCTTGAGGCAGAAATGGCTGATCATGGTGTCGCCTACCGCACACGTTTTCAACTACTAAAAGAGCAAATTCGAGCCATCAAAGAGATTTGGACGACGGCCGAATCCGAGTATCATGGCACGTTTGTGAACTTTGACAAGATGAAGGCGTTTCCCAAACCTTATCAGCAACCCCATCCCCCGATTATTATGGGCGGAGGAGGCGATAAAGCAATTGAATGTGCTGCGGAATTATGCGATGGCTGGGCTCCTTGGGGCATGGAATGGACCAAGGTAAAAGAAGCAATTACCGAACTAAGGAAGCAAGCCGTAGCAAACGGACGTGACCAAAATTCGCTGGAAATATCCCTTTTTGAAGAGTCTATACCTGATAAAAAAAATATTGAAGAAATGGAAACTATGGGGGTCAAGAGGATTATATTGACCATTTTCGGACAAAGCCGTGAACAAGCATTACCCACACTAGATTTATTAGCGAAAATAAATCGATAAATAATGCCTAACTTTGTGATAAAACGATGATTGGGCTTCACGATGAGAATCATCAGTGATACCATGCCCTCATGAAGGTTATCACGAATGATCTTAGGATCAGACGGTTGTGCCAAGTCCCGACCGTTTTTTGGAGGGAGTTCGAATCCACCGCCAAGCGGTTGGTAGCCCCGCTGAGGGCGCCTATATATGGGGGATAATTGTCAATTTACCTTTCACTGACCAATTATTTTTCGTGTAAAATAATCAAGTGGAAAGGAGGGAAGAATATGTTTGCAAAACAGAATATCCGTTGGGGATGGATTAAATTCATGTATATTTACACCATCATTGGTGCAGGCGGGATTGGCCTTGGGATGCTTTTTATTCCCAATATAACGCAATCAATACTGAATTGGACCGTTGATGAGCCGGTCATCTATGGAATCGCAGGCAGTCTATTCCTGGCACTAGGTATCCTTTCACTATTGGGCCTGTTTTCTCCGCTTAAATTCACGCCGGTATTGCTGCTACAGTTGTGTTATAAAACCGTCTGGTTTGTTGCTGTTGCCCTGCCGATGCTGATCGCTGGTAAATTTCCAAGTTATGGAGTACCCATTGCTATCTTTTGGTTGTCTTATATCGTAGGAGATTTGATTGCTATACCTTTTGGGTACCTATTCTCGAGACACCCTGTTCAGGAGTCTCTGTCTGTCTCTCCAAGGTAGCAGTGAATATGATGTTTTCTTCGTGTGTAACGCAATTTATGATTAGTTGAAGAATACAATAAAAAAAAGAATCCCAATCCATCTAAGCTGGCGATATTGAAACTAGGCAGGAAAATGATATGGGCCTATAAGTATTTATGAGAATACATTTATTGTGTATCTTTGAAGGGGAACTACACAGTTAAATAGAATTATGCAACATGTTAAATCTGATCGAGAACCTACATAGATTTTTTAATGCGAGACTTGGAATCAGACGGTTGTGGGTTTGAATGCATGCTGAATCGGATGGTGACCTCACTGGGGTGCTTATTGATGGGGGATATAACATATCTAACCCCCACATATAGCCATAGTTGGGTAAGTGAATAAATAGTTTAGCACCATTTTAACGCCATTAATAAAATCCAGATATGGTCGTGGTGTAATAATGGCCAGTCTGCAGATCGACATGGTTGTTGACTGTGGATCAAGTGGTTGAGGGCACCTTCATCGGGTGTGAGATTCGAGCTCCTTTGCCCATCTCATTTATTTGGAATAAAACCCCCGAAAAACAACCTCCGACCCCATATATGAGGTCGGCCTTTTTATGTTAAAACAAACTTGTGCGATATTTTTACGCCATTTTATGCTCTCCAGAGCTCCCTGGCTAAGAATATCAATCTAGCTGACCAATTCAAAACTGCTCTGAAAAATCAGCACCATCGGAGCGCGATGGTAATATATCTTGAAAGCGAATGCTAATATGCTTTTCTACTAAGGAGTTGAGTGAGTATCCCTAAATAAAAACTGATGGTCAGAAAGGAGATGAGACAACCTGTGCCAATATATTAATGAGTGATCTAAAACGTACTTCACTCTTTTCGATTTCGCGTAATTCGTGTGAATCAAGGAGCTTGTTACGAGCAAGAATGGACTAAATCACAGTATTTATATCGTCGTTCAACTGTCTGGTTTTAAATCTGCCATGAGAAACCTGAGGATACGTGCATTAATTAATTCAGGCTGATCACTGTTCAATATATGGTTAGCATTTGGAATTAATTCTGCCTGGAGATTAGGAAATAATCGGATTGCACAATCAAGAGCTTTCCGGGGTTCGTACATAATTTCATGATCACCAATTAACAGCAAAACCGGTACTGACATCCGCTTTAATTCTTCTCCTGTGAATACAGGTCGCATGAACGACACCCTCTTTATATTTGTCATCCCAACAATCATCTGTTCGTGAACTGGATCCTCCTTCGAATAACCTTTTATGGATGCCCCATTGATGAACCTTTTGACTGTGAAACGGGATGGCAGCAGCATCATCGGCATACCGTAATTTGCCCATTGCAGGGTTGGTGGGCCAAAGTTCGGAATCCCCGGAGAAAGCAATACAATGTGATTCACTCGTTCTGGATTAGCTAAAGCGAAGTTCGTTGCTAGAAATCCACCATAAGATAAACCTATCAGATCTGCCTTTTCGATCTTCAGTTGGTCGATAACTTCCAGTAACCACCCAGCATATTCTTCACGACTATTCGGCAGATGAATTGGCGCACTCTTACCAATATCGCCAATCGTATCCAAAGCATAGGTTCGAAAGCCTTGACTCAAATCAGCAATGTTATAAATCCATGAAATCGCGCATGAATCTTGCCCGTGCAGGAGAATGATGGGCTTTGCTTCAAGAGGGCCGCTCGCAATGAGGTGAGTAGAGCCAAATCGGGTTGGTATATCAAGCTCCTCATAAGGCACTGGCCAGTGAGCGAGAGTGGCATCATAGGCCATGATGGTTTTGGCTTTACCGTCTTCTGTTTTGAAAAGGGAGATCTGCTCAGTCATAATTTCGCTCCTTCCATGAATTACAATATCTTATTGTTGGTTATACAGGGGTTTATGTATTCAGCGTGTGGTTTGTTTACCGGCGAGTAAAGAGCAGAAACTGTCTTCGATATGAGGTATCCCTCCTGCCCTGCTCACTTGTAATTGAGTATGAGTAGCTAAAGTAATGCGTATATGGCAACTTTGCCGTTTATTAAGATGTATATAGGTTTAATTAATATTATACACTGTGTCAAGAATACTCAAATTAAGCAAAATTATTAAACTCGTCCATAATCGATTGTGGGAAAAGAATTACATAATGGAATCAATCAACTGTGAGAAATGAGTTCTATTGCGACCGGAGTAAGAAGATCGTCCGTAAACTGTGCAGCCTGGTTCTGCATGGTTGGGATGAAATGAGCGTAAGTATTTAGGAGGATCGAGATCGAGTGACCCAGCATCCGCCCAAAATTCGGGCAGCCGCCTAAAAATCAGGCAGGTGGCGTGACCCCAGCCACAATAATCGGAGGGATCCCTCGAATCAAATTGGACCATTAGCGTGTATTTTCGGATTGAGCGTCTGATCTATACAGCTAGCAAGATGTACGATAAAAAAGCCCCATATTTTTGGGGCTTTTTTCATCGTTAACATTCAATACATCTGGTGCTTAACCACCTGATCTGTAATTCAATCCACCCTACCGGTGATGATCGCTGCCTTTACCTCTCCAATCGCCTGGGTGATCTCAATCTCTCTTGGGCAGCACTCCGTGCAATTAAAGATGGTATGGCAGCGGTACACCCCAAACTGATCATTCAATATCCTCAGGCGTTCTACCGTAGCCTTGTCACGGCTATCAAATATGAAGCGATGCGCAGCTACAATCGCTTGTGGGCCCAGATATTGATCACTTGCCCAAAATATGGGACAAGATGTGGTGCAGCAGGCGCAAAGGATGCACTTGGTGGTATCGTCAAAACGCTCACGTTCCTCTATGCTTTGTAAGCGTTCTTGCGGCGGCGGTGGCTCATCGTTTACAAAATAGGGCATGACTGATTTGTAGTTGGCAAAGAACTGCTCCATATCTACGATCAGGTCTTTGATCACCTTAAGTCCCAAGATGGGCTCAACGGTAATTTTCTTTGAATGCAGGTCCTTTAATAAAGCTTTGCATGCCAGGTAATTTCGCCCATTAATACGCATTGCGTCGGAACCGCAAATTCCATGCGCACATGAACGCCGGAAGGAAAGCGTGCCGTCAAAATAACCTTTGATGTATTCAAGCATATCCAAGACACGGTCGGTTGGCTGTGCATCCAACTTGTAGGTCTCGTAGTGAGGTTTCTTGTCCTTCTCAGGATTAAAGCGGAAGACTTTGACAGTAACTTGCATGGCGGTCACCTCTTCTAATACACTCTTTCCTTAGGCTGAAACTTGGTAATAACAACTGGTTTGTATCGTAGCTCAATCTCGCCATTGGGTTTCACCCAGGCCAGTGAGTGCTTTAACCAATTGACATCATCGCGTTTTGGATAATCATCACGCGCATGAGCACCGCGGCTTTCTGTACGTGCCAGGGCACACACCGTGGTGAGCTCAGCAATCTCAAGCAGATTACCCAGCTCCCAGATGTTGATCAGCTCTGTATTAAAGACCATTCCCTGGTCATGCAGCGGTATGTGCTTGTAGCGCTCACGCAGCTCACGTACCGTTTCCAATGCGGATTGCATCCCATCTCCAGTTCTAAACATACCCACGCTATCCATCATGACTGTTTTCATCGTGCTTGAGATTTCCAGGATCTTCTCATTCCCCTGAGCATTACGGATTCTGTCGAATTGTGCTCGAGTGAACTCGGTTGGATCTTCTGGCAAGGGTTGAAAATCCGCACCAAGGGCATACTCAGCGGCGCGTAATCCAGCGTGCTTGCCAAACACAATCAAGTCAAGCAGCGAATTCGTTCCAAGACGGTTGGCACCATGCACCGATACGCATGCCACTTCGCCAGCTGCATACAAGCCAGGCATGACGGTGTTGTTCTCATCGCTCACGGCTTCGCCATACTTGTTTGTTGGAATGCCACCCATGGTATAGTGGGCGGTCGGTTGAACAGGCATGGGCTGGGCAACCGGGTCGACCCCAAGATAGGTCCGGGCAAAGTCGACAATGTCGGGCAGCTTGGCAATAATTTCCTCACCTGTCATTGTATACGGGGAACCGTCCGGTCGTCGGCGGCCATCCAGAGCCGCGTATTTGTTCACTGTTTCAGGGCGAACATCAAGATAAAGGTAATTTTGACCGTTGATACCGTTCCCTGCTTTCATTTCAAGATACATAGCACGGCTGATCACATCCCGTGATGCCAGGTCTTTAACCTTAGGCGCATATCTTTCCATAAAGCGTTCACCCTTGCCATTGATCAACACCCCACCTTCACCCCTGACACCTTCAGTGATCAGGATACCCAGTTTATAGATACCTGTGGGGTGAAATTGGAAAAATTCCATATCTTCCATCGGTATGCCATGCCGCATCGGGATGGCGATGCCATCCCCGGTATAGGCATATGCGTTCGAGGTGATGTCCCAGACGCGTCCATGCCCACCCGTGGCGAAGATTACCGATTTTGCATGGAACACATGCAGCTCAGATGTGCCTAGCTCAATAGCCACCACACCAGCTGCGGCTCCATTGACCACCAGCAAGTCCACCACCTGGAATTCGTCATAGAAATTTACATTATTCTTGAGGCACTGTTGATAAAGCGTCTGCAGGATCATGTGACCTGTACGGTCAGCTGCGTAACACGCACGGCGGACTGGCTTTCCGGTTTCATTATTGGTATGCCCGCCAAAGGGACGCTGAGCAATCTTACCCTCTGGCGTGCGTGAAAAGGGCAGCCCATAGTGTTCAAGCTCATACACCGCCTGTACTGCCTCATAGCACATAAATTCAATCGCATCCTGATCACCCAAATAATCGCTACCTTTAACTGAGTCAAAGGTGTGCCATTCCCAGTGATCTTCTTCCTCATTAGCTAATGCTGCTCCTACACCTCCCTGGGCTGTGCCGGTGTGCGAGCGTGTCGGGTATAGTTTGCTGATGACTGCGGTGTTGGCTGTTTTTGATGCATACAGGGCTGCCATCAAGCCCGCTCCTCCAGCTCCGATTACGATAACATCAAATTGGTGTTTTTTCATATTGTTAGGGCTCCTCCAGTGTCTGCTCTAATACGCAGAACCGAGAACTACGTAGATACCAACGATGAGCATTCCCATCCAGAGCAGTGCGATCAACGCCCTTACGAATGGTTGCCAAAGGGTGTGCCCCACATAATCTTCAACGATCATGCGAATTCCGTTAGCGGCATGCGTGAAAGCGAAAAATATGATCAGATACTGCATGATCTGCCAGAAAGCATTTGCCCATCCAAGGGTCACATCAGGGATGTTGCTGTTGATGACATGGTTGGAATTGGGGAAGAATGTCCATCGCAAGAAGGTGGGCAGGTCCATCTGTAGCCTTGCGCCCATGTACATCGCTGCGCCCAGGCCGAACATGGAAAGCGCCACGATTCCCAAGCCAGAGATGCGGGTAAATAACCACATCAGGTAATCCAGGTTGATGCCACGTTGTGGAACGTAACGAGGTCGCATATCTTTTCTCCTCCGCTAAGCGCTGCCACCAGCGTTGTTCATGACGAGTATAAATATCGTCAACAGGTAGATCGGGACAAAAATGGCCCACAATAGATAGACAGCTTCACGCTCATATTTTTGTAATTTTGGCCAAATATCCAGGATCACTACACGGACCCCATTCAAGGTATGGAAGAGCACGCAAAAGATAACGAATATTTGGAACCACCAGGATTCATAGATAATATTGATCGTTGTCCCCCAAGTCCCCAATGTCTGCTGCATCGAAAATGATGCGGCCACATGAATCCCTACAAATAAAATGATCCCCATTGCACTAAGGCGATGGAGAGAAAACGCATAATAAGGAGTACTCCCTTTATATAGCCAACCTTTTAAGCCGGTGTATTTACCAAATGCCATGTGCTCCTCCTTAATCCATACCAAAGCAGCGGAAAACGGATTTCATTATTATCCCATTTGTCTTACAATAGGTAAAAGTGATGAAACTCATGGATTATTCATATTACTTATCCTTATCATCATACCGTAATATGCTCTACAATTATACATGCGGGATAAGACGATCTTCCTGTGTCAAAGAAGTACAATATGCACACAAACCTGCTCATTGCACCCATCAGGAAGACCGTCTTCCCAATTTTTAAAGATCTCCATATCCATACTGCTCACAAGGAGGTATAAATGCCCAAGTCTCCCCAGATGAGCCGTCGAGAGTTCGTCGGCATTGTTACTGCGGCAGTTGGCTCGGTCATGGGAGCACTGGTTGGAATTCCCGCCATTGGTTACCTGATTGCTCCTGCCTTAAACAAGGAAGCAGCAGATGTGTGGATACCAGCTGGGCCGGTTGAGAATTACCCCATTGGCATTCCAACCCTGTTCAACTTTAATCGCACGAAAGTCAACGGTTGGGAAAAAACGGTCAACAGTTATGGAGCCTATATTATCCGCAGCGAGGATGGTTCAATCCTGGCACTTTCCAATAAATGTACTCACTTAAGTTGCCGGGTGAATTGGAAGCCAGAGGAAAGTGCATATCGATGCCCGTGCCATGACGCCTACTTTGATATTGATGGGCAAATTATCTCAGGACCGCAACCTCGTCCACTTGATCCATATGAAACCAAGGTTGAGGAGAACATCCTCTTCCTTCATTATCTGGGGAGTTAATCATGTTCCAAAAGACCTTTACCTGGCTCGACGAACGTCTGGGTCTTAAGACCATCTATGATACGGTTCTTGACCGTAAGGTACCAAAAGTCAATTGGTGGTTCACCCTGGGTAGCGCAAGCTTGTTTCTCTTCCTGCTACAGGGTATCACAGGCATTATGCTCACCGTTTATTACATTCCTTCCCCAGACCATGCTTATGACAGCATACAATACATCATGACCGGTGTCAGTTATGGCTGGTTGATCAGGGGTATCCACCATTGGGGTTCCAGTCTCATGGTTATAACCGTATTCTGCCACATGCTACGTACATATTTCTTTGGCGCTTATAAATACCCGCGCGAGTTCACATGGGTCACCGGTGTCTTTTTATTATTACTAACCCTGGGCATGGGTTTTACCGGTTATCTTCTTCCCTGGAATCAACGGGCATATTGGGCTACCACGGTTGCCACTTCCATTGCCGGCACTGTTCCTTTTCTTGGTAATTTCATTAATCAGGTTTTACGAGGTGGGATGGACTTATCTGCGGTTACTCTGGCTCGGTTCTTCTCTGTCCATATCTGGTGGTTTCCCGCCATGATAGGTGCATTGATTGGTGTTCACATGTACATGGTTATCCGCCTGGGTATCTCTTCGGTCCCTAAAGAAGATGACTAGATAAAGGAGCACAGCCGTGAACGAAGAGCAAAAGAAACTTTACAAAGAAAAATACTCCCAGGAAAAGCAAAAAGGCGTCAAATTCTGGCCTGATATCATCTATAAAGATGTTGTCATAACGTTCGCTTTGTTCATTATTCTAATCATCCTGGCAACCTGGGTCGGTGTTGCTCAAGAACCCAAGGCTGACCCGTCTGATTCGGCCTATATTCCCCGACCTGAATGGTATTTTCTATTCCTCTTTCAAATGCTCAAGTATTTCCCCGGGTCACTGGAATGGCTCGGCACCACCATTATCCCAATCATTGCTGTTCTTGCCCTGTTTTTATTGCCTTTCTTCGATCGAAACCCACATCGATTTTGGAAAAAGCGTCCCTGGGCAATTGGTATCATGTCAGTAATGGTGGTGGGTATCATCGTTCTCACCATTCTTGCAGTAATCGCTACGCCTCCTCAGGAAGTAACAGGCACGATTGCAGGGACCATCCCTGAACAAATCCTGGCGGGGCAAGATCTTTACTCGATCAATTGTACCGAATGCCATGGTCCGGATGGTGAAGGGGGTGAGGTTAAGGGGGTTGAAGGATTAGAAGGCTACATAATGAAGCCAATTAATAGTAAAGATGAGATGTATACCCGTGATGACCAGACTCTAATCAACATCATCTCCTATGGTCAGCAGGATTTGGGTATGCAGCCTTTTGCACGTGCATTCGGCGGTGAGCTTGGTCCTTCTGATATCGAAGCCATGGTCACCTTTATGCGCTATACATGGGATGATCGGGTTGAGTTACCCCAGGAGGTGGCTGCTGCCAACGCGATCCCGGTCCTTGCTCCAGGTGAGATACCTTCCTATGAAGTTCACATATCTGCCATCCAGAAGCGTTATTGTGTCTCCTGCCACCGAGAAGGTAAAAAGAACAACAACTACATCATGGATAATTATGAGGACACAATCAATACTGGCGACCATGCACCAAACCTGATTGCTGGTGACCTGCTATGCAATACCATGCAGATGCTGAACCGCGTGGAAGGGCTTGAAGCTGGTAATCCCATGCCTCCTACAAAGGCGCTGCCTCCGGAGCTGGTTGCCATTTACCAGGCATGGATTACGGCGGGTATGCCCAACACCGCAGCAGATGCAGCCGCGCTCACTGCTCCTACCCCTGGCGCTGTGACTCCTGCCTATCCAACCCCAGCTGTTACTGAAACCCAGACGCCATATCCGCCCCCGGCGGGGCAACCAACACCTACACCCTGATCGCCTGAAGGCATGGTAACCGAATTGCCGTGCCTTTTTGATTCCTATTGTGCTAAAATTGCCTGCATGCCAGGCCGACCTGGGCGATTATTGCCCATATGCTTGCTTTTACTCATCGTATTCCTGATAGGTGTGCAAGGTTCCAGAGCTGAGACTGCCTCCACTGCGACCATTACAACCCCTGATACCAGTGATTTTCCGCATCTGACAACCTACCTTGACGTACACGACCCACAAGGTGCTTTTGTGCATGGGCTTTCCGCGCAAGATGTGACCTTGCTGGAGAACAACCTCCAATTTCCCGCTAGCGAGCTTCAAGAACAAAAGCCCGGCGTCCAGTTTGTTATTGCAATTACTCCGGGCGAATCCTTTTTCATCCGTGATATCATGGGTGTTTCCCGCTATGAATATCTGCAGCAGCAACTCCTGGCAGGCTCATGGGTAGATAAGCAATCAGGGTCGGATGATTTTAGCCTGCTGACCATGGGCGGTCCACAAATTACTCATACTTCCAATCCCTCAGCTTTGAGCTCTTCCCTCGAGGCATATCTGCCTGATGATCCTCGTGCTATCCCAAACCTGGAAGTGTTAGCTTCTGCATTGCAGGTTGCTTCTGATCCAACCAGTCGTCCGGGGATGGAGCGTGCGATACTATTTGTAACCCCTCCACAATCCAGCGAAGTATCTCTCGGCCTTCAGTCCATCATTGCTAATGCCCGCGAACAGAATATTCATATCAACGTCTGGATGGTTGGTTCGCAGGAAGTGTTTAATCTTCCTGAAGTGGATTTACTACGAAATTTGGCAGATCAGACCCAAGGCACTTTTTTTGCTTTTTCATACGATGAACCTGTACCAGATCTGGAAAGCCTGTTAGAACCTCTGCGTTATATCTATACCCTCGGATACGACTCACAAATTACCGTTGCAGGTTCTCAACAATTGGCAGCCCAAGTGACCGTTGGCGATGAGCTGATTACTTCAGAATCCATGCCCTTCGAATTAGACCTTCAAGCGCCTGTACCGCTGCTCTTGAACCTCCCTGAAGAAATTGTCAGAACCTTTGATATTCAGCCAACGCCAGGTGAAGCCAACCCCGAAGCTAACCTTGTCCCTGAAGAGCAGATTATCAATATTCAAGTCGAATTTCCTGATGGCTATAACCGGCCGATTACCCACACAAGCTTATATGTGGATGGGGTACTTAATTCTGAAAATGTAAGCTCTCCCTACGACCAGTTTGTGTGGGATTTGCAAGCATATACACAGGATGGCGTTCACACTTTAAGAGTCGATGCAGTTGACAGCCTGGGTATCACTGGAAATTCAACCGAATCCTCCGTCAGTATAACCGTGCCAACATCGACACAAGGCATAATGGTGGCATTTTCACAAAAACGGTTACTATTGGTGGGATTGGTTATCTTCCTCACCGCATCCATTTTGGTTTTAGTGCTCATTCTGGACGGTCGTATCCATCCAAAGCCACATCCCGGACAGGTTAAGACCTCGGTCGATCCGTTTGAAAAGACGCGACCGGTGGGTTATCGAGCACATGTGCACCAACGCAAGGACATGGCTACCCAGCCAGTAAAAATCGCCTCTATGCCATCGGTGCAATCTTCTGCCCGTGCAAAAAGCTGGAGGGATCGGCTGCCTTGGTTCAGGCAAAAGCCTGTACCTTTGCCAGCAATTGCTTATTTAATTCCACTAATAGATTCTAGCGAAACCACCTTGCCTGAGCCTTTTCGAATCACAGCTAATGACATTACCCTCGGACGTGACTCCCATCAGGTTGACCTGGTCATCGCTGATCCCTCCATAGAGAGCTTGCACGCCCGTATTCATCTTGAAGGCACATCATTTCTGATTACCGACGCAGGCTCCGTTGCGGGCACCTGGGTGAACTATAACCTTGTACCTCCAAAGGGCACACGATTGGAACATGCAGATATCATCCATTTAGGACAGGTAGGTTTTCGTTTTAATCTCGCCAAGCCCGATCAGCTTCGTGAAATTGTGGTCACTACATTGGAACCAGATCAGTGATGCCTTTTGACTAGTATCATCTGGTCATTACAGCAGCTATGCATATGGAAAGGAAAGATAGACTACACTAAAATATATTACTCCTCCCCGATGGATCCAACAGGATTTGAAAAATATGCCACTGTCAAAAAAACCTCGCTCTTCTCCATCCTGGGTGATGATCGCATTGCTGCTTTTAGCGATCCTCCTGATGATTTTGTTATTGGTCTATAATTTCGTAAAGTAGCTATTATTCCATCCGAAATATAAATTTTTAGCATAGTTCAATATATGTTTTTTCACCAGCCATGATCAGTACTTGAATTTTGGGATAAATGAACGTGGATGTTATACTCCGTAGCGAAAAGAAGCAATTCTGGAGAACGAATGAGTTTTAACCAAGTTATTCAACCAGCTGGAAGAATCAGCTTGAAGGTTACGACTTTCCTGGTTGGGGTTGTATTATTGGCCAGCTGTGCCCTTCCAAATCCAATTGCTCAGGGATCGCCGATTGCCTCCCTTGTGCCAGGTAGCACATCCACGATACCCATTTCAACCCTCGATACACCTCAAAGCTCCAGACTCGATTTAACCAGCACCCCAACCCCTATCACGACGCTCACACCAGCAGTTTCGACGCCGGCAGATGGTTTCATTCCCACCGATATCGAATATGCAGCAACACAATATGATCTGGATGCCGTTTTTGATTTTAACCAGCACATTCTAACGGTCACTGAAACGATTACATATGTGAACAGCACTACCGAAGCACTTATCGACATGATCCTGGTGGTGGAATCAAACCACAGGCCTGGAGTTTTTGAGCTGGATTCGCTTACCTTGGGGACGGGTGAACTGATCAACGATTATGATCTTGAGGGTCACCAGCTAAACATCCCCCTAACTCAACCTCTTGACCCTGGTGATGGATTAAGTATTTTAATCAGGTATGCATTAAATATTCCTGAGATTGCCCCGCCTTCAAACATAACCCGACCTTTACCGTTTGGATATTCTGAACGGCAAACGAATATCGTGGATTGGTACCCGTACATTCCACCTTATCAGGTGGGTGAAGGCTGGCAGGTGCACGAGAATTGGTGGTTCGGCGAGCACCAGGTGTTTGATATGGCCAAATTTAATGTCCGACTCACGTTAACTGAGCCAGTTGAGGATCTGGTCCTTGCCGCTTCTGCCCCTGCAGAACAGGACGGGGTTACATACCGTTATCATCTGGAGGCTGCCAGATCATTTGCCTTATCAGCCAGCAACATATACCTGGTCCAAACCACGCAGGTTGGAGAAGTTACGATATATAGTTACAGTTTTCCTTTCGATGAATATGCAGGGAAGGAAGTGCTTCAGAATACTGCAGATGCGCTGGAATTATACAGTCAACTGATCATACCTTATCCTCATTCATCCCTTAGCGTGGTCGAGGCAGACTTTCTGGATGGCATGGAATATGATGGATTGTATTTCCTCAGTCATGGCTTCTATAATCTTTATGATGGAACCCCCAAGGGGTATCTGACTTTCATCGCTGCCCATGAGACTGCGCACCAGTGGTGGTATGGGCTGGTTGGAAATGACCAGGCATTGGAGCCATGGCTTGACGAAGCCATGTGCACTTATATGGAAAAAATCTTTTACGAGAATGTCTATGCAGAATACCCAACAAACTCTGATAGCTCGATGGTGGATTGGTGGTGGTATTATCGGGTGAATTTTTATGACCCAAAAGGGTGGATCGATGGTGAAATCTACGATTACGCCCAGTTTCGCCCCTACCGCGACGCGGTCTATCTCAATGGTGCAAAATTTCTTGATGACTTGCGTAGCCTGATTGGCGATCGGGCTTTCTTTAGTTTCTTGAGGGATTATGCCAGTCAAAACAGAAATCGGATTGCTACAAAAGCAGATTTTTTCTCCATCCTGCAGGATAATACCAGCAAGGACCTGGATGGGTTAATAACAGAATATTTTTTAACCGATAAATAGGTTGAGAAGTTACTGTATGTTAATTGCCCATAATTATTTTCATGAGTGTTGGAGATAATGCACCAATATTCTTATCGATCTTCCTCGAATGGACTAGAATAAGTTACCTATGACTACAACTCTGCTTTTTGACGTTTTTACGCTTTTTCCGGATGTCTTTTTGCCTTATATACAGGCAAGCATCCTGCAGCGTGCCCGTGAGAATCACCTGGTCGAGGTGCAGTTGCATAACATTCGTGACTGGACAACGGATCGGCACCATGTGTGCGACGACATGCCTTATGGGGGAGGAGGTGGGATGGTGATGAAGCCAGACCCAATTTTCACTGCTATTGAAGCTATTTTGGGTGTGCCGCCGAGTTGCCCGGTGATATTACTCACCCCACAAGGCAGGGTATTTACCCAGACGGTTGCCGAAGAGCTATCACATCAGACCCATCTGGCGTTGCTTTGCGGCCGGTACGAAGGCATTGACGAACGGGTGCGTGAGCACCTGGTGACGGATGAGATTTCCATTGGTGATTATGTGCTCAGCGGAGGTGAGTTACCCGCCTTGGCTCTGATCGATGCAATTACCCGCCTTATCCCCGGTGCATTGGGTGACCCGGAAGGTGCCTGGGACGATTCACACGCCACCGGGTTGCTGGAGTACCCTCATTACACCCGCCCGCCTGAATTTCGCCAATGGCGGGTGCCCGATATCCTGCTTTCTGGGGATCATGCTCGTATCGCCAAATGGCGTCGCCAGCAGGCATTATTGCGTACCAAACAGCGCCGCCCCGATTTATTGGAAAAAGCGAATCTTTCTGATGACGACCGCGACTTCTTGAATGATTTGGAGTTACATAATAAGTAATTCTGCTACCATTTTTAGAATAATCAATTTCCACAATTGAGCAAGCAGGAGGATGGCATGCGGTTCAACTACGGCAAGATTTTTCTGCTCGGGTTTGGCTTTTTTGGTGTCAGTGTCATCTGGGCAACATACAATGCCTTTGTACCCTTCTTTCTGTCTGATAGGTTTGGGCTGTCACCAGCCCTGATTGGCTTTTTTATGAGCCTGGACAACATTGCTGCATTACTTATCCAACCACCGGTGGGTGCCTGGTCAGATCGCCTGCGCACCCCAATCGGGCGCCGCATGCCGTTTATCTTGATTGGGGCCCCAATCGGTGCAATTGCGTTTGGGCTGATCCCGCTGGCAGCTGTCTTACCTTTGTTTGTAGCCTGCACCACTACCCTTCTGCTAAGCATGGCATTTTGGCGCACTCCTGTCGTTGCCCTGATGCCGGATATCACCCCCTCGCCGAACCGTTCACAAGCCAATGGGATCATCAACTTTATGGGAGGGGTGGGATCGATCATCGCCTTCCTGGGTGGTGCGATGTTATACGACATCAACCCGGCTTACCCATTCTGGCTTGGTTCTGTATTGGTAATCCTGGCGGCTCTATTGGTATTCTTATTTATCCGTGAGCCCAAGATGTATGACGAAAGCCACGAGAAACAAGCCAGCCTGCTTGGGAGCCTGAAAACTGTGCTGACTGATCCGGATCGAAGCGCTTTGCGGGTGCTTCTAGCGATCTTTTTCTGGTTCGTAGCCTACAATGCCGTAGAGGCTTTCTTTACCCTGTATGCCGTAAACCACCTGCAATTGACCGAATCGGATGGGACCCGCTTGCTAGGGCAGCTCTCGTTATTCTTTGTGCTTTTTGCATTGCCAGCTGGTTATCTCGGCAGTCGTATAGGGCGGCGTGTTACCATCCTGATTGGCATTGTAATCATGACGGTATGTTTATTGATGATGTTCTTTACCCCAGTTTCCACACTGGTAACGGTGCTTACCACCCTGCCTGTTTTAGGTGAAGTACCTATTGTCGGCTTGATAATGATGTTAGCTGGTATTGGTTGGGCATGTATAAATATCAACTCACTACCCATGGTGGTGGACATGACCACATTAGCTCGCGTGGGAACTTACACCGGGCTGTATTACTTATTTTCAACCCTGGCAGCTATTTTTGGTCCGAATATCAATGGCTGGGTCATCCAGCTAAGCGGGAAAAACTACAGTACGACCATGATTGCTGCGCCGATCTTCATGGTTTTGGCATTCATCATGATGCTGGGTGTGCGTCGTGGTGAGGCGGCACCACAGCCGGAGGATAGTGGAATTATTCGTCAATTGTAAAGATTAACGCCATGGGAAATGATTCCTTTCCTGATCTTGAGGTGCTTTATAGTGACTCGGCCCTGCTGGTGGTCAATAAGCCTGCAGGGCTTTCCACCCTTCCGGATGGGTACAACCCCGCCCTGCCACATATTAAATGTTTACTGGAGCAGCACGTAGGTCGATTATGGATCGTTCACCGGCTGGATAAGGATACCAGCGGGGTTTTACTTTTAGCTCGCTCAGCGCAAGCTCACCGTTCACTTAATACGCAATTCGAGCAGCACCAGGTATCAAAGCTATACCATGCATTGGTGGAAGGTAATCCTGATTGGCACGAGAAGACCGCCAATCTGCCTTTACGTCCGAATGGTGATCGCAGTCATCGCACGGTGATTGATATGGATCATGGAAAACCCGCCACCACACATCTGCAAGTCCTGAGTCGTTTTGGTAATTATTGTTTGCTTGAAGCAGCTCCTGAAACGGGTCGCACCCATCAGATCCGGGCTCACCTTTCAGCTTTAGGTCTGCACATCGTCGGAGATAAACTATACCGTTTTGGGAAACAGGGAAATCCCACCGATACGAAATCCCAGCCTGTCCCCTGCATTGACCTTAGTAAAATAGCCATGCGGGGTATGGGATTACACGCCAGATCACTTGAAATAACGCATCCCACTACGGGGCAGAAGGTAAAATTCGAGGCAGCTTACCCGGCTTGGTGGGAAGACGCCTTGCAGTTATTGCATATGACATACCCATCTGAATAAAGTCCATGAGTGATCTCGTCAATGGATATGGTTAAAGGTTCGGCGTAGCAAGATAAACATCTCCTTCCCAAATTAATCTGGGCATGATATAATCCACGACCGCGCCGCCCCTGGCGGTTTTGTGTTGAAAATAGCAATTATCAAGTTCTTTTTGGAAAGGTGGATCACAATGAACGATCTATTAAAATCAGTCGAACAACCTGAAAATCCTAATATCCCCCAGTTACACCCTGGGGATATGGTCAGTGTGCATATCCGAATTAAAGAAGGAAACACAGAACGTATCCAGGAGTTCAGAGGAACGATCATTAGCAAAAGGGCGCGTGGAAACGATGCCAGTTTTACAGTTCGCCGCATTGCCAGCAATGGCATCGGCGTCGAGCGGACATTTCTTACCCGCTCACCCCGCTTGGAAAAAGTAGTTGTCCAGCGGCATTCACAGGTACGCAGGGCAAAACTCTATCATTTGCGTGAGCGAACCGGGAAGCACGCCCGTCTTAAACAAAAATTTACTGTCTAATCCAGTAAGAAATAAGATGTATAAGGGTGCAGTGACCGACACTGCACCCTTTCTTTTTAACGTATAATCTATAAGAAGGTTTGTCGTAAAACATAATCTCTCTGAATTCACCATGCGGAGGAAATATGCTTCGAGCAATTTACTATAAAGGGAATGGCGAGTTACTGACAGATATTGCTCCGAGTGACTACGCCATTGCCCTGCAGGATAAAGAAGGTATCTTGTGGGTTGATTTCACAGGTGAGGAACCCATATCTTCGGAAAAAATCCTGATACAGACCTTTGGATTCCATCCTCTGGCGGTGGATGATGCGCTACATGAAACCCACGTACCCAAAGTGGATGATTGGGAACAATATCTCTATATCGCCATGCATGCCATCAGTTATGGGAGTGGTGATGATGATATCGATGCCATCGAATTGGATATCTTTTTGGGTGAGAATTATATCGTCACCCATCATGATCTAACCATTCAAGCTCTCAACCGCGTTTGGGATGTATGTACCAAGGATATACGCTATTTTAAGCGTGGGGCTGACCATGTGCTTTATGAGCTTACCGATGGATTGATTGTCGATTATATGCATGTTGTGGAAGCCCTTGATGAAGAAATTGAGCGCGTTGAAGACATCGTATTAGATAAGCCATCTCCTGAGACGGTACAACGAATATTTACCCTCAAGCGAGCCACCCTGCACTTGCGTCGCGTACTTTCACCGTTGCGGGAGGTGTTGAATAAGCTGGCGCGTGATGATTATTTAGTTATTGATGCTAAAGATCGGGTGTACTTCCGGGATGTGTATGATCACATGGTGCGCTTACATGATATCTCAGAGAGTTTGCGTGACCTGGTTGGGGGAGTTTTGGATACTTATCTCTCGGTCATCAACAACCGCATGAACGAGATCATGAAGACTCTCACCTTAATAACCACCATGTTCATGCCCATTTCGTTCTTGGTTGGATTCTACGGGATGAATTTCTTCCAGCCGAGCTTCCCATTATTAATCCCTTGGACAGGTAGAACGGCTTTTATAATGATGCTGATTGTGGTTATTATCACGCCTATAGGGATGGTAATCTGGATGAGGCGGCGTAAATGGATGTGACTAAACACCACGATTCCTCCCAATGGAGCCTATGATGAGTCTCAGTCAGAGTGCCATGAAAGTCCAACAAGCGCTGAACTCATTTGGTATACAGCTGGAGGTGATTGAGCTACCCGCATCAACCCGCACTGCCCAGGAAGCCGCCCAGGCTATAGGTTGCCAGGTTGGTCAAATTGCAAAGTCACTCATCTTCCAGGCTCTTACTAGTCACCGACCTATTCTGATCATCGCCAGCGGATCCAACCGTGTAAGCGAGAAGGTTATTGAAGGATTAATTGGCGAAGCCATTGGAAAAGCCGATGCTGACTTTGTGCGCCAGCGGACCGGCTTTGTCATTGGGGGAGTACCTCCGGTCGGGCACATCGAACCGATAGATTCCTTTATTGATCAGGATTTGTTGCAATATCACGAAATTTGGGCTGCCGCCGGAACTCCTCACGCCGTCTTCCGACTCATGCCCGATGATTTGATACGGATCACCGCAGGGATGGTAATTAAAGTCACCTGAGCAGGAGGTTGATATGTTTCTAGTTGGATTGGAAAATGGCACTGAGGGTCGGTCGCAGGCATGGGTGTTGGGGCACCCGGGGTGCTTTGCCTATGGGGCGAATGGCTCCGTCGCTTTGGAAGCAGTTCCCAAGGCAATCCAGGAGTATGACCAGTGGATCGGAGCACACACTTCCGAATGCTGGTTGGATGAAGCGGATGTTGAGCATTGTGAGTTTCGCTTGGAAGAAACCTGGGAATGCTACTCGATCGATTCGGATTTCGAGCTGACTCAGGATGGCTATGAAGTGGATGCCTGGTTCCGCCATGATTGGAAACCGTTAAGCAGCGAAGATATTCAGCGCGGAATATTACTCCTTAGCTGGGGTCGTGATGAATTGTTAAAAATAATCGCGGATTTAAACACAGACATACTGGAACGCACCTATCCCGGAGAGCGTTGGAGTATTTCTGGAATCCTCAAACACATCGGTGGGGCTGAATGGTGGTATCTGGACCGATTAGGGCTTGCTTTTCCAAAGCAGGCAGTGCCGGAAGACCCGTTCCAGCGCCTTGAGAAAGTGCGTTCCAACCTGTTGGAAATTTTAGCTGGCCTGTCTGGTTCCACGCAAGTGATTGGGATTGACGGTGAGTTTTGGAGCCCCCGCAAGTTATTACGCCGGGCAGTGTGGCATGAATATGACCACATCGCCCATATTCGCAAGCTGCTATGAAGAGTTACGATTATGCCCATCGTTTTGGGGTAAGGCAACTCACCTGGGATGATTTTGCCAATCTTGCACGGCATTTGGCGGAGCTTTTAGAACCGTTTCAGCCTCAAATTATCCTCGGTATTGCCCGGGCAGGTCTGTTCCCTGCCACTGCAGTAGCCTGTAGCTTGCGTTGTGAATATTTTCCGGTAAGGCTGACCCGGCGCGAGAGTGATGTGGCGGTTTTCAAAACGCCCATTTGGAAAATCCCCGTTCCATCAGAAGTGAAAGGAAAGATCGTGGCGGTTGTGGATGAAATTTCAGACACCGGTCAGACTTTATCCATGGTTGCAGAAAGCGCAAAAGCCCTCGGGGCGGTACAGGTGATTCCGGCTTGCCTGATTGCCCATTCCTGGGCAGACCCATTTCCACAAGTTTCAGCCCTGGTCAGTGACGAATTCATTATTTTCCCTTGGGACCAGCAAGTTTTACACAACGGCAAATGGATCACCCACCCTGAAATTGAGGCTGGTCTGAAAGCTCAAACCGGATCTCGCTAGGATTAATGCTATAATATTTTTTCTTTATTGGTATTGAAGGATGAAATATGGCTATTGATCGCTATGGACGAAGAATTCATTATCTACGCATCAGCCTGACAGACCACTGCAATTTGAGATGTTTGTATTGTATGCCAGATGAGATGGTCTTCCAACCATCAGCAGAGCTGATGCAGGATGACGAAATCCTTACCTTGTTGAGGGTATTTACTGGACTGGGCTTCGATAAAATCCGCCTGACGGGCGGTGAGCCGACCATCCGCGCGAATGTGGTCGGTCTGGTACGGCAGATTGCCGGCACACCCGGTGTGAACACCTTGACGATGACTACCAACGGAGTTCTGCTAACGAAATTGGCATCTCCACTGGCAGAGGCCGGCCTACAGCGGGTGAATATCAGCTTAGACACCTTGGATCCGCAGAAATTTCAAACCCTCACCCGCTGGGGCTCGGTGGAGGACGTTTGGTCTGGCATTCAAGCCGCAGAAAGAGTGGGATTAACTCCGATCAAGATTAATGCAGTGGTGGTGCGTGGCTATAATGAGCTGGATATGCTGGACCTGGCGCGCCTTACTTACGAACATCCCTGGCAGGTACGCTTTATTGAGCTGATGCCTTTCGGGCAAATTAGTGAGTTCCAGTCGGGTCAGATGGTGAGTGCTTCTGAAATGCGCCTCTTCATCGAGTCAGGTGTCGGACCGCTGGAACCAGTAAACGATGGTGAGTTGGACGGTGAAGCCCGCATTTTCCGATTTCCGCAGGCGCTTGGTGATCTTGGATTTATCTCATCCGTGAGTGCACCATTCTGTCATTCCTGTGCAAGGGCACGTCTGACTTCAGATGGTCGCTTGCGTTTGTGTTTGCTGCGGGAAGGTGAAGTGGATTTGCTTACTCCTTTGCGTGCAGGTGCTACCTTGAGTGAATTACGACGACTCATTGTCGATGGTCTATGGCTTAAACCATGGGGCCATGGTTTGGCGGAAGGTATTGTCCCCTTAAATCGTGAGATGAGTGAAATTGGTGGTTAGCTTATCACAGTAGATGATATAAATAAGCGAAGCCAACCGCAAGAATAGCTCCCATTACAGAACAGGCAAAATTTACCACATCATTATTGACCCAAGACCAACCTCGCAGCTGGCTTGTTTGGGTTCCACACAAATGGAGTGGATGGCGTTCCGTCTCTTTATTGCACGTTGGGCACCAGTAAATGGCTTGGATGGTGGCACCAAGGACAGAATCGAATAAAGACCCTAACAGGCCGGCAAGGATTATGATAACCAGTTGTGAAAACCAATCCGGCGTCGGAGAAAACACAACTGCTGCAATCCCAATCAAGGCTGCCCCGCCCACAGCAGCCATTGTACCGGTGAATGTGATGCCTCCGGATGTACCTCGTTCAACTTTTTTACCAGAAGTGATCATGCGCGGAGAAATTGGGGACAGCACTCCAATTTCAGTGGACCAGGTGTCACCATTCACAGCCGCCATGGCACCAGCAAATGCCAGCCACATCCATTCAGGTTGAGGCTGTATGGTGTACGCAAGTGCCAGTAATGCTCCCAGGCCTCCATTTGCCATCACCTGCCCCCAATCGCGCTGATTGCCTTTTGAGAACTTCTCTGCCAGCCCGGCTTTGCGTTTGCCGAATGCCCGGGATAAGGCACTGGATGAGATGAAAAAGGTCAGCAACAAGATAGCCCAAGGTAAACCACCCAATCCGAAGATGAAACTCCCGGTGAACACTGCAGCCAAGGCTCCACTCCGAGAGAGGGCTCCAGCTCTCCATGCGAGTGCTGCGATGATTATTGCGGCCAGGAAACCGATGATAAATTGCATGCGATTTAACCGATTGAACTAGGACGCCTGTAGAATATAATTTACCGCACCAAAGAATAACAGGCTGGTAAGCACACTGCTTGCCCACATCAGGTATCCCAATGATTTGGTATCTGCCCGCCGGTAAAAGAATAATCCCAGCAGCAAATCCATGATGAAGAAAAAAGTGTTTAATACAGGAAGTAATAAAAGTCGGATGCCTGGAACAAGTTCAGCTGGGGAGATTTCTGTGTTTACCTGTAAAGATATTTGGGGGTGGGTGGGTATACTCAAGCTAACCCAGAGGATCAACCCCAGAGCCAATAATGCGCTGCTGATCAACAAAACGCGCGCCGGACGATCGGCCCACGAGCGTGAGAGCAAAAAAGTTGGATAATCGGATACGGATTGGATGGGCTCCAGTGAGCCATATTCCGCAAGCTTGCGGTACGTATGCATAAATTCAAGTGGATTAGCTGGCGATATTGCGAATGACCGTTCAGCAGTGACGATCATCACCAGGTGAGTCTCGCGCGCGGCCAGGAATTCCACTGCCGTTCCATCTGCCTGCGGTTGCACTCCGAGAACTGCACCGGGTATTCGGATCAACGGTTTCCGCAGAGCTGCCTCATTTTGGTCAACGGGTTTCACCCCATTAACGTGATCGATCGGGATATCTTCCCGGCGTAATCCCCAATACAAGCTAATTCCATCTCTGGCTAAAGAATATCGTGCTCTCTGAAGCGCATACATCCGATAAATCAGTACAGGTATGAAAGCAATGGCTAACAGGGCAGCTAACAAATAAACCAGGAATGTCGGTCCACTTTCCGCCAGGGATGCCTGCCAAAGTCCAAATACCCCGATGATCGAAAGGAATAATGCGATAAAGCCTTGCACAAGGATCCCATTCCGACGGGGTGGGCGAAAAATAAATACCTCTCTCACGAGAGGTATTATAGTCGAGTTTGAATGCAACGTTCGGCTTACCGCGCTGCGATGGATGCATTGTGCTTACTTGAGACCATATACCACACTGACTGACACGGATAAGGTCAATTGCCCGGGAGAAACGGGAACACTTTGTCCACCACCGCCCACTCCAGCCATCTTGCTGTCGTAATACACTGGAGAAGGGGCGCTGCTGTAATAGCTGATGGATTGGACATCCCCAAGTTTGACCCCGGCTGCACTGGCAAGCTGTTCAGCCTGCGCATTGGCATCTACCATGGCCTTATCACGTCCTGATGCCATTGCCGCTTCTTTATCCTTCACATCAAAAGTGATACCATAGATATTATTGGCACCCGCCTGAATGGATGCATCAAGGATATCTCCAATTTTTGTGATATCGCGGATGGTTACGTAAACGGTGTTGTCCGCCATGAAGTAAGTGCCAAGCGATTCACCAGTAGGGGCATACTTTTCTGATTGATAGACGCTGAAATTTGTGGTTTGGATATCTTTTTCGGCGACACCCTGAGCTTTAATGGCATCAATCACTGCTTGCGTTTGGGAATTGTTGGTTGCTACGGCTGCTTTCGCGGTCTCAGCTTCACTATGAACTCCGATGGATACATACGCAATATCCGGGGCCAGGATCACCTCGGCATTACCGGTGACACTGATGGTTCGTGGTTGAGCTTGACCAAATTGAACTGAAGCGCTGCATGCACTTAAAACTACAGCTGCAACAAGTAGGATTGTGGGTATTACTAATTTTGTACGCATTGTTACCTCCATGTAACTTTTTATGTTGATAAAGACGAAGAACCATCTATAAAAGTTCCTGGCCTTGATTATATTACCAGAAAAATCTGAATTTTACCCTCTTGCAGTCACTTGACCCTGGTGCTATACTTTGCAACGCAAATGTTGAAAATCATGAAGTCCGTTTCTGAAAAAATGAACCAAAAACATGTTTTTGGGTTGAATCATGAAGTGCCGGGTGTTACCATGCTGACCCTCTTGACCAAGGATGACGAACACCCTCCGAGTAAAATGCGCACAACTGGGTGCGCGTGTGCTAGAGAAAATTTACTTGTGTGGATCAGGAAGGCATCATAGGGAAGGTCAATCGCCTCAGATAAACCTCCCGGAAGTGGTTTCATAAAACCAGGCCTTCCGGGTGTTTTTTTAACTCCGCCTCCTCCTATCTACGCAGTAGAGCTGCTAGGGATTTTGTACTGACCTGGAGGTGAAATATGTTGTACGCCAGTGAATTTATCGGTAGACCCGTGGCTGATGCAGATGGGAAGCGGATTGGCAAACTTAAAGATTTGATTGCCTGTCGCGTTGGAGATGTGCCTCACCCTTTGCTAATCGCCATTGAAGTAAAACAGCAAACAGGCATCGTATACATTCCGATGGATGATATCGCAGCATTAATTTCACTTGCCATTCCCTTAAAGAAGAAATTTTCCGAAATCACACCTTATATTCCCCAACCAGAGGATATGCATCTGGTTCGGGACGTGTTGGATAAGCAGATTATTGATACAGACGGAATGCGAGTTGTACGGGTGAATGACCTGGAGCTTACCCGTGTGAACGGCAGTATCTATGTAGCCAATGTAGATATCAGTGGGGTGGGGTTGGTCCGCAGGTTGGGATTGGGCAGTCTGGCTGATCGACTAACCGCACACTCGCGCCCTTCAGAGCTGCCATCAATCATCTCCTGGGATAATATCGAGCTTTTGTCTGGTGACCAGCCGATGCGATTGAAGGTCCCTACCTCAAAGATGGCTGATTTGCACCCGGCTGATCTGGCGGAAATCCTTAGCGACCTGACTCGCCTGGAAGGCAGCAAAATTCTGGACACATTGGATATAGAAACTCTCGCTGATACGTTAGAAGAGGTCGAACCGGATTTTCAGGCTAGCCTGATTGAAAGCATGTCGGATGACCGTGTGGCAGATGTGTTGGAGGAAATGGCTCCTGATGAAGCAGCAGACCTGCTGGCTGAGTTACCTCAAGACCGCAAGCATGAGCTGCTCAAGTTGATGGAAGATGACGAAGCAGAAGATGTGCGGAAGCTGCTTACTTACCCTGAAGATACAGCGGGCGGTATCATGAATACCGAATATTTCGTCGTCCCCTCCTATTTTAATGCAGCGCAGGTGTTGGAGCGATTACGCGAAACTGCCCCTGAAGCTGAAACAATTTATTATATCTATGTAGCCGATCACGATGAACACCTGCTGGGTGTGTTTTCATTACGCCAATTAGTCTTAGCTCAGCCGGATGCTCTGGTCACTGATTTCATGGAGAAAAGGGTTGTTACCGTCGATTTAACCGATAGTCAGGAAGATTGCGCCCAGGTGGTTTCGAAGTACAACCTCCTGGCGGTTCCCGTGGTTGATGACGAAATGCGTATCCATGGTATTGTCACCGCTGACGATGCTTTGGATAAAATCATCCCCACTGCCTGGAAGAAGCGGCTGCCACGTTTTTATCAGTGATTAACGAATAAAACGACCATATATACCAACAAAGACCGATTATTTACTCGAGGTAGATAGTCATGAATCTATGGCAACGTTTGAAACCTTTTCGGACTCGTATAGCAATTCTGCTGGCTGTGGTCGGGCCTGGCATTATCACTGCCAACGTCGATAATGATGCAGGTGGGATAACCACCTATTCTGTATCCGGAGCCCGTTATGGCTACGCGTTACTGTGGATGATGCCACTTGTCCTGATTGCACTCATCATTGTCCAGGAGATGAGCGCCCGTTTGGGGGTGGTTACTGGAAAGGGATTGGCTGACTTGATCCGCGAGCGCATGGGGGTCAGAGTGACTGCGATCATCCTGGCATTATTATTATTTGTTAATCTGGCAAACACGGTTAGCGAATTTGCGGGTGTAGCTGCCAGCATGGAGATATTTGGGGTCAGCAAGTATATCTCCGTCCCACTGGCAGCCATTGCTGTATGGTTTTTAATCGTCAAGGGGAGTTATAAAAACGTTGAGCGGGTTTTCCTGGTAGCCAGTGCGATCTATTTGGCCTATATTGCCTCAGGTGTACTCGCAGCACCCAGCTGGTTGGAAGTAAGCCAGGCCTTTGCTACCCCAAGCTTCCATTTAGATGTGGGCTATGTAACCATATTTGTGACCATTATTGGCACCACCATTGCCCCCTGGATGCAGTTCTACCAGCAATCTTCCATCGTGGACAAGGGCATTCAGATCAAGGATTATGCCTACGAGCGCGTGGACGTGGTTGTCGGCTCACTTTTTGCTGTCATTGTGGCTTCATTTATCACCATTGCTTGCGCCAGCACGATTTATAAGAGTGGGTTGAATATCGAAACGGCCAAAGATGCCGCCCTGGCGCTTGGTCCCCTGGCCGGCAGATATGCATCCTCCTTGTTTGCTTTGGGATTGCTGAA
>Ga0208980_10000277_pt1 | contig 27644 bp, 23 predicted proteins | sample WetSurMetagenome_3_FD_187993 | JGI IMG/M metagenome (GOLD analysis project Ga0208980, IMG submission 187993) | Wetland microbial communities from Twitchell Island in the Sacramento Delta, sample from surface sediment Aug2011 Site A1 Bulk (version 2) | ecosystem: Environmental > Aquatic > Marine... | reverse complement strand
AAGCTGGTCGGGGACCCGGCCCCGAGCGAGGAGCGGCTCTTCGAGCCGGAGCGGAGCGTGCGCTATGGTGGACGGTATCTCGCCCGCCTGATGAAGCGTTTCGATGGGAGCGTCGGGGCCGCGCTCTGCGCGTACAACGCCGGGGCGGGCACGATCTCCCCGCGGTGGCCCGAGCTGCGCGCTTCCTGGTGGCTGATCGGTCTTTCGCCAACGCATCGGTTGATCCGGGCCCTGCCCGCGCTGGAGATTTCAGCACGCCGCTTGCTTCACTCTCCCTGGAGGATAAGCTTGATTATTGTCGCGGCCTGCAGCAGCGCTTGCGCGGCCTGGACGAGCGCATCGTCAACGCGCGGGTCAACTACTTCGACGATGAGTCGAGCGCGATCTTCTGCAACCGTACCGCCGATCTGGCCCAGCGCATTCAACGCCTGCACCTATCGATCCTGGTCGTGGTGTCCGGGCCGGACGGCATTCGCTACGATTACACGGCGAAAGCGTCGGCGGGTGATTGGGAAGCGTTGCTGTTCAGCGCAGCAGATTTGCAGGCCACAGTGGACAACGCGCTGGCCTTGCTGAGCGCAGAGCGCATCGAGCCGGGCGAATACACCATTGTTACGACGCCGTCCGTGGCCGGCGTAATCGCGCACGAATCTTTCGGGCACGGCGTGGAAACCGACATGTTCTTGAAGGAGCGCGCCAAAGCCGCGCACTTCATCGATCGGGTCGTTGGCTCACCACTGGTGAACATCTACGATGATCCCAGCCTGGCGGGCGCGTTTGGGATGTACTTCTTCGACGACGAAGGACAACTCGCCGCGCCGACGCCGATTGTGGAGCAGGGCGTGTTCAAGCGCGGCATCACCGATCTGTATTCGGCCACGGCGTTGAACATTCCGCGCTCGGCCAACGGGCGGCGGCAAGACTTCAGCCGCAAGACCTATGCGCGCATGAGCAACACCTTCTTCGGGACTGGCGATACGCCGCTGCCCGATCTTTTTGCGCAAGTCGAAAACGGCATCTATCTGGAGAAAGTCTCGTCGGGCATGGAAGATCCGCAGGGCTGGGGGATTCAGGTCACGTGTCACTCCGGGCGCGAGATCAAACAGGGCCGGGTAACCGAGCGCGTGTTCGCGCCGATCGCCATCACCGGTTACGTGCCCGACGTGCTGCAAACGATCAGCGCGGTGGGCAATGACTTCGCACTGGATGCCGGCGGCTGCGGCAAAGGGCACAAGGAAATGGTGCTGGTCACCTCCGGCGGTCCACACTTGCTCATGAAAGCGAGGCTGGGCTGATGCTCGACTCAATTCTAGCGGCGCTGCGCCAACGTCATGATCTGCAAGCGTGGAGCGTGAAGCACGTTGTCCAGCGCGGCGCGCAGCTCTACTCCATTGCGCAGCAAGTGGAAGCGCGGCGCGCCGTGGAACATGAACATTGTGTGATCGATGTGCTGCGCGACACGAGCAGCGCCGATTCAAAGACCTGCGGTACAGCGACCATCACCGTGCTGCCCGGCGATAACGCCGACAGCGCGCTTGATGAAGCGGCCCTGATGGCGGGCTTGGTGCACAATCCACCGCATTCGATCCCGGCGCAGGCCGAGATGCCTACGGTGCCGCTGGCCGATGCCGAACTGCTCGCCGCCTCCGATCGAGCTAGTACACTCGATCGGTTATACGCGCGACTTCGAGAAGCGGTGGCGCAATATCCGCACGTGCGGTTGACGGCCGCCGAGTTCTTCGCGGATGAAACGACAACGCATGTGATCAACAGTCGCGGCCTGGAGGCGACGCAGACGGCGACGTCCGTGGCGGTCGAGTGGGTGCTGATCAATCGATCGGACGGGCAGGAAACCGAAGCGTTCAGCGAGATGACGCGGCGGCGCGCGTCCGACATCGACATCGAAGGCGAAGTGGCGCAGCGCGCGCACAGCACGATCGATCTGCTGCAGGCGGTGCCCGCGCCAGATTATACGGGGCCGGTGGTGCTGCGCGGCGAGACGCTGGCCAACTTCATGTGCGGCGACAAGGTGTTCGCGGAGAACGGCGTGTTTGCCGTGCTCGGCTCGGCGCGATCGAAATTCAGCCAGCTTTCCAAATGGGAGATCGGTCAAGCGATCTTTCGCGGTGAAGTGTTGGGCGATCCGCTGACGGTGTGGGCCACGCGGCAACTGCCCTACGGCACGCAGTCCAATCGTTTTGACGATGAAGGCTTGCCCGCGCAGCGTGTATTGTTGGTGGAAGACAATCGCCTGCAAGCCTTTACGGCGGGCCAGCGCTATGCCGATTATTTGTCGCTGCCGCCCACGGGCGCGTTCGGCAACATCGAAGTGCCGCCGGGTCGCACCGCGCAAGCGGATCTGTTGGCCGAGCCACATGTTGAGATCGTCTCGTTCTCGTGGTTCAATCCTGATCCGATCACGGGCGATTTTGCCACCGAAATCCGCTTAGGCTACGTGGTAGATGGTAATGGACGACGGCCATTCAAAGGCGGCCTGTTGATCGGCAACGTGTTGGATGCGCTGGCGAATGTGCGCTGGAGCAGTGAAACGGAATTCTGCGGTAATTATCTTGGCCCGGTCACGGCGCGCTTTGGACAACTGACCGTGGCGGGCAGCTAAGGACACACTGGCTGTGTATCCCCATCATCAACGCACGATCGATCGGCTGATCGATCGCTTCCGGGCAGATCCCAGCTATCTCGCTTTGCTGATTGGCGGATCGCTGGTTAAAGGCTACGGCAACGAAAGTTCCGATGTCGATTTCATGTTGATCGCCACCGCTGAAGAATTCGCGCGCCGCCAACCCGATCGCGCCCTGACCTATTACGCGACTGATCTGTGCGACTATCCCGGCGGTTACGTCGACGGCAAGATCGTCAACGTGGCCTTTCTCGAGGAGGTGGCCGATCGGGGTAGTGAACCGGCGCGCTCGGCTTTCGAAAACGTGATCGTGTCGTACTCGCAAGTGCCGCAGTTGGCCGAGCTGCTCGATCGCATCACCACCTATCCCGCCGCGACGCACACGGCCAAGCTGCAATCGTTTCACGCGCAGCTGCTGGCGCAGCAGTGGTTCGTGGGCGAAGCGGAGAAACGCAGCAATCAATATTTGATGATGCACGCCGTGTCGGAATTGACGCTGTTCGGCGGGCGAATGATCCTGGCGCACAACCGCATGTTGTATCCGTATCACAAATGGTTCTTGCGCCGCTTGCAAGATGCGCTCGATCAGCCGGCTGAGTTGATGACGTCGATCGATCAACTGCTGCACGCGCCGAGCAAAGCCAACGCCGATCGCTTCTGCGAAACGATTTTGAATTTCACTGCGTGGCCTGCTCCGCCCGAGGGTTGGCCCGCCCGCTTCATGGAAGACACGGAATGGGCCTGGCGTTACGGCAAAGCCGCCATCGCCGATTGGTAGATTTTAATGTCGCAACGTCGTCCACAATCCCTATCGCGCCGGCAGTTCATCAAGGCCGGTATGATCACGACCGGCGGCCTGGTGCTCACGAGCTGTTCTCAAGCGCTGCCGGTTCCAACCAACGAATCGATTAAACCTGTACCTACACCAACGGAGATACCACCTACTATGACGCCAGCACCTACTCCCGATCGAATCATCTATCGCGATCCGTCCTACTCCTTTGAAGAGCGGGTGAACGATCTCGTTGGCCGCATGACGGTCGAGGAGAAAGTGTCGCAAATGGGCAGCGTCGCGCCCGCCATTGAGCGGTTGGGAGTGCCAGAATACAATTGGTGGAATGAAGGCTTGCACGGCGTGGCGCGCGCCGGACTGGCCACGGTGTTTCCACAGGGCGTCGGCCTGGCCAGCACCTGGAATACCGATCTGATCTACCGTATGGCCGAAGTGATCTCGGACGAAGGCCGCGCCAAACACCATGAAGCGATCCGTCACGGTGTGCGCGATCTGTATACCGGCTTGACGTTGTGGTGTCCCAACGTCAACATCTTTCGCGATCCGCGCTGGGGACGCGGGCAGGAAACTTATGGCGAAGATCCCTATCTCACTTCACGGTTAGCTGTCCCGTATATCAAGGGCTTGCAAGGCGATGATCCGCGTTACCTCAAGACCGTTGCCACCCCCAAGCATTTTGCGGTACACAGCGGCCCTGAAGACAAGCGCCACTTTTTCGATGCCGAAGTCTCGCAGCGCGATCTGGAGATGACTTATTTGCCCGCGTTCAAAGCCAGCATCGTGGAAGCGAAAGCCTATTCGATTATGGGCGCGTATAACCGCGTGAACGGTGAAGCCTGCTGCGCCAGCCCCACGCTGTTGCAGAAAATCCTGCGTGACACGTGGGGCTTTGAGGGGTTCGTCGTCTCGGACTGCGGCGCGATAGATGACATCTATAGCAATCACATGCTGGTGAAGACGCCGGCTGCGGCCGCGGCGCTGGCCGTCAAGAACGGCTGCGATCTGGAATGCGGCTGCACCTATGGCATCCCCTGCGACTACGGGCAGCTCAATGAAGCGGTCGAGCAGGGCCTGTTGACCGAAGCCGAGCTGGATCGATCCGTGAAGCGCTTGTTCATGGCGCGCTTCCGTTTGGGTATGTTCGATCCCGACGAGCAAGTGTCCTATGCGCAGATTCCGTTCAGCGTCGTCGATTCACCGGAGCATCGTGAACTCGCGCTGGAAGTAGCGCGTCAATCGTTGGTGTTGTTGAAGAATCAGAACAACCGCTTGCCGCTGGATAAAACTAAACTCAAATCGATCGCCGTCATCGGCCCCAACGCCGATGAAACACTGGTGCTGGCAGGCAACTACTTTGGCACTCCGGCCGCGCCGGTCTCGGTGCTGGCAGGCATTCGCGCGTTGGCCGGGCCTGCGGTGAAAGTGAATTACGCGCGGGGCAGTGAGCTCGTCGGCTATGATCAGGCCGGCTTTGCCGAGGCAATCAAAGCCGCGCAGCAATCAGACATCGCCGTGGTGGTGCTGGGCCTGTCGCAGCTGTTGGAAGGCGAGCAAGCGATGGAAGAGGGCCTGGCGTCCGGTGAGCGCAGTAAAGGCGATCGGGGCGGGCTGGATTTGCCGGTCGTTCAAGAGCAGCTGCTGCAGGCCATCCATGCAACGGGCACGCCCGTCATCGTGGTGCTGATCAATGGCAGCGCGGTGGCTGTCAACTGGGCTGCTGAGCATGTCCCCGCGATTTTGGAAGCGTGGTATCCCGGTCAGGCCGGCGGCACGGCCATTGCCGAAGCGCTCTTCGGGTTGACCAATCCCGGCGGGCGGTTACCGGTCACGTTCTATCGCGCCAACTCAGACTTGCCGCCCATCGAGGATTACCGCATGGAGCAGCGGACCTATCGGTATTTCACGGGCCAGCCGCTGTATGCGTTTGGACACGGTCTGAGCTACACCACGTTCACCTATCGCCATTTGCAGATTGCGCCGGGCAAGATCACGCCCGGTGATACGGTCTCGGTGCAGGTGGAGGTTGAAAACACAGGCAACCGCTTAGGTGATGAAGTGGTTCAACTCTACGTGAAAGATGTCGCGGCTGCACTGCCGGTGCCGCAACTTCAGCTGCAAGGCTTTTCACGCATTCGTTTAGCGCCGGGCGAAAAGCAGACCGTCCAATTTAAGCTAACATCCGAGCAGTTGTCGTTTGCTGATGATGCCGGAGTATGGATTCTGGAACCGGGCGAATTCAAAGTGTGGATCGGCGGGCAGCAACCTAACCTGCAAGCGAAAGTACAACCGATCAATGTGCTGGCCGGACAGTTTAGCGTGGTCTGATGGATCGTAAGCATGAAACGAGCCGACGATTGAGGTCGGCTCGTTGTATTTCTGGCACAGTTTTGCGGTTAGAGTGGTAATGATTATCTTCGGATCAACGGTAGAAAGACTTGCTTGGGATCAATGATCACGGCCAGCCAACTCCCGATCGCACTGTACCCCCCGCTGGCGCTGATGCGATAGTCGTTGTTGATCACCGTCGTCGTGGCGGTGACGACGAAGCTGACCTGCGTGCTGGCATTCGGCGCCAGGCTCCCTACAGTCCAGCTAATGACCCCGCTGTTGAGTGATCCGCCGCTGACGTATGACGCGCTGCTCGGCAAAGTGTTGGTGATCAGCGTGTTTGTCGCGGTGACCAGTCCGCTGTTGCCGGCGGTCAACGTGATCGTGATCGGATCGCCGGAATAGGCCCAGCCGGGCGCGCTGGCTTGAATCGTCAGGCGCGGGATGGGCGTGAGGTCGGGATAGAGTATCTTGGAGGTGTACGGCTGTAAGGTCAACGTGCCCACCACCGAGTTGCCGCTGAGATCGTAGTACGGCTTGCTCAAGGTGAATAACCTGGCACTACGCGTGTCGTTGTAGAACAATTCGGCCTGCCCCAAAATGGAGGCGACCATTTCGGTCGAGTGCGTGTCTTTGCCCGACGCCGCTTTCCACTGCGCCAGCGTTTTGTCGCCGCTGATGCGGATGTGATTCGATCGGTTGGCGTGATAGAAGCCGTTATAGTCGGAGGTACCGAGCAAGCCCGCATGATCTGCTGCGAGGGTCCCGGCGTTGTTGATCTTGCTCAATAAAATATTGCCGCTGTGCGTGGAGACACCGCTGCCAGTCACGTACACTTGATCGGCCCACAACGCCGAAGCGGTAGCATTGTTGAACAAGGTGTTGTTCTGAATGACTCCTGTGGAGTTCTGATACAGAATGCCGTGAGCGGTGGAGTTGGCAATGGTGTTGCCGGAGGCGGTGACGCTGGCGGAGTTCATGTCGATGTACAAGCCGAAGCCGAACAGCGTACGAAAGTCGGGATGCGTCCCGTCGGTGTTGCCGATGGTGTCGGTGATGATATTGCTCAGAATCTGGATGTCATGGACGTCGCTGCCAAAGGTGTTGATCGCGCCGCAGTCGCCTTTGGAGATGCAGATGCGGTTGTAGAAATTATTGGCAAACGTGCTGCTGTGCCCAAAAGTCTGGATGCCGCCCGCGCCGATGTTTTCGAAACGATTATATTGCACCGTGAAGCCGTAACCGGAACGGTCAGGTTTATCAACGTAGATGCGCAGCCCGGCGCCGTCCTCCGTGCAGCTGCCTTCATAGCCATCCTTGCCGCAGCCCATCCCGGCTTCGTTCAAGTTGGCGATCAGGCCGATGTTGCGAATGGTGTTACCCTCGATGGTGGTCACGCGGCTGGGCGTGTGAATGCCGAAGCTGTTCGCGCCGTCGATGAGGTTGTTCTGAATCAGAATGTTGTTGCCGCCGCGCCAGCCGTCCTTGCCATCACTCGCGCCCCACACCCAACTCCACAAGTTGATGCCCGAATCGTCCACATCGCGGATGGTGTTGTTGCGGATCGTGAGGTAGCTGTTCTCGTCGGGGTGCAGATTGGTCGGCGAGACGATGCCGCTGCGGAACCAGCCTCGGACGTCGAAGTTGTCGATCACGACGTCGTGCACCTGGAGATCGAGATCGGTGCCGATCGTGATCGCACCCCAATTGCGATCATCGGTTTTCAACACCACCGAACCTTCGATGGTCGAGCTGTTCGGATTCGTCGTGGTGTACAGAAAAACCTGACGGGTGGTTTTATTGTAATACCACTCGCCTTCACGATCGAGTGTGGCCAGCGCATTGTTGATGAAGAAGCCCCAGCCTGTACAATTGCTCGTGTAAGGGCAAGCGACATTTTGATTCAGGGTCAACGTCGATCCGCTCTGCCCCGTAATATCGCGATTGACCATCGACCAGCGGATCACTTTGAGGTGAATGGTACCGCCGGAGACGCCTGCGGGCGGGGCGGTGCTGGCCGTCAACTGATTGCCGCCGGGCTGCGCGGAAGTGGTGACATACCCGCCATCGCCATTGTCCAGGTTCGGCCAACGGCCCATCGTCAGGCGTGAGCCATTCCGAAAGAGTTGATTGATCCCGTTGGGAAATGTAGCGGCAGATAAAGTCGCCACGTAGATGTTGGCTGTGCCCGATGCCGCCCACCCGCCGATCGGTTGAGTGCCGGACAAGATCGGTTTGTTGGCGCAATCGCTCGTCGGGTACGATCCAAATGTGATCGGGTTGCCGGACGCGCCGGACTTCGTGATCAGCAGCATCGTGCCCCGCCAGGTATCGCCGCATTTGAACAAGACCTTGTCGCCGGGCTGCAAGTTCAACGCGTTCACTTTAGCGATCGTCTGAAACGGAGTCGAGGTGGTGGTACCGTTGTTAGAATCATTGCCGGACGTAGAAACGTAATACGTGGTGTTGGCGGCTTGCACAGGCAGGGCATTGAAGAATGAAGCAAACAAACTCAGGATCACGAACAAACGGAGAACGGTTTTCATGTTGTCCTTTCTTTGCTGGGTGCTTTCTGCCCGATTGTCCAGCACTTATCGCTCGAAGGGAATGGTACGTTAGTATGATAGAATTCGATCGATCATGTCCTCTGCGCTGCCGACGCTCACAGTGTGCACGGCGCGAGCGCCGTATGTGATCATGCTGCTCGGGCAGCGCTGGCCCGTGCGGTTGAAGGCTGGAACCCCTCTTGTCGAATCATCTAAAGTAGTGCTATAGTGAACGTGAACTCTGACGCCTCGATCCTCCTTAAACTGGCGTAGTGTCAACTACATTTGCCGGAAAGGCTTTGCTATGATGCGCATCGCCCGATTACTCCTAATCATGATCGTGCCACTCCTGTTGGTTGTGGCGCTCAGCAGCCTGCTGGCGTATCCGGCACAGGCGACTCCCTTGAGCACGTGCTCGGATGGACAGGTAGTGGGTACAGGCGCGTATTATCGCATCTGCATGCCTCCAGCGGGAACATGGAATGGCGATCTGGTAGTCTACGCGCACGGCTACGTGGCCTATAACAAGCCGATCACCATCCCGGAAGATCAACTGCAGCTGCCCGGCGGCGTGTCGCTGCCGGGATTAATCAATGGGCTAGGCTTTGCCTTCGCCACCACCAGCTATCGCATGAACGGACTGGCCATCGAAACGGGCGTGGCCGATCTCGTGGATGTGGTCGATATTTTCTCGGTGACGCACGGCGTTCCCACGCACACCCTGGTGACCGGTGTCTCCGAAGGTGGATTGATTACAGCGCTGGCGATCGAGCAGCGTTCGGATGTTTTCGATGGCGGTTTATCCACCTGCGGCCCGATCGGTGACTTCAAGCAACAGATCAACTACTTCGGCGACTTCCGTGTGTTGTTCGATTACTTCTTTCCCGGCGTGATACCCGGCAGTCCGATCAGCATTCCGCAATCGCTCATCGACGATTGGCCGCATTACTACACCGCGACCATCCAACCGATCGTCTTTTCCTCGACGAATGCCGTGACGCTCAACCAGCTGCTGCAGGTGAGTCATGCGCCTTACGTCAGCGGACTGATCACCACAGTCGATACGTCCGTATTCGACGCGCTTTCGTATAACGTCATGGCGACGAACGATGCGGTTCAGAAGCTGGGCGGCCAGCCGTTCGACAATCACGATCGCGTCTATGCCGGTTCTGCCAACGATACGTTGCTTAATCAGCAGGTGCAGCGTTTCAACGCTGATGCCGTGGCATTGCAGAACATCGATCTACACTATCAGACGATCGGGCAACTGAGTGTGCCGCTGGTCACCTTGCACACGACGCTCGATCAACAGGTGCCGTATTGGCACGAACAACTCTACCGCGTCAAAGTCATTCAGCGCGATTCACTGGCGTTTCATCAGCCGATGGAAGTCAACCGCTATGGCCATTGCTACTTCGAATCATCTGATGCGCTTGGCGCTTTTTTGCAGCTGGTGAACATGGTCCTCAATCCACCGACGCCTTACCGCAGTCCCAGGTTGTACCTGCCTATCATGTCGCGTGGGTAGGGGTGATGTCGTGGTGTTAACCGATTGCAGCGGGAGGATGCCAGCATGACTAACAAACGAGAAGTCATCCAACTCCGGCGCGTGACGCGAAAGCTAGTGCTAAGCGGTGGCTTGGCGTTGGCATTGCTAGGGCTTATGATCACGGGGCTGAACGCAGCGCAATCTCATCCGAACATCCCGCGCGCCATGTCAGCACTCGATCGATCTGAAGACCCAATCGTGGTCATCGGCTCGATGTTTCCGGCGTTTTCTGGCGTGCCGTTGAACGAACTCGTCGTCTATGCCTATCGATCTGGTGATTGGCAGGCTGTGCCTTTTCAGATCGACGAAGTCAGCATCACCGGTACCTACGTGATCAGCGATGGCGGCTTGCTCGACGCTAATGATGAGCTGGTCTTCATGGCCGGTGATGCGGGCGATCAAGTCAGCGCGGCGATCTGGCCGGCCGATCCGCAGGCGCGCTTGAATTCGCGTTACGCCATCACCGTCAGCGATCCGTTGAGCGCCAGCCAGCAAGCGTGGGTCTATCTGTATCGCTCAACCACGTTGACGCACAGCAACGCAGTCTACGTCAACTGGACACAGGGCTTGCAGACCGCAACGGCTTTGTCGTATACGGCGGCCTTCAGCCCCACGCGCTTTCTGGGGCTGGCCGATCTGCGCATTAACGGCAGCAGCACAGACATCCTCGATCGCCAGAAGGTGCGAGTTGAATTGTTGGGTGGGTTCATCAAGTTCAACGAGGAATGGTTGGCTTCGCAAGGTCCGGCGACGTTGACGCTGCCTATCACCGGGCCGATCCGTGCTGCCACCAACGAGGGGGCGCTGCGCGCGGCGTTTTATCGATCGCGCATCGACTTCGATGTGAAATTCGATCTCACCAGTCTGGGTGCGATTCAGCCCGATTTCATCCGCACTTCATTCGACTGGATCAGTCCGACGATCAGCGGCATCCACACGTACTACGACAGTAACACACCGGCGGGCGTTGCCATCGACGGTGCGCCCGATACCATCTCGACTACGCCGCGGCTGGATTGGTTCCAGGTCAATGGCGGAGCAGCCGGTCCCGGTGGTCTGGCGATGACGTTTCCGCAAGTTGATCCGCGCGGCGGCACGGTGCTTAACTACTACAAAGACAACGGCGCCATCGATGCAAGCGATACCGGCGACCAGCGCTCTTACGGCGACAGCGGACTGCGCATCAATGGCCCGTATGCCAGTCCCGCGATCATCTCATTCACGCTGACGACTTACATCCTGCCGCCGGGTTCAAGCGCCAACGTCGGGGTAGGGTATTTTGCACGAGCGGTGCAGCCACTGCAAGCCGAGTTTGAGTTACAATGTTACGCGCCCGCTGGCAATTGCCTGAAGATTTATTTGCCTCTTGCATTGAAGAGTTGATCTTTTTCGAATGAGCGACTGTATGAAAATTCGTTTGTTGTGGATCGGCATTTCCATTGTTTTGATCGCCCTATTCGTGACTGCCTGTGATCGTCCGGATCCAGAGTATTATGCGACCCCCAGCGCGGAAAGACTGGCAACAGCTACTGCCGAGGTGATGGCCACGGCAGAAGCAGCGGCTCCTCGTCCGAAAGATACTTTGTTTGTGGTGTTGAGTGAGGATCAGACAAAGTTGCTCGCCGCACGCGAAGGCCAGCAAGTGCTTGATGTACTGTATAGATTACCCGCCTCTTTCCGCGCGTTTATACGATCCTATCCGGCCAGTTTCCCGAATATCTCAAGCGATGGTGTGTGGGTTTCAGTTGTGGAGAATCCACAACGCGCGTCTGCATCAATCTGGCAAGTTCCCCTAACCGGCGGTGAAGAATCGCAAGAAATATTGGGCTGGCGTGGGCCTCAGTTTGAAGCCAGTATTTCTCCAGACGGCAAGCATGTCGCGTTTCTGTCGGCGGATGGGCAATGTCCTGATCGGCAAGATTACAAGGCTCGGCTCTGGTGTAGTGACTTGCACGTCTATGTCATGAATAGCGATGGGTCGAACATTAAACGCATAACCGAACAGTCAGGCGATTACTGTCTCCTGCGTTGGTCGCCGCTTAACACGCAGATTTCATACCGAGAAATGTGTGATCCGACAAGTATTGGTACTACTCCCTCAAATGTTTTCGTCGTCACGCTAACGCCCTACAACACGGCCAAGAAAGTCACATCGATTACGGCCAATGGCTCTGGTGGAACATGGTCGCCCAATGGCGACTGGTTCCAATGGCAGGACTTTCAAGTGACACCTGACGAAGGTCCGATCCATCTGACTCAGTTGGATGCCACTGGAAACGTGAAGAATGAAGTCAAATCCCCATTGACTGGTAGCGTAGTGTGGTCTCCTGATTCACTGCGCTTGGCTAGCATCACGCAGGGCAGCATCACCTTCTGGAATGTCGAAACGAAAGCGCTTACGACCACGAAGTTGTCAGGAGTCTTACCAACCGAGCCTATGCGCTGGTTGCCGGATGGACGATTAGTCTTTGCAGGGCAGCCTGTCGACTCAGAGGGAAATGTTCTATCTGGCAGACACTGGTACGTGGTCAATGGTGACGGCACAGGTCTGCGTGATTTCGTAGAAAAACCACAGTAGGAGATATCTTGACTGAGTCTGTTTCATCCAAACAACGACTGCGTATCCGTTTCACGCGCGACGAAACTTTGAAATACATCGGACATCTGGATATGGCGCGCGCGTGGCAGCGCATCGCGCGGCGCGGCAATCTGCCGCTGGCTTATTCCGAGGGATTCAATCCGCAGCCGCGCCTGACCTTTGCGGCAGCGCTGCCGGTAGGCTGCACCAGCGATCACGAAGAATTGGACATGGTGCTGTCGCCAGCCTGTGTGATCGATGAAGTGAAGACGCAACTCGATCGCGTAATGCCGCCGGGGATGAAGGTCATCTCGATCGAGGAGATGGCACTGAAAGCACCTGCTTTGCAGATGCAGTTGACGGCGGCGGAGTTCGAGATTACCGTCGAGGGTGAAGCAGCGATCGGGTTGTTGAACGAGCGCGTGCCGCAGTTCCTCGAAGCACAAGAGGTCATGCGCGATCGGCGCGGTAAGGTGTACAATCTGCGCCCGCTGGTGCAGACGTTGTCGATCGAGCCGGCGGGGGCCGATCGGGCGGCCGTGATCCGATCGCGCTTGCAGGCGACCGAAGCGGGCACCGGTCGCCCCGATGAATTGGCGGCGGCCCTGGGGCTCGATCCGGCGGCGGTCAAAATCAAACGGACGAAATTACTGTTTCTTGACAAAACGAATTGAAACGGTATAATTCGGGGGCTTGCGCGGCCAGTATTTCGGGCCGCGAATTGTTGTCTAAATGTGGAGGTCGCTCGTGTACGCAGTGTTCGAAGTAGCAGGTAATCAATATCGGGCCGAGGTCGGCGAGAAGGTGCAAGTGGAGCGCCTGCCGCAGGAAGTCGGCGCGAAGGTCGAGATCGATAAGGTGTTGATGGTGGCCGACGGCGAGAACGTGACGGTTGGCAGGCCCACGGTGAGCGGCGCGAAGGTGCTGGCGAGCGTGGCCGAGCAGGGCAAGGGCAAGCGCACGCTGGTCTTCCAGTATCGCATCGGCGGCAAGCGCCATCGCACGCAGGCGACGCATCGCCAGAATTACACGTGGCTGCAGATCGAAGAGATCGTCGGCGCGTAGGAGAAGAGGTCAGACATGGCTCATAAGAAGGGCGGCGGGTCAGCCCGCAACGGCAAGGATTCTCGTTCGCAGCGTTTGGGCGTCAAGCGTTACGGCGGCGAAGCAGTACGCTCCGGCAATATCATCGTGCGCCAGCGCGGCATGCACTTCAAGCCAGGCGAGAATGTGATGTCAGGTAAGGACTATACGTTGTTTGCCACTGCCGATGGGGTAGTGGTATTTGAGCCGCTCCCCGGCGATCGCAAGCGCATCAGCGTGCGGCCGGTAGCCGCGCAGGCTGTGGAAGGGTAAAGGTCGATCATGCGAGAAGGTATTCATCCCAAGTGGTTCCCTGAAGCCAAGGTGATGTGCGCGTGCGGCAATACGTGGACCGTGGGCGCGGCCGTGGCGGAGATTCGCACCGATGTGTGCTATAACTGCCATCCGTTCTTCACGGGCGAGCAGCGCATCGTGGACACCGAAGGCCAGGTCGATCGCTTCATCAAGCGGTTGGAGAAGCGGCAAGAGACCGTGGTGCCCACCGCCAAGAAGGCCAAGCGCCGCAAGGAAAAGCAGGCCATCGTGGAATTGGTGGACGAAGAAGCAGGCGCCGAGGCATAACCGCCGCATACCGCATATTCAGCAAAGGGCAGAGTTGACAACGACATCTGCCCTTTTGTTATTCTTGGACACGAAGAGAAGCAACCGGGTTTCACCAAGTTAAGCACTCGATTCCATTTGAAATGGAGAAACCCGGTTTCTAAAGATGTTAAAATCATATCCGTGTAAATCTGTGGAATCCGTGTCCGAAATGAGGAAACCATGCACGATCGACAACCGCGCTTAGGCTGGCTGGAAGTGATCTGCGGCAGCATGTTCAGCGGCAAGACTGAAGAGATGATCCGCCGCGTGCGCCGCGCCCGCATCGCCAAGCAGCACGTGCAGGTGTTCAAACCCGCGATCGATAACCGTTACGCGATCGAGGAAGTGAAGTCGCACAACGGGTTAGGCGTCGAAGCGATCCCGGTGGGCAGCACGACCGAGTTGTTGTCGAAGGTGAAGCCGGAGACCGCAGTGATCGGCATCGATGAGATTCAGTTCTTCGATGCGGCGATCGTGCAGGCCGTGCAGGATTTGGCGAATCGCGGCGTGCGCGTGATCGCGGCGGGACTCGATATGGATTTTCGCGGCGAGCCATTTGGCACGATGCCGCAGTTGATGTCGGCGGCGGAACACATCGACAAGCTGCACGCGATCTGCGTGGTCTGCGGTGCAGAAGCCAGCCGCACCCAGCGGCTGATCGATGGGCGCCCGGCGGCCTACGACGACCCGATCATTCTCGTCGGCGGCAGCGAATCGTATGAAGCGCGCTGCCGGCATTGCCACGAAGTGCCGCATCGATCGTAAACGTCATTGCGAGGAGCGTTGTCGCCATGCGCGTCCCGCTTTGCGGACAGGGCGTGCGACGAAGCAATCTCCTGGCAGGTTGGAGATGAGATTGCTTCGCACAGAGCGCTCGCAATGACGATATCCTGAAGGAGTGCCATGCCTGAAACCGTCCTTGGTTATGCTTCACCCGCGAAGGATATGCTGATCGAGCCGGACAAATTGCAGGCGCGCATCGTCGAACTGGGTAAGCAGATCGAAGCCGATTATGCCGGCCAGGAATTGGTGCTGGTGTGCATCCTGAAAGGCGGGGTGCTGTTCCTCACCGATCTGATGCGCGCCATTCACATCCCGCACGCGATCGATTTCATGGCGGTCAGCAGTTACGGCGTCGGTGCGCGTGAATCGACTGGTATCGTGCGCATCATCATGGATTTGGAGCGCGACATCCGCGGCAAGCACGTGCTGCTGGTAGAAGACATCATCGATTCCGGGCGGACGCTGCACTACATTTGCGAGGTACTAAACGCGCGCGGCCCGGCCAGTCTGAAGATCTGCACGCTGCTTGATAAGTACGAGCGCCGCGAAGTGGAAGTGCCGCTCGATTACGTGGGCTTCCACATTCCGAATGAATTTGTCTTCGGTTACGGGCTGGATTTGGATGAACTGTATCGCAATCTGCCGTTTATCGGAGTGGTACGGGACTGACGGAATGAAAGGGGCAGGATGCAAGAAATACGCGCCGATTGGTGAGTGAACCAGCCGGCGCATTTTCTTGGCGAGCTGGTGATTCTAAGTGGCACTCGGCGTGTTGATCAAGCGCGACACCAGCAGCTTGAGTTGCTCAGGGCTGACAGGCTTGAGCAGCACCAGATTGGCTTGATCATCCAGCGTTTCGGCCAGACGTTCGTCGGCGGTGGCGAGAATCACGCGGGTATTCGCAAGATGCTCGCTGCTGCGAATGTATCGCAAAATATCCGGGCCGGCTACGTTGGGCAGGTGCAAGTCCAGGATGATCAAATCCGGGGTGATGTCTGCCAGCCGCGTCATGGCAGTAGCGCCGTCGGCGGCTTGTTCGGTCTGCAGGCCCGCGGCTTGCAGCGTCAACGAGAAGATTTCGGACAACTTCTTGTCGTCTTCCACGATGAATACCAGGGGAGTCGTCATGCGTGCCATATCTCCTGAATGATGTCTTGCTTTAAGGTGCGCGGAAGTGATTGCTTCTATCAGGCTTCCAGCGGCAAGGTGACGATGAATGTGCTCCCTCGTCCGACTTCGCTTTCCAGGGTGATTTCACCGCCCATGAGCTCGGCCAGTTGTTTGACAATTGATAAGCCTAACCCGTGGCCCCGGTGCTGGCGTGTCGCCGATCCATCGGCCTGCCAGAAAGTCTCGAAGACTTTCGCTTGTGCCTCAGCGGGGATACCTGACCCGGTGTCCGCTACGCATATCCGCCACTGGCGCGCATGAGCGCGATCGATCTGGACGGTGACTGATCCAGCGGTGGTGAATTTGATCGCGTTGTTGATCAAGTTGATCAAAATCTGACGGATGCGTTTCTGATCGCCGGCTAAATATACCGGGATTTCGTCAGAGATCTCGAAGGTGAGCGCCAACCCCTTGGCTTCGGCGGCCGGCTTCAAAACGGTGCTCAATTGATCAACCATGAGGCGCGGATTGAACGGCACCATCTGAATGGTGATCTGGCCGCGCTCGATCTGAGCCTCGTCCAGCAGATCGTTGACGAGGCTGGTCAAGTATTTGACGCTATCCAATATTTCGGTCGTAAAGTGCTTCTGCTGCGCCGTGAGCGGAGCGAACATCTCATTGTGCAGGAACTCTGCATAGCCCAGGATGGCGCCCAGCGGGGTGCGCAGTTCATGACTCACTTTGGCCAACAGCTCCGACTTATACCGGCTGGCTGCCAGGGCCTGATCGCGAGCGATGGCTAGTTCCTGTTGCGCGCGCTTGCGTTCCGTAATATCCTCTTTGACGGCCACATAGTGCGTGGTATGCCCGCTGGCATCAACAATCGGCGAGATAGACGCCCACTCCCAGTAGAACTCGCCGTTTTTCTTGCGGTTGCAGAACTCGCCATGCCATTCATGCCCGGTCTGCAAGGTCTGCCACAACTGCTGATGAACTTCGCGCGGTGTGAGGTCCGTCTTCAAGATGTTCGGGTTCTGCCCGAAGGCTTCCTGAGCGGTGTAGCCCGTGACTTCGGTGAATTTGGGATTGACGTACTGGATGCTGCCGCGCGTGTCGGTAATTACGATGGAGGTGGGACTGGCTTCGACGGCACGTGACAATTGGCGCACCTGTTCTTCGGCCAGTTGGCGTTCGATTAGATGCCCAAAGGTACTGCCTAACAAGGAAATGAGCTCAGATTCATAAGGGCGCACCGGCCGATGAGTCAGAAAATTGTCGCAAACCAAATAACCAATGGCCGCTCGACCGTTCCACAAAGCAGCACCGACTTTCCAGCCTGTGCCCACTTGCTGGCCGTTATCGTAGAGTGGAGCGTCCTCCCAGAGTTTGGTCCGCGTGGGGGCGTTGAGAATGTCCAGCGTCCAATGATCAGGTGTGAGTGGTTCGCGATAGTAGCGCTCGTCGCGATGCCGCCCGTCTCGATCGACCCCGTAGGTCCCCACCAATTCCCGAGTCGCCTCATTCACTAAGAACATTCCAACGCGATCTAATCCCAGGTGCTGTTGGGCCAGATCGATCATTTTAATGTACAGTGTCTCCAGTTGGCCGATTTCACTCAGCGCCAAGTGGATCTCTTGCAGTGCTTTGATGTCATCCTGAAAAGAGTGTTTGAATTCTTCGGCCTGTCTCCGTTCCGTGACATCGCGGGCGATGCTGACCAAGCCATTGATCTGGCCTTGCGAATCACGTAGTGGCACTTTGGTGGTGAGTACCCAGCGCGGTTCGCCGTCCTTATCACGAGAGCGCTCTTCGCGGTTGATGATAGGTTGGCCCGACTCCAAGACCGCTTGATTGTCTATTTGGAATTGAATCGCCATGGCGCGCGGATAAAAATCAAAATCGGTTTTACCCAGTACTTCTTCCGGTCCCTCCACACCCAGCGCGCGCGCATCGCTCTCGTTGCACAGCAGGTAATGACCTGCCGCATCACGAACGAAAATGGGATCGGGGACGTTGTCGATCACCGTCCGCAGCAGGTTGCGTTCCTGTTGCAGCCGATCGTCGGCGCGTTTGCGTTCGGTGATGTTGCGCACCGTGATCACCCGGCCGATCAAGCGCTCGCGGCGATCCTTGAGGGGCGAGATGCGCGCTTCGTACCAGCGCCGAGCTTCACCCTCGCCGAGTGCGATTTCATCTAGGGTCTCTTCGACATTGCCGTAGTGCTCAATGAGCTGTGGCCACGCGCTGAGCACGACGGCGATTGGTTGACCGATGGCCTGAGATGCTGTCGTTCCGAGCAGGCGTTGCGCAGCAGGATTGATGTCGGCAATAATGTTGTGCGTATCCAGCACCAGCATACCATCGCTCATTTCATCCACCACTAGCTCGCGCGCGACCGGCGCCAGAGACAGCAAGCTAAAGCCCAGGATGGCCCAGGCCAACGCCATCACGCTAATGGTGAAGGCAAAGGGTGTGAGATCGAGGTAAGGAATGGGGCTGAAGCCGCTCAGATATAGGAAGTTGCCGATCCAGGGCGCCAACACGGCGATCAGCAGCGCGGCGGCTTGCTCGCGATACAAAGTCTGAGTACGCCGGAGTGACCGGAGAATATAGACCGTCCCCAGCAGCAGCAGGACGTAGGAGTAGGCCGAATGGACCCAGAACCACCAGCCATACGACACGCCCAACGCTGAAAAGCCGCTATGCTCGATGACGCGGATTTCACGCCAGACCAGGTTGTGTGCTTCGGTGGTCCAGTCCAGGATCAGCGTGAGCAGCGGAATGATAAATAGGAGAGCGGCGGTACGTGGGACGATCTGCTTGTCCTGGTGGAAATAGTTGTAGGCAAAGATGTACCAGAGCACCGGCACGCTAACAATGCTGAGGTATTGGGCTTTGCCCCAGAACAGCTTAGTGGATAGATCTGCTCCGCCGATCTCCAGCGCATACCCTGCCGTCCAAAACGCGATCGCCGCAGCCAGTACCGCCAGAGCTGGCGCGCCGCGTGTGGCGCGATGCCGCCAGACGTAGACCGATACCCAGCCAGATGCGATCGCTGCGCCAGCGAGAGGAAGCATGTAGGGCGAGTAATGGAATTGCATCGCAGATCCTTTAGTGATTCCAACCCGGCCACGTCCGGTGCGCTTCTGTCTTACTCAATGACGATCGTATCCCCCCGATCGGGAATCACCACGTCCTGCAAGCCGATCTTCTGCAGGCTGGCCTGCAACTTCTCCGCCGCGTCACCTTCTGCGTGCACGATGAAAGTCCGCGTGGGCTTGCGTGCCATGTTGTGCGCGAAACCGACGAGATCGTTGTGATCGCCGTGGCCGCTGTAGCCGCCGATGCGCTTGATCTGCGCGCGCACGTCGTACTCGTCGCCGAAGATCTTGACGATCTGATCGCCGTCCAGAATCTTGCGGCCCAGCGTGTGTTCGGCCTGGTAGCCGACGAACAAGATCGTGGCGCGCGGATCGCCGATGTGATGCTTCAGATGGTGCAGCACGCGCCCCGCTTCACACATGCCTGAAGCCGCAATGATCACACAGGTCTGCTTGCTGTCGTTCAGCGCTTTGGATTCATCGGCGGTGCGCACGTAGCGCAGGCGCGGCCAACCGAAGGCATTGCCATCGGGATCGGTGTTGATGTAGCCCAGAATTTCTTCGTCGTAGCATTCGGGATGCAGGCGGAAAATCTCGGTGACGTTGGTGGCCAGCGGACTGTCAACATACACCGGAATGTCGGGAATGCGCTTCTCGGCGACCAGCAGCTGCATGTCGTACACAATCTCCTGCGTGCGGCCCACGGCAAAAGAGGGGATGATCAGCACGCCCTGCCGTTCATACGTATCCACGATGAGCTGGGCCAACTGGCTGCGCGTATCCTCGATCGGGTCATGGAACCGGCCGCCATAAGTGCCTTCTGTGATCAAGATGTCGGCGCGATCGACGGATTCGGGATCGCGCAGGATGGGCAGGTGCTTGCGGCCCAGATCGCCGGTGAAGACCAGGCGGCGCTTCTGCTTATTCTCCTCGAAATCGATGATGACTTCCGCCGAGCCGAGGATGTGGCCCGCATCGCGGAAGGTGACCTGCACACCGGGGATGGGTTCAAACGCCCGATGGTACTCCAGCGCGACAAAGTGCTGCAAACACTTCACCGCGTCGGCCTCGGTGTAGATGGGCTTGATCAGCGGCTTGCCGCGCTCGGCGTTGCGCTTGTTGAGGTACCTCGCGTCGCTTTCCTGGATGTGCGCCGAGTCGCGCAGCATCACCGACGCGAGATCGCGCGAAGCCGAAGTGCAGTAGATCGATCCGTCGAAGCCGGACTTGGTCAGCATCGGCAGCGTGCCGGCATGATCCATGTGCGCATGGGAGAGCACACAGGCATCGATCGACTTGGCGTCGAAGGGCAGCTGACTGTTGCGCTCAATGGCGATGTCGCGCTTGCCTTGAAACAGGCCGCAATCCAGCAAGAGCCGCTGGCCGTTGATGGTGAGCAGATGCATGGAGCCGGTGACGGTCTTGGCTGCGCCCCAGAATTGGATTTGCATGATGGCCTCCGAGGATAGGGATCAGGGATTAGTTAATCAGGGATCAGGTGATTCGGGATCAGAATTTGGTAAGAACTTGCAGCAAGGCTGGGCCGTAGGCATTTCTGCGCCATTCGCCGAACCAGGGCAGGGTGGGCAGTTGATCGAGCGTACGCGGCCGGCGTTGTGCCAGTTCCATCAAGACCGCATTGCCGACGATCACATCGGGTTCGACGCCGCGTGCCGCTGCGGCCTGCTTGCGCCACGTGCGCAGGGCTTCGTAACGCGCGGAGATGAGAGGATCGATCTGCGTGCGATGCGGCGGTGTGGGCACTGGTTCTTTGCGGCCGCGCGCCACGGCTTCCAGCAAAGCGGCGCCATAGCGCTGCTGCTGGCCGCCGGTCATGCCTTCCAGGCCGCCCATTTCATCCAACGTGTGTGGGGCGCGCTCCGCGAGTTGCAGCAGGGTTTTATCGCCGATGACCTTGAAGGCCGGGCGATTCTGGCGGCGCGCTTCGCGATCGCGCAGGATCACCAGTTGGCGCAGGATCGCCTGCGCGCGACCATCCAGATCCCACACCCCTTTGATCGACCACATATCGTCGGGTGAGAACTCGTGGCCGTTGTATTTCACGCGCGATAGATCGGCGAAGACCTCGCGGGCCTCCACCAGCCGATCGGTTTGTTGCAACTCCCGCAGCTGCACCTCGCGCAAACGGAGCAGATAGTGGGTGTCGAACTGCGCGTAAGAAAGGGCGGCCGGTTCGATCGGGCGTCTGCCCCAATTGTGGCGCTGCCATTTTTTATCGAGCGTGATGCTGAAGTGCTCGTTGAGGATGTCGCCCAGGCCCACGCGCGGCCAGCCCAGAATGCGCGCCGCCCACATCGTGTCGAAGAGGTTGTGGAAGGTGAAGCCGAAGTCGCGCCGCAGGCACATCACGTCATATTCGGAGGCGTGAAAGATTTTCTGGATGTTCTCGTCGGCCAGCAGGGGCGCTAAGGGCTGCAGATCGATCGGGGCGAGCGGATCGATCAGGAAATCGGCAGCAGGGATCGAGATTTGAATCAGGCAGACTTTTTCGTGATAGGTATACAGGCTGTCCGATTCGGTATCGATCGCGATCGCGTCATGCTCGCGCAGTTGCGTGAGCAGTGCGTCGAGCTGGGCGGTATGGGTGATGAGCGCAGGTGTCTTGACGTGAGTCATAGAGCGTCGCAACGCGGTGATGATTGCTATTATCAGCGTGAGCAAGGCGAAAGTCAAGCCGTGTTGCGTGACAATTGCGTTCCGCGCGGCAAAATTGTGGTTGACAGGGTGATACGATTGTGATATATGTAACGCTGCGGGTTGGTGGGCGCAAGCCCAATTTCTAGGCTCAACCAAGGGCCTGCCTCGGTGTTTCCCTAAGACCAATGTCACAGCGTTAGCAGGAGGACTGAACGGAATGGCTGATTCAGGAATGCAGTTCCGCAACGTCTCACGTCGAGAGTTCTTGAACTACGTGTGGGCGGGATCGTTGGCGATCTTCATGGCCGCCTCGGGTGGCGCGATGTTGGCCTTTGCCATGCCCCGCTTCAAAGAAGGCGAGTTCGGCGGCATGTACACGGTAGGCACCGTGGCCGAGAAGCTGCCAGCGCCCGACTCGACGCCGGTCAATTATCCCGATCTCAAATTCTGGCTGGTCAACATCGGTCCGCAAGAAGCCGCCAAAGGCGGCGGCATCGAAGGTTTGGCGGCGATGTACAAAGTATGCGTGCATCTCGGCTGCTTATATGCCTGGGTGGACTCCACTGTGCGTTTTGAGTGCCCGTGCCACGGCTCGAAGTATCAAGCCGATGGCACTTACATTGAGGGCCCTGCGCCGCGCGATTTAGATCGATTCCGCGTCGTGATCACCGATGGTCAGGGAACGTTGGTCACTGAGACGGTGGTCACAAATGCCAGTCCCGGCTACGGCGCGCCCATTCCGGCTCCCACTGATGGCAGCCTGGTTATCAAGGTGGACACCGGCACCAAGATTGAGATGGGCAAGCGCCATTATTATCAGGGAGGTCAGCCGACATGACGCCTGAGCCATTTGCCACCTGGCGTAGAATGATCAAAGAACACGGGCTGATCAAGACCGTGTTCCTGCGCGTTGATGATACGGTGACGCGCATCACCACCGGTCTGAACATCAACGACATCCGATCGGTGCTGCGCGGCGATCCACCCGGCAAGCCGAATCCGCGTGTCAAGCCGCACACGGAAAGCGCCATCTTCCACATCTGGCCGTCGTTCTATCACGAGGCCGTCACTAAGTTCTATCCCACGTTCCGCCTGGGCATGCTCAGCACGCTGCTGTTCTTCGTGGAAATCATGACCGGCTTGTTCCTGATGATCTACTACACGCCCGCGCCCGGCGTGGCTTACGACAACATGCTCAAGATCTTGAGCAATGTCCCCATGGGGCAGTTCATCCGCGACATTCACCGCCTAGCCGCAGAGTTTATGGTGGTCGCCGTGTGGTTGCATATGGGCCGCACTTTCTTGACTGGCTCCTACAAGAAGCCGCGTCAGTTTACGTGGGCGACGGGTGTGATCCTATTGATTATCACGATCGGCCTATCGTATACCGGTTATCTGCTGCCGTGGGATCAGCTGGCGTACTGGGCCGTCACGATCGGCGCGTCGATGGCCGATGCGGCCCCGCCGCCGGAAGTGGGCAAGGCCGTGGCGTTGTTGCTCAAAGGCGGGCCGGACCTGGGCGCGGCGGGTTTGCTGCGTTTCTATTTACTGCACGTCTTTGCGTTACCGTTGGTCGCAATACTTTTCATCTTTGTGCATTACTACAAGGTGGTGCGGCACGGTCACTCACTGCCGCCGGAGATGGAGCCGATCGGCGAAGATACGGCGCGCAAAGTCTCGCAGGACAAGCGCGTGCCCTTCCTGCCGGATGTCCTGACCAACGAGCTGGTCTGGTTTGGTATCTTGATGGTGGCGCTGGTGGTGCCGGTGGCGCTGAATATTTACAATGCACCGCTGGAACACGCCGCCAATCCTAGCAGCACGCCGCTGCATACCGTTGCGCCGTGGTATTTCTTGTTCATCCAAGGCTGGTTGAAACTGGGCGACAAGACATTCTGGGGCGTCATCTTCCCGACGATCCTGATCGGCCTGCTGCTGTTGTGGCCGTACATTGATTACAACCCGAGCCGCCGCTATGGCGATCGGCGCATTGCGCTAGCAGCCATGTTTGGCGTCATCGGCATTCTGGTAATCTCGTCGTACATGGGCACGCCGGGCTTTGCTGTGACCACGGCGCCGCAGATCGAAATTGGCTACGAATTCATGCCCGGCGAGAAGGTCGGTCCCATTCGCGCCATCCCGTTCGATCAGATGAAAGAGGGCACGTGGAGCACGCTGGACTTAGCGTCGATTCCTGATGATGCGCCGGAGTTGCGACGGGTGATGGAAGAACTGGCTGCAGCTGTCAGTCCTCAGAGCGTGCCGCCCGTGCAAACCATCAACGGGCAAGAAGTCCGCTATACCAACATGTATGGCGAGTTGACGATCAACATCGCACAGACGGCCAACGGCGAGCCGACGCTGAAGGAATTGATCCTGGGCATTCACTGGGATGAACAACCGACCGATCCGACAAATGGTCGGCCGGGTTACTTCGTCTATACGTACGTTAGCGTGGACTCGACTTATTCGTCTGGCGGCGAATAGCAAAGCGAGAATGTGATCATGCAAAGTAAAATCTTTCTCGGCACGGTACTGTTTATCATCCTGTTCGTGGCCACGGGCGTGGTGTTGCTCAATGAAGGCATTCTACCGGAACAGCAGACGACGCCCGCTAACCCGGGCACCGGCCGCATGCAGATCGAACAGCGGGCCATCTTGGGCGGTTCAAAGGAACAGGGGGCGCTGCTGTTTCTGGGTAACTGCTCCACCTGCCATGGCCGCAACGGCGAAGGCGTTCCCGGCAAAGGCCCAACCCTGCATCCAGACCTGTTTACCAAGCATTTCCCGCAGATCAAATCAACGTTGGGCGGCTTTGGCGGCACCGTGAAGGATTTCATCCGTCTGACGGTGGCTGCCGGACGCCCGATCGAGTCGGCCTGGGCCATCGAGCAGGGCGGCTTCCCGCAGCGCATGCCCACGTGGGGTAAGGCGTATGGCGGCCCGTTGACAGATCAGCAGGTGGAAGACATCGTCAACTTTATCATGGGCTGGCAAGCCGATGCTGGCGCGGCGCAGGTTGTTGAATTTGACGCGGCCGGTTCCGACATCACCAAGGAACTGCCGGCTGGTGACGCGGCGCGCGGTGAGCAGCTCTTTGCGCAGCAAGTGAAGCAGGCTGGCGGATCAAATGCCGCGTGCAAGGCCTGTCACTCGCTGGTACCGGGCGAGATTCTGACCGGCCCATCGCTGGCAGGTGTGGCCACGCGCGCCGGGACGCGCGTGGCGGGGGAGACAGCGGAACAGTACATCCGCCACAGCATTCAGCAGCCTAACGCTTTCATCGTGCCAGATGATCCCAAGTTCAGGCAACCCAATGGCAAATCGGCCATGCCGGAGGGCCTGGGGAACTTGATGTCCGATCAAGACCTGGCTGATCTGATCGCATACCTTTTGACGTTGAAGTAACTCTGCCAGACCTTTCACACCAACCCTTCCGCTGCAAATAAAACGCCCGACCTTCATCAAAGGCCGGGCGTTTGCTGTGTGCTTGACAACAGGCTGCCAGGTCATTTGCGATCCGGCAGATGATCTCATTCTGGCGTTTGCGGCTTTGCGGCTTGCCGCTATCAAGCACGTGATGCACAATTGTTAGGCGAAAGATAGGACAATTTGGACACTCTGAGGTATGCTTAGACGAAGCTCGCTCGCCGGGCTATCTCAAATTCCCCCGTGTACTGGGTGAATCAGACCGGGAATAATCTTTCGATGCTGCTTGACGATTTTCTCCCCACGTACGAATTCGACGAAATTCATATAGTAACGGTACACGCCCCACCCGCTCAGGTATTCGCCGCGATTCACGAGATGCGCGCCGGAGAGTTGTCGCCGCTCGTCAACCTCATGCTATCCATCCGCCATCTGCCGGAGCGGCTGCTGCATAAAGCGGGGCCACGACTGGCCGATGATCAACCGTTCTTGCAACAATTGCTCAACGGCGGTTTTATTCCATTGGGTGAGATGCCCGATCGGGAAGTGGCCTTTGGTCTGATCGGACAGTTCTGGAAATTGACCGGCGGTGACAGTCCACCGATCGCTTCGCTCGATCAATACCTGGCCTTTGACGATCCCCGCTACGCTAAAGTAGCGTCTAACCTGCTCATCAACGCCGATGTCGCAGCGGGCACGGTGCGCCTCAGCACCGAGACGCGCATCCACGTTTTCGATCCTAAGACACGCCGCAAATTTGGTTTCTACTGGCGCCTGATCTCGCTGGGGAGCGGTTTCATTCGCGTGCTGTGGTTGAAGGCCGTCAAGCGCCGCGCCGAGCGCACGATCGAGAATTCATTTCACAAACCGTAGGTCGCGCCTGAACAAGCAACCGGATTGGCACGTAGCATATTCAGGCCAGTGAGGAATGGGGGAAAGTTCAAATGGAATTCATCTTCGGCGTGTTCATCGTGCTGCATGGCTTAGTCCATTTGTTGTATCTGGGGCAGAGCACACGGCGCTTTGAGTTGCGTCCCGGCATGACCTGGCCGGATGGTTCATGGACCTTCTCGAAACTCCTTGGGGAGCAAGCGATCAGACATCTAGCGAGCCTCGCCTGTATGGTGGCGGCCATCGGTTTTGTGGCTGGCGGAGTGGGCCTACTCATCAGTCAGGTGTGGTGGCGACCGCTCGTCGTGGCCGCAGCGGTATTCTCCTCAATAACCTTCATCCTGTTTTGGAATGGAAATCTGCACTCGTTGCGCGACCAGGGTGGCGTCGCCATTCTGATCAATCTGGTAATTCTAGGGGCAGTGCCGATTCTCCAGTAGCCCCTTCCATAATCTCACAGGAGACTTCATATGAACAGCCTCTTTCTGCTTTACCTCGCGGCATTCTTAACAACGATCTGGGGCGTGTCCCATCTCTTCCCCACGAGGAACGTCGTCAAAGGTTTCGGCGACATCTCGCTCGACAATCGGCGCGTCATCACTATGGAGTGGATCAACGAAGGGGCCACGCTGATCTTCATCGGTGTGTTGACGGCCGCCGTCACGCTGGTCGATCCGGCCAGCCTGGTGTCTCGCACGGTGTACTGGCTGGCGATTGTCATGCTCAACGCGCTGTCGATCATTTCCCTGTTCACCGGCTTCAAGGTAAACTTTCTGCCGTATCGCCTGTGCCCGATTATTTTTACCGGCTCGTCGATCCTCATCTTCCTCGGAATGTATCTGTAAGGAGAAAACGGACATGTTGATTGCAACCGGCAAACTCAGGCGCGATTCGCTCGCGCAGCAAGTGGTCGTCGTAACCGGTGCGGGCGGCGGCATCGGGTTCGAGGCCGCGCGATCGTTGTTGTGGCTGGGCGCGCGCGTGGTCATCGCCGAAGTGGATAGGCGCACAGGAGCCGAGGCCGCGCAGCAATTGGCCAACGAATTTGGCTCAGACGTCGTGCTCTTTGTGCCGACCGATGTGGGCGACGAGGGCGATGTGCAGCGTTTGGCGCATGAAGCGCAGCGCCGCTTCGGGCAAGTGGATATCGTGCTCAACAACGCGACGCTGGCCCCGCATGGCAAACCCGTACACGAGACTTCGATCAAAGATTGGGACATCAGTTATCGCGTCAACTTGCGCGGGCCGGTGTTGTTGGCGCAGGTGTTCCTGCCCGGCATGCTGGCGCGCCGCCACGGTATCTTCGTGTGTGTCTCATCTAAAGGCGCGGCTTATCTGGGCGCGTACGAATCAATGAAGGCCGCACAAGTTCATCTGGCCGAGACACTGGATGCCGAATTGGAGAACACCGGGGTCAGCGCCTTTACGATCGGGCCGGGGTTGGTCCCCACGGACACCGCTCAAGCGGCGGTGCAACACATCGCGCCGTTGATGGGCTTATCGCTCGCTGAGTTCTACGCTATGAATCAGAGCGTGATTCTATCCGTGGAG
>Ga0208980_10000276_pt1 | contig 27680 bp, 25 predicted proteins | sample WetSurMetagenome_3_FD_187993 | JGI IMG/M metagenome (GOLD analysis project Ga0208980, IMG submission 187993) | Wetland microbial communities from Twitchell Island in the Sacramento Delta, sample from surface sediment Aug2011 Site A1 Bulk (version 2) | ecosystem: Environmental > Aquatic > Marine... | reverse complement strand
CGCGTCCCACGAGAAGGTGTCGCGCGCAACGTCGTAGTCGACCAGGTTCGGGGCCACGCGCCAGTCGGCAGGATTCTTGTGGATCGCCTGCATGGGGCGAATCTAGCAGAGGCCCGATGACAATACGCAACCTCGACCGGCTGTTCCGCCCCAGGTCCGTTGCCCTGATCGGCGCGAGCACGCGCCCCTCGTCGATCGGCGCGGTGCTCGCGCGCAACGTCTTTCGCGGCGACTTCGACGGCCCGATCCTGCCCGTCAACCCGAAGCACCGATACCTGCACGGCGTCTGGACCTACCCGGACGTCGCGAGCCTGCCGGCCACGCCCGAGCTCGCAGTCATTGCGACGCCCCCGCAGACCGTGCCCGGTATCGTCGCGGAGCTCGGTGCGCGCGGCACGCGCGCCGCGGTGGTGATCACCGCCGGCTTCGCCGAGGCCTCGGGCGGCGACGGCGAGGCGCTGCAGCTCGCGATGCTCGACGCGGCGAGGCCGCACAACCTGCGCATCGTCGGCCCCAACTGCCTGGGCATCCTGGTGCCGGGCATCGGCCTGAACGCGAGCTTCGCACACCTGTCGCCCCGCCCGGGCCGGCTCGCCTTCGTGACCCAGTCGGGGGCGACGGTCACCGCGATCCTCGACTGGGCCGAGGCGCGCGGCATCGGCTTCTCGCACCTGGTGTCGCTGGGCGACATGGCCGACGTCGATTTCGGCGACATGCTCGACTACCTCGCCAACGACCGCGACACCCAGGCCATCCTGCTGTACGTCGAGGCGGTCTGCGACGGCCGCAAGTTCATGTCCGCGGCGCGGGCCGCGGCCCGCGTCAAACCCGTCATCGTCGTGAAGGCAGGGCGCCACGCCGAAGGGGCCAGGGCGGCGGCCTCGCACACCGGCGCGCTGGCGGGCGCCGACGCGGTCTACGACGCGGCCTTCCGTCGTGCCGGCATGCTGCGCGTCTACACGCTCGAGGAGCTGTTCGACGCGGCCGAGACACTCGGCATGGGCTGCCGACCGACGGGCAACCGTCTCGCGGTGCTCACCAACGGTGGCGGCGTCGGCGTCCTGGCGGCAGACGCCGTGGTGGACGCGGGCGCGCGGCTCGCCGAGCTGTCGGCCTCAACCCTCGCCGGTCTGGACGCCGTGCTCCCGCGGACCTGGTCGCACGGCAACCCCGTCGACATGGTGGGCGACGCGCCGGGCAGCCGCTACGCCCAGGCGCTCTCCGTGCTCGCCGCGGACAGGGGCCTGGACGCCCTGCTCGTCCTGCACTGCCCCACCGCCGTCGCCTCGGCGACCGAGGCGGCGCAGGCCGTCGTCGACGCCCTGCACCGGGAGCCGAAGCCCGCGCTGCTGACGAGCTGGGTCGGAGAAACCGCGGTGGCAGAGGCGCGGCGGCTGTTCGCCGCGCAACAGGTGCCCACCTACGCCACGCCCGAGCAGGCGGTGCGCGCCTTCATGTACATGGTGAACTACCGGCGCAACCAGGAAACGCTGATGGAGACGCCGCCATCGGTGCCGGAGGACTTCGCGCCGGACACCGCCGCGGCGCAGCGCATCATCGCGCGCGCGCTCGCAGAGGACAGGTCCTGGCTGCTGGAGCCCGAGGCAAAGGAGCTGCTCGGCGCGTACGGCGTGCCGGTGGTGCCGACGCAACTCGCGCACACGGCGGACGAGGCGGCCGCGATCGCCGCGCGGCTGGGCGGGCCGGTCGTGCTCAAGGTGGTCTCGCCGGACATCACCCACAAGTCCGACGTCGGCGGCGTGGCGCTCGACCTCGTCGGTCCCGTCGCCGTGAAGGCAGCCGCAGAGTCCATGCGCGAGCGTGTCCTGCAGGCGCGCCCCGAGTCACGGCTGGTCGGCTTCAGCGTGCAGCCGATGGTGCGCCGGCCCGGCGGATACGAGCTGATCGTCGGCGCCGCCGAGGACCGGCAGTTCGGCCCGGTGCTGCTGTTCGGCCAGGGCGGCACCAGTGCCGAGCTGGTCAGGGATCAGGCCCTCGCCCTGCCGCCGCTCAACATGCGCCTCGCGCACGAGGTGATGTCGCGCACCCGCGTCCACGAGCTGCTGCAAGGCTACCGCGGCGCCCCCGCCGCGAACCTGGACGCGCTGGCGCTGACCCTCATGCGGGTCGCGCAGCTCGTCATCGACCACGCCGAGGTCCGCGAGCTCGACGTCAACCCGCTGCTCGCCGACGCCTACGGCGTGATCGCGCTCGACGCGCGGGTGCGGGTCGGAAGGGCGACGCGCACCGCGGCGGACCGCCTGGCGATCCGGCCCTACCCGCGCGAGCTGGAGGAGGAGATCCCGCTCGGCGACGGCAGAACGCTGCTGCTGCGGCCGATCCGGCCGGAGGACGAGCCATCGCTGCAGGCGGCATTCGCCAACATGACCGCCGAGGAGATCCGGTTGCGCTTCCTCGTCCCCGTGAAGACGCTGACGCACGTCGCGGCAGTGCGCTTCACGCAGATCGACTACGACCGCGAGATGGGGCTGATCCTGACCGAGCCTGGGATCCCGGGCCGGACGGAGATCTACGGCGTGGTCAACATCATCGCCGACCCGGACAACGAGCGGGCGGAGTACGCCATCATCGTCCGCCACGACATGACGGCGCTCGGTCTCGGCACCTTCCTCATGCGGCGCATCATCGATTACGCCCGTGCCCGCGGCATCGGCGAGATCTACGGCGACGTCCTGCACGAGAACCGGCCGATGCTGAGGCTGTGCCGCGCGCTGGGGTTCACCGAGACCCGCGTGACCGACGAGCCGACGCTGGTGCGGGTGACGCTGAGGTTGTGACGCCGGGATCGCGCCCTGGACGGCGTTCCTATCGGGGCGCGCGACCCCACCACCACACCGGCAGGCCGAGCAGCACCAGCGCGAGGGTCGCGAGCGAGATCGCGGGCTTGTAGTCGACTGCGCTCCAGATCAGCAGCGCGCAGGTCGCGGCGAACACGATCGGTGTGACGGGGTAGGCGGGCACGCGGAACGCGCGCGGCCGCTGCGGGTCCTTGCGGCGCAGCACGATCACGGCAAGGGTGGTCGCCAGGTAGAAGGCGTAGACCGCAGCGGCCGTGTAGAGCACCGCGCCGACGAACGAGCCGAGCGTGGCGATCAGTCCGATCGCGATCGCACCCTGCACCGTCAGCGCCGTGACGGGCGTGCCGAGCCGCGGATGCCAGCGGCCGAGCCGCGCGAAGAGTCGGTGGTCGCGCCCGAGGGCGTAGGAGATGCGTGCTCCGGTGAGCACCAGCCCGTTGACTGCGCCGAGCGCCGACACGCAGATCAGCGCGCTGACGAGCAGCGCCGCGGCCTCGGGGAACACCGCCGCCACCGTGTCCGTCGCGACCTTCGTCGACGCCGCCACGCCGCCGTGGCCGAGCGCGACGAGGAAGGCGCCGTTGGCGAGCAGGTAGAGCACCGTGACCGCCGACGTGCCGAGCACCAGCGCGCGGCCGATGTTGCGATCCGGATCGCGGACCTCGGCGGCGACGTAGGCCATCTCGTTCCAGCCGCCGTAGGTGAACAGCACGAAGATCAACGCAAGCCCGAACGGGACCCGCTCGGCGGGGACGGCGGCGGGCGGCGCGCCGCCGCCGGCGAACGCTGCCGCGACGATCAGCAGCAGCCCAACCGTCTTGGCGACGGTCAGCAGGTTCTGCGTCCAGGTGCCCTGCCGCACACCGGTCACGTTGATCGCAGTGAGGACCACCACGGCGGCGACGGCGTAGGCGGACGTGGCGACCGGTGAGGCGCCGCCGGTCAGCCCCGTGGCGATCGCGTCGGCGTAGGTGGCGAAGGCGAAGGCCATCACCGCGATGTCGCCCGGCCGCACGACCACGAGCTGAACCCAGCCGAACAGGAAGCCGGCCCAGTCGCCGTAGGCGCGGTTCAGGTAGACGTAGTCGCCGCCCTGCTCGGGGTAGGCGGTCGCGAGCTCGGCGTAGCACAACGCGCCGCACAGCGACAGCAGCCCGCCGAGCACCCAGATGCCGAACAGGCCGAGGGCGCCGTCGACGCCTTTCGCGACGTCCGGCGCCATCTGGTAGATCCCGGCGCCGACGATGATCCCCACGATCAGCGAGGTCGCGTCGAACAGGGAGAGGGAGCGGGCTGGGGCGGACACGTCAGGTCTCACCGGTCATCGAGGTCGGCAACGGCAGTTGGTCGGAGCGCCGTCCACGGCGCTACCATCTCCACATGGAATTCAAAGACTACTACGCGGTCATGGGCGTCGCCCGCGACGCTGCCCAGGACGAGATCAAGCGCGCCTACCGCAAGCTCGCGCGCAAGTACCACCCGGACGTCAGCAAGGAGAAGGACGCCGAGGCCCGGTTCAAGGAGGTCGGCGAGGCCTACGAGGTTCTCAAGGACCCGGAGAAGCGGGCCGCCTACGACCGCCTCGCCAGCAGCTGGCGGCCCGGCGAGGAGTTCCGGCCGCCGCCGGACTGGGACGCGGGTTTCGAGTTCAGCGGCGGCGGCGTCGGTCCGGAGGCCGGCAGCGCCTTCAGCGACTTTTTCGAGTCGCTGTTCGGCCGCGGGCGGGGCGGTGGTACCGGCGGGGCCCGCGGGGCGACCTTCCGGGCGCGAGGCCAGGACCATCACGCGAAGGTGCTGGTCGACCTCGAGGACAGCCTGCAGGGGGCGACCCGCGCGATCACCCTGCGCATGCCGGAGCTGACCGCCGACGGCCACGTCACCACGCGGGAACGCACCCTCAACGTGCGCATCCCGCAGGGGGTGCGCAACGGGCAGCAGATCCGGCTCGCGGGACACGGTGGGGCGGGCCTGGGCAATGCCCCGCCCGGCGACCTCTACCTGGAGGTCGAGCTCCGGCCGCACCCGCTGTACCGGGTGGACGGCACCGATCTCTACCTGGACCTGCCGGTCGCGCCCTGGGAGGCGGCGCTCGGCGCGACCGTGCAGGTGCCGACGCCGGCAGGCACGGTCGACCTGAAGATCCCGGCCGGCTCGGCCACCGATCGCAAGTTGCGCCTCAAGGGCCGCGGCCTGCCGGCCCGCGAGCCGGGTGATCTCTACGTCGTGCTGCGCGTCACGCTGCCGCCTGCCGACACCGAGCGCGCCCGCGCCCTCTACCGGCGCATGCAGGAAGAGCTGCACTTCGACCCGCGCGCGGGTCTGGGGAGGTGACGGGCATGGGCGGCCAATCGCTGTCGGTGCTCACGGGCGTCGTGCTCGACGAGAACACCCTGGTGACCTTTACCGAGCTCTGCCAGTCCTGCGACGTCGAGAGCGACGTCGTCGCGGAGATGGTCGAGATCGGCATCCTCGACCCGACCGGCGGCGCCCCAGGCGACTGGCGCTTCGAGGCGGGCGCCCTGCGGCGTGCCGCAACGGCGGCACGGCTGCAGCGCGACCTCGGCGTCAACCTCGCGGGCGCCGCCCTGGCGCTCGAGCTGCTGGAGCGGATCGAGCGGCTGGAGGCGAGGCTGCGGGCGTTGAAGGGGTACTGACGCAGCCGTTCCTGCTGCAGCACGGCGGCGTCGCCGCCTGCCCGGCAGGAACGGGCAGCGCGCTCACTCGTCGCGAAGCACCGTCTTTCGCCCCTGGGCATCGAGGCAGACGAAGCTGACGTGGGTCGAGAAGATCGGCTCCTCGGCGCCGGTCGCCAGGTCGTCGGCGTAGACGTTGACCTCGTACTGCACCGAGGTCGTGCCCCGGCGCGTCGGCTGGGCGTCGAAGCGCAGCACCGCCCCCTGCCGGACGCTGCGGTGGAACTCCACCCGGTCCATCCCGACGGTGACGAACATGCAGCCGGGGTGGTCGCGGCTCGCCGCGATCCAGGAGATCTCGTCCACCCACTTCAGCAGGAAGCCGCCGAAAAGGTAGCCATAGTGGTTGAGGTGCTCCGGGCGGACGACCTTGAAGCTTTCCATCGATTTGCTGTCCCAGGTCTACGAAGGGTCGCACGGGCCGGCAGTATGCTCCGCCCGCCGCGCCGGGTGACGGCGCCCTCAGCGACCAGGAGGCAAGATGGCCGGCCAGCCCGCGATAGGCTCCCTCGATATCGTCGTCATTCTGCTCTACCTCCTGGCCACCGGCTACCTGGGCTGGCTCGGCTACAAGGGCACCAAGTCGGCCTCGGACTTCCTGCTCGGTGGGCGCAGGACCCACCCCGTGATCATGGCCGTGTCCTATGGCGCGACCTTCATCTCGACGGCGGCGATCGTCGGCTTCGGGGGCGTCGCCGGCCTGTTCGGGATGAGCCTGCTGTGGCTCACCTTCCTCAACATCGCGGTCGGCATCTTCCTGGCGTTCGTCGTGCTCGGCGAGCCGACCCGCCGGATCGGCCATCACCTCGGCGCCCACACCTTCCCCGAGCTGCTCGGCCTGCGCTACCAGAGCAAGGCCATTCAGCTCTTCGCCGGCGGGCTCATATTCCTGTTCATGCCGCTGTATGCCGCCGCCGTGATGACCGGCGGCAGCGTGTTCGCGGCCGCGCAGTTCGGCGTCAGCTTCGAGACCGCGCTGCTGCTGTTCGCGGTGATCACTGCCGCCTACGTGATCCCCGGCGGGCTCAAGGCGGTGATGTACACCGACACCCTGCAGGGCGCGATCATGCTGCTGGGGATGGTCGTCCTGCTGGTGTTCACCTACACGAGCCTCGGCGGCGTCGGCGAGGCCCACCGCTTTCTCACCGGCATGACGGACCTGGTGCCGCCCAACCTCAAGGCGATCGGGCACCAGGGCTGGACCGCGATGCCCGCCTTCGGCTGGGGCAGCACCGGCTACGACATGTGGTGGACGGTGGTGACGGCCATCATCCTCGGTGTCGGCATCGGCGTGCTCGCCCAGCCCCAGCTGGTGGTGCGCTTCATGACCGTGCGCAGCCGGCGCGAGCTCGACCGCGCCGTGCCAGCGGGCGGGGTGTTCATCCTCATCATGGTCGGTGTCCCGTACGTGGTCGGCAGCCTGTCGAACGCCTGGTTCGTCGAGCACGGCCCACTGCTGCACGGCAAGGTCGCCCAGGTGATCGACGCACAGCAGAACCGCGCCACGGTCGAGCTGATGAAGCCGAACGCCCAGGGCGCCTGGGAGCCGGTGATCAACGCGACCACCGGCAAGCCGGCGAGCGCGCCGATGGCCATCGCCGAGCGCAAGCCAGCGACCGACGCCAAGGGCGCCACCTTCGAGCTGGTGAGCGGACGGGCCCCGACCATCGTCTATGCCAAGGGACAGGCCGACGAGATCATGCCGACCTTCATCTCGGCCGCCATGCCCCGCTGGTTCGGCCTGCTGTTCTTCATGACCCTGCTGTCCGCGGCGATGAGCACCCTGTCGAGCCAGTTCCACACGATCGGCACGAGCGCAGGCCGCGACCTGTACGAGCGCGTCACCGGCGCCGCCCAGCCCAGCCTGGTCGTCGTCCGCGTCGCGATCGTGCTGGGCCTGATCGTCGCCGTGCTGATCGCCTACAACGTGCGGCAGGAATACGTGATCGCCCGCTTCACCGCGATCTTCTTCGGGCTGTGCGCCGCGACCTTCCTGCCTGCCTATGTCGGCGGTCTGTTCTCGCGCCGCGTCACCCGCGCCGGCGCCCTGGCCTCCATGATCGTCGGGGCCGTCGCCTCGTTGTTCTGGCTGCTGCTGGTGAAGTCGAAGGAGGCCGCGGCGATCGGCCTGGTGCAGCTCGTCGCCGGCGGCAAGACCTCGATCCTCGCCGACGCGCCCAACTGGCCCTCGGTCGACCCGATCGTCGTCGCCCTACCGCTCGCCGCGCTGACGCTGATCCTGGTGAGCGCCTTCACCCAGAAGCCCGACACCGCCCACCTGCAGCGGTGCTTCCCCGAAGGCAGGGGAAGCTGAGGGCGACGATGACTCGTGCCGACTATCCGGCTGTGTCGCCGCCCTTGCCGGGCAGGTTCTCGGTGATGAGCTCGTAACCCAGCTCCCGCAGCCGGCGGTCGATGGCCTGCGGCTCGGGTGCGCGGAATCGCACGATGACGATGCGCTTGCCGGTCTGGTCGGGGTGCTGCGGCGAGACCACGGTCGCGATGTAGCCGCCACCCGCGTTGATGACAGCGAGGAACTTCGCCAGCTCGCCCGCACGGTCGGTCAGGTGAACCGCGATGCGCGCCGTGTCCTCCGAGCCGCAGCCGGTGATCTCGAGGAAGAAGTCGAGCACGTCCTCGATGGTGACGATGCCCACCAGTCGCCCGTCCCGCGTGACCGGGAGGCAACCCACGCCTTCCTTGCGCATCAGCGACGCCGCGTCCTCGACGAGGGTATCAGGGGAGCAGGTCACGACCTCGGTCTGCATGATCTTGCCGGCCGTGAGCTTGCCCAGGAGATAGTTCGCCTCGCCCACGGAGAGCGTGCTGATCGACGAGGGCGACAGGCGCTGCAGGTCGCGGAACGATACGAGCCCGACCAGGGTGTCCTCGCCCTTCACCACCGGCAGGTGGCTGATGCACCGCCCGTGCATGAGGCCGGAGAGGTGGGTGACGCGGGTGTCCTCGGTCACGGTGGTCACGTCACGGCTCATGATCTGCTCGACGTACATGGTCCGACCTCCAATCTCGACAGCCAGTCCTTCACCCCGCGCCGACGCGCGCCTGCGCTGCCGGCCGCCTCAGTGCCCGAGATAGGCCTTGCGTACCGCCTCGTCGGACAGCAGCTCCTGGGCGCTCGCGGACATCACGACCCGCCCCGTCTCGAGCACGTAGCCCTGGTGAGCGATGCGCAGCGCCGCCCGCGCGTTCTGCTCGACCAGCAGCACGGTGGCGCCCTGCTGGTTCAGCTCCTGGACGACCCGAAAGATTTCCTCCACCAGCAGTGGCGCCAGGCCCATCGACGGCTCGTCCAGCAGCAGCAGGCGAGGCCGGCCCAGGAGGGCGCGGCCGATCGACAGCATCTGCTGCTGGCCGCCGGAGAGCGTGCCGGCCGGCTGGGTGCGCCGCTCCTTGAGGATGGGGAAGAGGTCGTACACCCGCTCGATCTCGCGCTCGAGCCAGACCCGGTCGTGCCGGTGCGGGTAGGCGCCCAGCCGCAGGTTGTCCTCGACGCTCAGCGGCACGAACACCTGGCGCCCTTCCGGCGCGTGGCAGATGCCCCGCGCCACGACCTTGTGCGGCGGCAGGCGGGTGATGTCCTCGCCGGCAAACCGCACCGTGCCGGCGCTCTTCGGCTGCACCGCCGAGAGGCTCCGCAGCAGGGTGCTCTTGCCGGCGCCGTTCGCACCGACGATGGCGACCAGCTCGCCCTGGCGCACGGTCAGTGAGACGTCGCTCAGCGCGCGGATGGGGCCGTAGTGGCTGCTGAGCCCCGCGACCACGAGCAGCGCCTCGTCAGTCGACGGCATAAGCCACCTTGCCTCCGAGGTAAGCGTCGATGACCCGCCGGTTCGACTGGATCTGCGCCGGCGTGCCCTCGGCGAGCACGCTGCCGTACTCGAGGACCAGCACGCGGTCGGAGACCTGCATCACCAGATCCATGTTGTGCTCGACCAGCAGCACGGCAGTGCCCGCGTCGCGGATGCGGCGGATGAGCCCGCGCATCTCGACGGTCTCCGTGTCGTTGAGGCCGGCCGCCGGCTCGTCCATGAGCAGCAGCTTCGGCCGTGCAGCGAGCGCCCTGGCCACCTCGACCCGCTTCAGCACCCCGTAGGGCAGCGCGCTCGCGGGGCGGTCGTGCAGGTGGTCGAGGCCGCAGAAGGCCAGCGCCTCCCGCGCCCACTCCCGCACCTGACGCTCCTCCCGCAGGACCGACGGCAGCCGCACGGCGGCCGCCACGAGGCCCGTCCGGGAACGCAGGTGGCAGCCCACCATCACGTTCTCCAGCACCGTCATGTTGAAGAAGACCTGCAGGTTCTGGAAGGTGCGGGAGATGCCGCGGGCGGCGACGGCATGCGGCGCGAGGCCCACCAGCGGAGCGGACTCGAAGTGGACGCTCCCCTCGTCCGGGGGGTAGAAGCCGCAGAGGGTGTTGAACAGCGTGGTCTTGCCGGCACCGTTGGGGCCGATCACGGCGTACACCACTCCCGCCGGCACCTGAAAGTGCACGTCGGCGAGGGCCGCGACCCCGCCGAAGGATTTCGCTAGGCCGGTGACCTCAAGCAACCTCGTCTCCCGAGGGGGCGGCTCGCGCCCGCCGCCGCGCCAGGGCGGCTCGCACGCCGCGCGTCAGGCCGACGAACAGGCCCTGCGGGAGGAAGATCATGATGACCATCAGGATCGCGCCGAGGATCACCATCTCGTAGTCGTGGAAGACCACCAGGCCCGCCTTCAGGAGGGTGAGGGTGACCGCACCGAAGACCGCGCCGTAGGTCGAAGCCATCCCTCCGAGCACCACCATGGTCACCAGCTCGATCGAGACGAAGAAGCTGAACGAGTCGGGGCTGACGAAACCCTGCTGGTGCGCGAACAGGCTCCCGGCGAAGGCGCTCAGCAGGGCGGAGAGCACGAACACCTGGGCCTTCGTGCGGGCGGTGTCGATGCCCATCATCTCGGCCGCGAACTCCGAGCCGTGGACCGCGCGCAGGGCACGGCCCGTGCGTGAGTCCACGATGTTCAGCGACAGCCAGACGACGACCAGCATGACCCCCGCCACGAGCCAGTACCAGTGCAGGTCGGTCTTCAGCCTCCAGCCGAGCAGGCTCAGGCCGGGAATCCCCGAGAGCCCGTCCGGCCCGCCAGTGAGCGTGACCGCCTGCACCATCACGATGTGCACGATGATGCCGAAGCCGAGCGTGGCCATCGCCAGGTAGTGGCCCTTCAGCCGGAGGATGGGGCGGGAGATCAGGCTCGCGACGAGGAAGACCACCGCGAGCCCCGCGAGCATCGAGAGCCAGGGATCGACGCCGTAGCGGGTCGTGAGGATGGCGGAGCTGTACGCGCCCAGGCCGAAGAAGGCGGCGTGGCCGAGCGAGATCTGTCCCGCGTAGCCGATCAGCAGGTTCAGGCTGACTGCGAGGATCACGTTGAACCCCGCCGTGACGCCGACGACGGTCACGAAATAGTTCTTCGGAAACAGCAGTGGGAGCGCTGCGACGACCGCCCCCAGGACCAGCAGGCCGAGCAGGCCTGGCCGGGCGCCGTGCCTCCAGGCGGCCAGGCCGCCTCGCCCGGCCCTCGGGTTCCGCGGCCGGCTCACACGCGGTCCGCGGAGCTGCGGCCAAACAGCCCGCTGGGCCGCAGGAACAGCACCAGCAGGATCACCACGAAGGCGATCGCGTCCTTGTAGCCCGACGACACGAAGCCGGCGCCCAGCGACTCCAGGATGCCGAGCAGCAGGCCGCCGGCGACCGCCCCCATGGAGTTGCCCATGCCCCCCAGGATGGCGGCCGAGAACCCCTTCAGCCCCAGCATCACGCCGGCGTCGTAGGACGTGAACGTGATGGGCGCCACCAGCATGCCGGCGACGGCGCCGAGCAGGGCGGAGAGCCCGTACGCCAGCAGCAGCATCCAGCGGACGTTGATCCCCATGAGCTGCGCCGCCATCGGGTTGCAGGAGCAGGCGAGCAGCGCCTTGCCGACCGACGTGTGGTTGAAGAACCACCGCACCGCCAGGACCAGGACCGCGGTGCCCCCCATCACCCAGAGGTTCTGCGGCAGCAGCGTCGCGCCGCCGAGCTGCAGCGGCGTCTCGCCGGAGAAGTGGGGCATGGCGTGGAAGTTCTTGCCCCAGATGAGCTGTGCCATGCCGCGCAGGAAGATCGATGCCCCGATGGTGATGATGATGAGCGTGACCACCGAGGCCCCGCGGGCGGGCTCCACCGCGAACTTCTCCAGCGCCAGGCCTATCGCCACGGTGGCGAGCGCCGCCAGCACCAGGGCGAACAGGAAGGGCACCCCGGCGGTGATCAGGCTGATGGCCGTCATGGCCCCGATCATCACGAATTCCCCCTGCGCGAAATTCACCACGTCGGAGGCGTTGTAGATGATCGCGAACCCGAGCCCGACCAGCGCGTAGATCGAGCCGACGGTCACGCCGGTGATGAGGAATTGCGGGAGCTGGTCGAGCATGGCCAGGAACCGCGCGTTCCCCCTGCGGGCGGCGTCAGTCGATGATGACCCAGCTGCCCTTGCGGACCTCCAGCAGCTTGAAGGCATCCACGCTCAGGCCCATGTGGTCCTCGGGGGTCATGTTGAAGACCCCGGCCGTGCCGACGAACCCCTTCGTCCGCTCGATCTCGTCCCTGACCTTGGCCTTGTCGGTGCCCTTGGCCCGCTTCACGGCATCGACCGCGATGAACAGGCCGTCGTAGGCGTGCCCGCCGAAGGTCGACACTTCGCCGTGCTTCGCCTCGAACTTGGTCTTGTAGTCGAGGAGCACCTTCTTCTGCGGATCGGTGTCGGGCAGCTGCTCGGCCACGACCAGCGCGGCGGCGGGGAGTCGCACGCCCTCGGCGGCTTCGCCCGCCATCTCGATGAACTTCTTGGACGCGACGCCGTGGGACTGGTAGACGGGCAGCGCGATGCCGAGCTGCCGGACGTTGCGGGTGACGATCGCCGGGGCCGCGCCGAAGCCGAAGTTCAGGATGGCTTGGGCGTCGGTCGCGCGGATCTTCGTCAGCTGGGTGGTCATGTCCGTGTCCTTGTTGCCATAGGACTCGTCGGCCACGACCTCCAGTCCGTACTTGGGAGCCAGCTCCAGGACCTGCTTGCGGCCCGACTTGTCGAAGCCGCCGTCCCCGGTGATCAGGGCGAACTTCTTGACGCCGCGCTTCTTCATGTCCTCGAAGATGCGGATGGCGGCCATGCGATCCGTGTGCGGCGTCTTGAACACCCACTTCTTGACCGGCTCGACGATCTCCACGCCGCCGGCGAGCGAGATGAGCGGCACCTCGGCCTTCTCCACCTCGGGGATGGCGGCCATGGTGTCGCCGGTGCTCGAGCCGCCCACGATGACGTCGACCTCGTCGTTCTGGATCAGCCGCTTGACGAACGTCACCGCCTCCTTCGCCTGTCCGCCGGTGTCGTAGTGCACCAGCTCGAGCTTCCTGCCGAGGACCCCGCCCGCCGCGTTCAGCTCGTCGACGTACATCTGCAGCGTGCGCAGCTCGGGGTCGCCGAGAAACGAGGCCGGGCCCGTCACCGAGAGGAAGGTCCCGATCTTGATCGTCTCACCCGCCTGCACCCCGCCGGTGGCGAGCATTGCAGCGCCGAGCGCGAGCCCCAACAGCCCGATGCGTGTCTTCATGGATCCCCCCGTTGTTCCGATCGAAGTCGTTCTGATGCTTTTCTGGATTCTATCGCCCGCAACGGCGCCACCGATACCGAGGGCGCGCGCAACGAGCCGCCCGCCAGTCGACGACGCGCGTGGATGCCCAGACCCAGGTCCCGCGGAGTGGGCCGCGCCCAGCGCTCGTCGACACTCGTCGATCCGCAGGAGGTCTGCCACCCGCGACGGTCAGTTTCTGCTGATTTACTGTCACAGATCTATAAAACGCCCTAATACCGCGGGTTATCCTCCGGCGGTCCGCGTGCTCCCGCGGGGGCAACGGAATGACGGACGAAGGGGGAAAGCCGTGGCTTGCGCGGCCTGCGCCGGCTCGGCTCGACGGCCTGGAGACGGGACATGCTTGGCATCAACGATCCGATGGTCTGGCTCGCATACCTCGGCTGCATCACCATGGCCGCCGTGTGCGTCATCTACGGCGTGGTACGCCGCAACGCCGCCGCCGACGTGGTCACACAAGAAGACCGCGCGTGGGCGATCGAAGAGAAGAAGGTGGAAGATGAGATCTGACCGCACGCTTGCATTGGGGGCCGCGGTGTTCGCGGCGCTGTCATTGGCGCCGGCCGCTGCGGAAGAACCGAAAGACATCTTCACCTGGGGCGCGGACCTGCGGCTCCGGTGGGAGTTCCTGGACAACGCCTCGACCCTGAACGAAACGCTTCCCGGCGCGGAGCGCAGCTTCGCCCGCTACCGTGGTCGACTCTGGGGGCAGGTGGCGCCGAACGAGAGCTTCGAGGCATACGGCCGGCTGATGTGGGAGGGACGCTACTACGCGAACCCTGATGACTTCGTCATCCCGCTGCCCGGTCAGGGGCCCACGAACATCCTCGACACGACCTACTCCGGCGCGTTGATGTTCGACAACCTGTACGTCAAGCTGAACCGCGTCGGCGATGCGCCCCTCACGCTCAAGATCGGCCGCCAGGACATCTTTCTCGGCAACGGCTGGCTCGTTGCCGACGGCACCCCGCTCGACGGCTCGCGCACCTTCTACTTCGACGCGATCCGTGCGACCTACGTGGCTGAGCCGATCGGCACGACCTTCGACCTCATCGTCCTCGACAACTACCACAACACGGATCGGTTCCCCTTCACCTTCAACAACAAGACCGAGGATCAGATCGAGGAGGACGAGACGGGTGCGATCCTCTACGCTCGCAACAAGAGTCTGATCAAGGACACAGATCTGGACGGTTTCTTCATCTACAGGTCTGACGACGCGGCGCAGCCCCTGTGGCGTGTCAATAACGGGTTTGACCCCTTCGGGTCGCCGACTCGTGACGGCGAGGTCTACGCCCTCGGCGCGCGGATCGACAGCAAGCTGACGCCGAACTGGAACCTGCGCGCCGAGGCCGCCTTCGAGTGGGGCAATCGGTTCGAGGAGGATCTCGAGGCGTTCGGTTTCAACGGCCGCGTCACCTACAACATCGGCGACTCCCTGAGCAACCGGCTCCACCTCGGTTACGAGTACCTGTCGGGTGACGACCCCGACACCAGCAAGGTGGAGGCGTTCGACCCATTGTGGGGCCGCTGGCCGCAGTGGAGCGAGCTCTACCAGCCCTACACCTACGCGCTGGACTCGCGAACGGGCGAGGCCACCAACCTGCAGCGCGTCAGCCTGGGCTGGGGCATGAAGCCGCACCCGACCACCGAGGTCACGCTCGAGTACAACGCCCTCTTCGCCAACGAGAACACGCTGGGCTATTTCCGCTCGCCTAGCTTCAGCAGGAACGGCGACTTCCGTGGCAACCTGTTCACCGGGTGGGTCAAGGTGAAGTACGACAAGCACGTCGCTGGCCACCTCGTCGCCGAGTACTTCGACCCGGGCGACTACTACACCGACCTTCGGGACCAATCCGCCTGGTACCTGCGGGCCGAGGTGTTTCTCACCTACTGACCGACGGCGGCCGCCGCGCCCCCCCGGGGCGCGGCGTGCCGCTCCCTTGCCCCAACGCAAGGCATGCCGTTGCTGCGTCGCAGCAGACCGGCTGATAATCCCGGGTCCCTGATGCCAGCCCCCGGAGGCCCCTCCGCATGAGCGCAGACCGCCAGCTCCTGAGCGGCGACGAGGCCGTCGCCCTCGCCGCCCTGCATGCCGGGGTCCGGCTCGGCACCGGCTACCCCGGCACGCCATCGACCGAGATCCTCGAATACTTCGCCACGCTCGGTGGGCACGCGCAGTGGTCGCCGAACGAGAAGGTCGCGATGGAGGTGGCCCTCGGCGCGGCCTTCGCCGGCGCCCGCACGCTGGTGACGATGAAGCACGTCGGCCTCAACGTCGCCGCCGACCCGCTGTTCACCGCCACCTACACGGACGTGGAGGGCGGACTGGTCGTGGTGTCGGCCGACGACCCCGGCATGGCCTCCAGCCAGAACGAGCAGGACAACCGCCACTACGCCCGCGCCGCGGCGGCGCCCATGCTCGAGCCCGTCGACTCCCAGGAGGCCTACGAGTTCACGCTCGCCGCGTTCGAGATCTCGGAGTGCTGGAAGATCCCGGTCATCCTGCGGCTGACCACCCGCGTCTGCCACTCGAAGACGGTGGTGCGTCCACGCGAGGCGCATGTCGCGACGCCGCCCCCGCACTTCCGCCGCGACATCCCGGCCCGCGTGATGATCCCGGCCTACGCGAAGCCGGCACACCACCGGCTGCGGCAGAAGATGGAGGAGATCGCCGCCTGGAACGAGAGGGAGGGTCCCTACCGACTGTACGAAGGCGACCCGAGCCTCGGCATCATCGCCACGGGCATCGCCGCCGTGCACGCCCGCGAGGCGGCGCCCGAGGCGCGAATGCTGGTGCTCGGCATGACCTATCCGCTGCCGATGCAGCGCATCCGCGCCTTCGCCGCGTCGGTCGACCGCCTCGTCGTCGTCGAGGAAGGCGACCCGGTCCTCCGCGACGCGCTGCGCGCCGCGGGCATCCCCGCGGAAGGCAAGCCGGACATGTACCGCTTCGGCGAGCTCAACGTGGCGCGCGTGCGGCGCATCCTCGCCCGCGACACCACGCCCGAGCCCGCGCCGCCGAAGGGCAAGCCGCCGGAGCTGTGCCAGGGCTGCTCGCACCGCGACGTGTTCGAAGTGCTGCGCGACATGGGCTGCATCGTCTCGGGCGACATCGGGTGCTATACGCTCGGTGTCCTGCCGCCGTTCTCGGCCATGGACACCTGCGTGTGCATGGGCGCGAGCATCGGCGTGGGCCTCGGCCTGCGCCACGTCCTGCCGGACGACGAGGCAAAGCGCGTGGTGAGCGTGATCGGCGACTCGACCTTCGTCCACTCGGGCATCACCGGCATCGCCGAGATGGTCTACAACCCGCCGAAGACCGGACACGTCGTCGTGATCCTGGACAACGGCACCACGGCCATGACCGGCCAGCAGGAGCACCCCGGAACCGGCCGCACGCTGCAGCACGACCCGACGGGCAAGATCAGCTTCGAGGGCCTGGCCAGGGCGATGGGCGTGCAGAACGTGCACGTCGTCGAGCACGTCGACACGGACTCCTCGCTCGAGCCGCTGCTGAAGGACCTGCTGGCAAAGCCCGAGACCGCGCTGGTCGTCGTGCGCCAGCCGTGCGTGCTGGCCGCGCCCAAGATCCGCTTCTACGAGAAGGCCGCGGCGGAGAAGATGATGAAGCAGGCGTGCTCTGCCTGTCCGGCGGAATGAACATGAACAAGGTCACCAACGTCGTCATCGCCGGCCTCGGCGGCCAGGGCGTGCTCAAGGCCTCCGACATCCTCGCCGACGCCGCCTTCCGCGCCGGCTTCGACGTCAAGAAGAGCGAGCTCCACGGCATGAGCCAGCGCGGCGGCTCGGTGAGCAGCGACGTGCGTTACGGCCCCGAGGTCCTGAGCCCGATGGTGCCCGCTGGCGAGGCCGACGTGCTGCTCGTGCTCGAGGACACGCAGATCGAGATCAACCGCCCGGTGCTGAAGGCCGGCGGCGTGCTGATCGGGCCGGACGTCCTCGAGGCTGGGGCCCTGAAGAACCGCAAGAGCCTCAACGTCGCGCTGCTCGGCGCGATGTCGACGGTGCTCGACATACCGGAGGAGCACTGGCTCGACGCGATCCACGCCAACCTGGCGCAGAAGCTTCACAAGATCAACGACCAGGCGTTCGCGCTCGGCCGCCGCGCGGCCGAGTCCCGCCGCGAGCACGCCGCCTGACCACCGACAGAGGGGATCGCCCATGCCGACCGAACTGTGGAACGACGCCGCCGGCGGTTTTCACCCGGCGAGCGCACCCGACTTCCTGCCCGAGCCACTGCTCGAGGAGGTGCAGCTCCGCCGCCTCAAGGCGGTGGTGTCCCGGGCCTACGACAACGTGCCGCTGTTCCGCGAGCGGCTCGAGGCGCGCGGCCTGACCCCGGCCTCGATCGAGCGCCTCGAGGACATCGCCAAGCTGCCCTTCACGGTGAAGGCCGACCTGCGCGACACCTACCCCTTCGGCCTGTTCGCGAGCCCGATGGGCGACGTCGTGCGGCTGCACGCCTCCTCGGGCACGACCGGCAAGCCGATCGTGGTCGCCTACACCCGCGAGGATGTCGAGGTCTGGTCCGAGGTCATGGCCCGCACCTTCGCGGCCTGCGGCCTGCACCGTGCCGACGTCCTGCAGAACGCCTTCGGCTACGGCCTGTTCACCGGCGGCCTGGGCGCGCACTACGGCGCCGAGACGCTCGGCGCCACCGTGATCCCGATCTCCGGCGGCAATACCGACCGGCAGATCATGGTGATGCGCGACTTCGGCGTCACCGCGCTGTGCGCCACGCCGAGCTACTTCCTGCACGTCATCGAGCGCGCCGGCGAGCTCGGCGTCGACATGAAGGCCCTGCCCCTGCGCGTCGGCGTGTTCGGCGCCGAGCCCTGGTCGGACGCGATGCGCGTGCGCATCCAGGCGGACGCCGGCATCAAGGCCTTCGACATCTACGGCCTGTCCGAGATCATCGGCCCCGGCGTCGCGAGCGAGTGCTCGGCGCAGGACGGCCTGCACGTCTTCGAGGACCACTTCTACCCCGAGATCATCGACCCCGAGACCGGCGAGCCGCTGCCTGACGGCAGCGAGGGCGAGCTCGTGCTCACCACGCTCAGCAAGAAGGCCATGCCGATGATCCGCTACCGCACGCGGGACATCACCTCGATCCTGCCGGAGCGCTGCAGCTGTGGCCGCACCCTGCGGCGAATCCGCCGCATCGGCCGGCGCTCGGACGACATGTTCATCATCCGCGGCGTCAACGTGTACCCCTCGCAGGTCGAGGCAGCGCTGCTGGCGGTCGAGGGCACGCTGCCGCACTACCAGATCATCCTGACGCGCGAGCAGGGGCTCGACCAGATCACCGTCGAGGTCGAGGTCACGAGCGAGGTGTTCAGCGACAAGATCCGCGCCCTCGAGGACGTGCGCGAGCGCCTCGCCCACGCCATCGAGCACATCCTCGGCATTCGCGTCGGCCTGCGCCTGGTCGAGCCGCGCTCGATCGAGCGCAGCCAGGGCAAGGCCAAGCGCGTGATCGACCGGCGCAACACCTGATCCAGCGAGCGGAGAACCCACCCCATGAAACTGCAGCAGCTATCGCTCTTCCTCGAGAACCGCCCGGGACGCCTCGGCGCACCGCTGGAGGTCATCGCCGCCGCGGGCATCAACCTGATGACCCTGTCGCTCGCCGACACCGCGCAGTTCGGCATCCTGCGGCTGATCGTGCGCGAGTGGGAGAAGGCCAGGCACCTGCTCGAGGACGCCGGGTGGGTGGTCAACCTGACCGAGGTCGTCGCCGTGGACGTCCTCGACCGGCCCGGCGGCCTCGCCAACGCCCTCAAGGTGCTGGAGAGCGCGGGGCTCAACATCGAGTACATGTACGCCTTCTCGCTGCGCCGCGGCGACAAGGCAATCCTGATCTTCCGCTTCGAGGACCCCGACCGCGCGATCGAGGTGCTCAAGGCCGCGGGGCTGCACGTGGTCGGGCCGGAGGAGCTGTTCCAGCACGTGGCGTGACAGGCTGTTCGGTGCGCAGTGCGCACCCTAAGAGGTTTTCGGGCTCGACGCGCGAATTCCGGTAGGGTGCGTATCACGCCCCCCGAGACTACCCATAGGGCGGGCCGTGCCCGCCACGTGATCCGAGAGAACCCCGGTGAGCACAACGAGCCCATTCCCCTTCGAGAACCGCGTCTGGGACGCCGCCGAGACGCTGCCCCGCGCCGAGCTCGAGGCGGCCCAGGTCGCCCGCCTGCGCGACCTCGTCGAGCGCGTCGCGCACGTGCCCTTCTACCGGGACTACTTCGACCTGCACGACGTCACCCGGCGCAGCATCCGTTCCGTCGACGACGTCCGCCGCCTGCCGTTCACCACCAAGGACGACCTGCGCCGCCACCACCCGCTCGGCTTCCTCGCCGTGCCGCGCAGGGAGCTCGCGCGCATCCACGGCTCGTCGGGTACGACCGGCAAGCCGACCTTCGTCGCCTACACGGCCGAGGACGTCCGCACCTGGGCGGAGCTGTGCGCGCGCTTCCTCGTCGCCGGCGGCCTCAAGCCCGAGCACACCTGCCAGGTCGCCTTCGGCTACGGCCTGTTCACCGGAGGCTTCGGCCTGCACTACGGCATCGAGCGCGTCGGCGCGGCCATTATCCCCGCCGCCTCCGGCAACACCCGCCGGCAGATCGACATCATGCGCGACCTCGACCCCGAGGTGCTGATCTGCACGCCGAGCTACGCTTTGACAATCGCGGACACCGCGCGCGAGCTCGGCATCGACCCGCGCTCGCTGCCCCTGCGTTTCGGGCACTTCGGCGGCGAGCCCTGGACCGAGGACATGCGGCGTCAGATCGAGGACGAGCTCGACATCCTCGCGTTCAACAACTACGGGCTGTCCGAGGTGATCGGCCCCGGCGTCAGCGGCGAGTGCGCCGCGCGCACCGGCATGCACCTGCAGGAAGACCACTTCCTCGTCGAATGCCTGAATCCGGAGACCCTGGAGCCCGTGCCCGAAGGCGAGCCCGGCGAGCTCGTCATAACCACCCTCACCCGCCAGGCCATGCCGCTGCTGCGCTACCGCACCCGCGACATCGCCCGTCTGTACCGCGAGCCCTGCGCCTGCGGCCGCAGCACCGCGCGCATGAGCCGCGTCACCGGCCGCACCGACGACATGCTGATCATCCGCGGCGTGAACGTGTTCCCGTCGCAGATCGAGGAGGCCCTGCTGCGCGTCGAGGGCACGACGCCGCACTACCTGATCGAGGTCGACCGCCCCGGCACGCTGGACGAGGTCACCGTGAAGGTCGAGATCCGGGCCGAGCTCTTCTCCGACCGCATGGACCGCATGCAGGCCCTGCGCGACCGCATCGGCCGCGAGATCCAGGCCGTCGCCAACATCCGCGCGAACGTGCAGCTCGTGGAGCCGCGTTCCATCGAGCGCTTCGTCGGCAAGGCCAAGCGGGTGATCGACCGGCGCGGGCTGTCGCTCTGACGGACGGTCGACAACGGTGGCGGCGCGCTATGCGCCGCTACCGATCCGCTCGCATCAGGTCGACCGGCTCGTCCAGGGGCGGGCCGCCCGACCGGCCTGCGGCAGGGGCGCGTCCCTCATCCCATGACGGCCGCATAGATCGCCATGCGCACGAACACCGAGCCGCGCGACTGGGCGAAGTAGCCGTTGTGCGGCGACGCGTTGAGAAGGCCCGCGGCCGTCTCGTTCTGCACTTCCGGATTGAGGACCATGGCATCCGGCTTGAGGAGCGCGATCGACTCCTCGACCTGCAGGCGCGATACCCGCACGGGGTGCAGCTGGTGCGCGTACATCACGTCGATGGCGGGCATGAGCTGCCAGATGACCTCCATGTCGGCAGTCGCGGGGCACATCTCGTCGAGCGTGTCGATGCGCAGCCCGGCCTGCTCCAGCTCTTCCCGCTGGCCTTCGGCGAAGCCGCGCACGAGCCGCTGCATGAGGATCACGCGCTCGACGGCCTGCGGGAACAGTGCGAGCAGCCGCAGGAAGCTGCGGATCGTCCGGGTGCGCGACGGGTCTCCCGAAATGGCGATCTGCAGCCGCTGGTCCCTCGGCGGGTCTTCCTCGAGCAGGGCCGGCCGCCACTTGAACAGGGTGTACATGTCGGCCAGCGCGTGGGTCGGGTGCTCGCCCTGACCGTCGCCGGCGTTGATCACGGGCACCCGGAAGCGCGGCACGATGTCCTGGAAGGTCTCGCTATCCGCGGTGCGCAGCACGGTGAGGTCGGAGTAGCTGCTACAAAGCTCGGCGATCTCGTCCCAGGCATAGCGCCGGCTCAGGATCTGGTCCACGGTCGGCTCGAAGTCCAGCAGGTTGCCGCCGAGACGCAGCCATGCGGCGTTGAACGCCAGGCGGCCGGTGCACTGCGAGTGGTCGAGGAACAGATTGCTCAGCACCCTGCCGCGCAGCGGCTGGGTACCATCGAGCTCGCCGAGCTCGTAGCGCGCCGCCAGGCGCAGCACCTGGCGCAGCAGGGGCGGGTCGAAGTGGCCCGCCGAGAGGACGTGGCGTCCCCGCAGTCGGCCCAGGATCCCGGGTTCGTCCGGGATGCTCTCCAGCAGAGCGCGGGTCCGTTCCGGGTCGGCAACCAGGTGCTCCTGCCGGGGGCGATCGGGGTCCGGTCCGGGCAGTGTCGAGTCGATCATGTCGAGGCTCCAAGTGGGGTTGGCCGTATCGTTGCTCAGTTGCGGCCTGCGGCACCGGCCGGCTCGTCGCCCGCGAGGCGCCGCTTGTCGGCCTTGGCGGGCCGCGCACCGATCGTCGTCCGTCCACCGTCGGGCGGTGCGGCGGCCGCGGTCAGGACCGCGTCGCACGCGAGCGGCAACCGCGTCGCGGACCTGTCCGGTGGCGTCGGCTTCGGGCGCTTGGCGGCGAGCTGGATCTCGCGCACCCAGCCGTCGAGGTCCTCGTCGCAGCCGTCGCCGGCCGGGATCGGCTTCTGGGGCTCGCAGCCCGGGCTGTCCGCCGGGCACACCAGACGAATGTGGAAGTGCTGGTCGTGGCCCCACCAGGGCCGGAGCTTGCCGAGCCAGTCGCCGTGCTCCCCGGCGCGGCAGAGCGCACGCTTGATCACCGGGTTGACGAAGATGCGGTCGACCTCGGGCGCGCTCGCCGCGAGGCGCAACAGCTCGCCGTAACGTCGGTCCCACCGCTGCTGGTCCAGCACGCCGTCGGCCGGCCGGATCACCGACTCCATCGCCATCTGCTCGGTCTGCTCGGGACGCAGCGGCCCCGCCTGCTTCGGCAGGAGGCGGAACCAGATGTCGACGTCGAGCCCGCTCTGGTGGCTCGCGTGTCCGAAGGCCGCGGGCCCGCCGCGCGGCTGCGACAGGTCCCCGACTAGCAGGCGGCCCAGGCCCTGGCGCTCGGCCCGTCCCGCCAGCCGCTCGACGAAGGCGATGAGCGCCGGGTGCCCGTAATAGCGGTTGCGGCTGGAGCGCATGACCTGAAAGCCCTCGCCGCGGAGCGGGAGCGCCGCGGCGCCGGCGACGCAGCCCGCCGCATAGCCGCCGATCGCCTCCGGCCCCCCTGCGGAGGGCGCCCTCACCTCGCCCCAGGGGTTCTGCGCGAAGGCCGGCGCGGCGATCAGGAGGGCGGCGAGGAGCGAGGCGCGCGAAACGACGTGCATCGAGGGCGGGGCGGCTGTCGGGACCGAACGTGCCAAGAGCATAGATCGAATGGCGCGCGCTGCACACGCCGCTCTTCCCGGACCGTCGCAGGTGACCTGCGAGGACCGTAAGCCGCATGGATGCCGCTCATGGGCGGGTCGTGCGACGACCACCGCCACTGCGCTACTCTTGCCGACCTCCAGGACTGCCGGAACCGCCCGTGACCGACCCCAGCACCGCCCACATCCCCGTCGACGACCTCAACGTCGCCGGCATGGACGAGATGCCGACCCCCAGCCAGCTCAAGTCGCGCCTGCCGTTGAGCGCCGCGGCCGAGGCAACGGTGACGCACGGCCGCTCGGCGCTCCGCGCGATCCTCGAGCGGCGGGACCCGCGGCTGTTCGTGGTGCTGGGGCCCTGCTCGATCCACGACCCGGCCGCGGCCCACGACTACGCCGGCCGCCTGCAGGCGCTTGCCCGGGAGGTCGAGGAGACCCTGTTCCTCGTGATGCGGGTCTATTTCGAGAAGCCGCGGACCTCGACGGGCTGGAAGGGCTACATCAACGATCCGCACATGGACGACTCCTTCCGCATCGACGAGGGGATCGAGCGTGCGCGCCGCCTGCTCCTCGACTTTGCCGAGATGGGGCTGCCCACCGGCACCGAGGCCCTCGACCCCATGTCGCCTCAGTACCTCGGCGACCTGATCAGCTGGTACGCGATCGGGGCCCGCACCACGGAGTCCCAGACCCACCGCGAGATGGCGAGCGGCCTGTCCGCGCCGGTCGGCTTCAAGAACGGCACGGACGGCGGCCTCGAGGTGGCGATCAACGCGATCAAGTCGGCCGCCAACCCCCACAGCTTCCTCGGCATCAACCGCTACGGCCGCACCGCGATCGTCCGTACCCGCGGCAACCGCTACGGCCACCTGGTGCTGCGCGGCGGCGGCGGGCGGCCGAACTACGACACCGTCAGCGTGCGCCTCGCCGAGACCAGCCTGCGCATGGCCGGCCTGCCCGAGAGCATCGTCGTCGACTGCTCGCACTCGAACTCGCTCAAGGACCCGACCCTGCAGCCCCTGGTCTTCACCGACTGCATCCACCAGATCCGCGAGGGCAACCGCTCGATCGTCGGCCTGATGCTCGAGAGCCACCTGCACGCCGGCAACCAGTCGATCCCCGACGACCTGTCCCAGCTCCGCTACGGCGTGTCGGTGACCGACGGCTGCATCGACTGGGACACCACCGCCGACGTGATCCGCCGCGCCCACGCCGAGCTGGCGCCGCTGCTCGCCAGCCGCGCCTCCTGACGGAAAACCCGGCCCATTGCGCTGTCATCCGGGGCCCGCTCCGGTGCCCCGTCATGGACAGTCGGCCCCCGTTTGGATAATCAGTGCTGACGATGGCTGACGCGTCAGCCGACACGCAGCCGAGAGCAGACCGACGATGAACGAGCCCCAGGTCGCCGTCTTCCACCAGCGCACCCTCGCCAACCGGCTCGCGACCTGGATCGCGGCGACGCGACCCGCCTTCCTCACCGCGTCCGTGCTGCCGGTCCTGGTCGGCGTGGCGCTGTCGTGGCACGTGCACGGCACCGTCGACTGGGCCCTCGCGGCCGCGACGATCCTCAACATCGTGCTGATCCACGCCGGCGCCAACGTGTTCAACGACTACTGCGACGCCCGCAACGGCACCGACGCAGCCAACACCGGGCGGGTGTTCCCCTTCTCCGGGGGGAGCCGCTTCATCCAGAACGGCGTCCTGGACGTCCGGCAGACGTTCTGGCTGGGTGCCGGGCTGCTCGCTGCCGGCGCCGTGCTCGGACTGGCGATGGCAGCCGTCGCCGGCCCCTTCGTCCTGGCGATCGGGGCGGTCGGCGGCGCCCTCGCGATCTTCTACTCAGCGCCCCCCTGCCTGGCCTGCCGCGGCCTCGGCGACTTCGTGATCGCGCTGTGCTTCGGCGTCCTGCCGGTCGCCGGTACCGAGTTCATCCAGGCGGGGACCGTCTCCCCCGCGAACTGGTGGTTGGGCGGGGCGGTCGGCTGCTTCGTGGCGGCGATCCTATGGATCAATTCCATCCCGGACATCGACGCCGACCGGGCGGCCGGCAAGCTGACGCTGCCGGTCCGGCTGGGCGCCGGCCGGGCGGCCTACGGCCTGCTCGCGCTGTTCGTCACCGGCTTTCTGCTGATCGCCCTGGGGCCGGTGCCGGAGGGAACCTGGCTCGCCCTGCTCGCGGCCTTCCCCGCCGGCATGGCGATGCGCTCGCTGCTGCGCGGCCAGCTGCTGCCCGCGATGCCGCTCACGCTGGCGACCCACGCCAGCGTCTGCCTGCTGCTGGTGGTCGGCCTCCTGCCGCACTGACCGCTCAGCCGGGGCGCGCGTCACCCGCGAGCAGGCGGAGCCGGGCCCGGTCGACCTTTCCCGGGCCGAGCCGCGGCAGGGCATCCACGCGCCGGAAGGCGCGGGGCCGCACGGCGCCGTGCAGGTGGGCGCGGCACCAGGCGGTCAGGTCGGCGTGATCGATGTCCCCCGTGTAGACCGCGACCAGGGTCGCACCCCAGACGGGGTCCGGCCGGCCGGTTACTGCGACCTCGCCAATCCCGGGGCACACGCTGAGGACCTCCTCCACCTGGCGCGGATGGACGTTCTCCCCGCCGGTCACGACGATCTCGTCGGCGCGCCCCACGACCCAGAGGCGGCCGCCGGCGTCGAGGCGCCCCAGATCGCCGGTCGTGAACCAGTCGCCCTCGAGCCCGAGGCCGGGCCGGCGGTCGGGGTTGGCATAACCGGCCATGACGGCCTCGCCGCTGATCCGGATCCGCCCGACGTCCCAGGTGGGGTGGCCGTGGTCGTCGACCACCTGCACGTCGAAGGCGCCCAGCGGGCGCCCGACACAGCCGGGCGGGCAGTGCTCCTCGGGGAGGCACACCGCTGTCTGCGACCCCGTCTCGGCGCTGCTGTAGCTCGGGCAGACGGGCCAGCCGGCACGCGCGGCCCGCTCCGCGAGGGCCGACGACAGCTCGGCACCGCCGACCAGGACGCGCCGGAGCGCTGGCGGCGGTGGCGCGTCGCCCGCGGCGTCGAGCAGGTGCGCGAGCATGGCCGGGATCAGCGACAGGAGAGTGATCTGTCGTTCGGCCAGGTCGCGCCAGACGCGGTCCGCGTCGAAGCCCTCGTGCAGGACTGCGCAGGCGCCGGCCTGGACGCAGCGGTACAGCACGGCGAGCCCGCCGAGGTGGTACACGGGCAGGCACAGCAGCCAGCGGTCGGCGGCGTGCAGGCCGAGCCGCTCGCGGCAGGCGTGCACCGAGGCGGCGAGGTTGCGGCCGGTCAGCATGGCACCCTTCGGCTCGCCGCCGCTCCCACTGGTCGCCACGATCAGGTGCACGGCGTCGGGGCCGGCCCCGATGGCGGCCTGGGGGGAGGTCGCGGCGGTGGACTCCAGCACGCTGAACTCGGCAGCGCTCGACACCGCACGGCCCACGCCGGATTCGAGCCACAACGCCGTGCGCCACTGCGCAGGCCGGCGCGGGTCGACCGGCACCAAGGCACACCCGACGCGGGCGGCGGCGTGCAGCAGCAACGCCGTCTGCAGCACCGGCAGGCCCGTCACGCCCAGCGCGTCCTCGGCACGCACGCCGCCCACCGCCAGGGCGGCGGCGAGCCCGCGGACCCGCTCGAGCAGGTCCCGGTAATCGATGGTCTCTGCCGCGGGCGTGACGAGCGCGGGGCTCGCCGGGTGCTCCGCCGCGCTGCGCTCCAGCCAGGCGGCGGGAAGGTCGAAGAGCTGTCTCGCGTCGGATGTCATGGAGTGAAGACCGTTCCGGAACCGCAGGCCCGGACACCGGAGGATGCGGGGCCCGATAATGCTATCGGCCTTCGGGCGCCCCAGCTTAACGCGCTATCCTCGCCGCACCGATGACCCACCAGCCCCGCAAGCGCTTCGGCCAGCACTTCCTGCACGACCCGGGCGTCATCCGCCGCATCGTCGCCACGATCGCACCACAGCCGGGCGACCGGCTGGTGGAGATAGGGCCCGGCGAGGGCGCCATCACCTTCGAGCTGCTGCGTGCGGCCGGCCGTCTCGACGCGGTCGAGCTCGACCGCGACCTCGTCGAGCCCCTGCGCGAGCGCAGCCGCGGCATCGGCGAGCTCGTCGTGCACAGCGCCGACGCGCTGCGCTTCGACTTCTGCGCCCTGACGGCGGGCGAGGAACGGCTTCGCGTGGTCGGCAACCTGCCGTACAACATCTCCACGCCGCTGCTCTTCCACCTGCTCGACCAGTCGCGCTGCATCCGCGACATGCACTTCATGCTGCAGAAGGAGGTCGTCGAACGCATGGCGGCGGAGCCCGGCGGCAAGGACTACGGTCGCCTGTCGGTCATGCTGCAGGCGCGCTGCGCGGTGATCCCGCTGTTCACGATCGGGCCGGGCGCGTTCAGGCCGCCACCGAAGGTGGAGTCGGCGGTCGTCCGGTTGGTCCCGCTCGCCCGGCCGCCGGACATCGCCGACCCGGTCGTGTTCGCCCGCCTCGTCGCCGCGGCCTTCGCGCAGCGGCGCAAGACGCTCCGCAACGGCCTGAAGGGACTGCTCACCGCCGAGGCCATCGCTGGGCTCGGCGTCGATCCCGGGACGCGCGCCGAGCAGCTCGGGCTCGACGCATTCGTCCGGCTCGCCAACGCGGCTTGCAAAGCGGTGCCATAGCCCCGAAATAACCTTCTTGGCGGTGTTGTCGTTCAACCTCGCCTCCACAGCGAGTCGCTTGGGCGACCATTGCCCAGATGAACTGAGCGCCGCAAATCGGTGGCCGGGTGCGCGGCCCGCCAGGACACGCCGTGAATACGTCCCTGTAGGCTCGTAAGCGGCATCCCTGCCGCTTACG
>Ga0208980_10000275_pt1 | contig 27704 bp, 22 predicted proteins | sample WetSurMetagenome_3_FD_187993 | JGI IMG/M metagenome (GOLD analysis project Ga0208980, IMG submission 187993) | Wetland microbial communities from Twitchell Island in the Sacramento Delta, sample from surface sediment Aug2011 Site A1 Bulk (version 2) | ecosystem: Environmental > Aquatic > Marine... | reverse complement strand
TGATGCAGAAGGCGTCGTCGCTGGCCTCCCAGCCAATACTGGTCGTGCTTGATCTCAAAGACACCAATGTCTATTCACGCTATGTTACAGAGATTCTCAGGGCGGAAGGCATTTTCTCGTTTGAGTCAATCGATCTCGCATCAACAGACCTCGACAGCCAAACTCTGCAAGGCCATTCCCTTGTGATTACGTGCACGAGGGATATGATTCTTCGAACTCACCAGAAGCTGATTGAGCAATACGTCAGACTCGGTGGAAGCTTGCTCTCGGTTGATCCACCCCCAGAATTCGACTCCTTGCTCGGTGTGCGCAGCCTGGGGAGGACGATGAACGACGGCTACATTCAGTTCGATTTAACACACCCCATCACCCAAGGGGTGACCCACGCCCCGCTGCAATTCTTTGGTCAGGCGAATCTCTATGCTGTGACATCGTCTACTGTGGTGGCAAAGTTGTCAGCCGACAATCGAGAGCCGCCAACCTTTCCTGCCTTTGGGGTCGCCACAGTTGGCAAAGGCATGTCAGCATTTATTGCTTTTGACCTTGGCCGATCGATCGTCTTCACCCGACAAGGGAAGCCTCTGAAAAGAAACCGGGGTGAAGGCGTTGACAATGATGGTGACGGAGTATTTAAGTGCTCCGACCTGTTCTACGGCACATTCGATTACTCAAACAGGTCGATTCCTCAAGCCGATGAACAGCAGAAAGTGTTTGCCCACATTGTCATGTTCCTTCTCCAGTCGAGGACCATCGTCCCCCGTGTGTGGTATTTTCCTTTCCTATTCCCAAGCGTCGCATTGCTGACCGGGGATCATCACGGTCAGAACTGGCACAACGAGATCCAGCGAGTTTCTGAGTATCTTGACCGCAGAGGCGGCCACTACACGTTCTTTGTGTATTCCGACATGATTGACACTCACCTCACGCATGATTTGGTGAGGAGAGGCCATACTGTTGCACCCCATCTCTATTACCCTCGACGCTCGAACGTCGTAATGAGGGCAAGACAATATCTTGCAAGCTGGTTTTCTCGTACATACTTCTTCCGTCCACGGTTTGCTGACCTTCGTGACGAAGTAGAATTTGGTTGTGAAGCCTTCAGCCGACTCCGCGTGGGAGCGGGCGCAGTAACCCGCCTACACTATCTTATCTGGCCGGGCTGGACGGAGACTCCTCAGCTTCTCGCACAGTATGGTTTCCAGATGGATTTTTCAATCAGTGGCGCGAATCCGCAGAGGCAGGATCGAGCCATGAAAGGTGACGAGGAGTGGAATTCTCCTTCTGGTTTCGGATACATCAATGGGTCTGGGCATCCAATGAGATTTCTCACGACCGACGGCAAGTTCATAGACCTTTTTGGTCAATCAACAGTCTTTGAGGATGATGTAGCTGCGAGAGAAGTCATGCCAAGCGTTCCGAATGACAGCCTCACAACGCAACGGCTCATAGAAGCAAGCCGTACCTTAATCGATGAGAGTATTGAAAAGTACCATTCAACGCTCGTTTGGAATCTGCACCCCGAACATGTGTCGATGCGATGGCCAACTGAAGTTCCAACCACGTGGCCTCTCATTACATCAATCGTGGATTACCTGGGGGAGCAAAACATTCCGATGCTCGGTGCCAATGAGTGGCTCCAGTTCGTCCGCGCGCGCAGTGACCTGCAAATCGAGCAGGTGGAATATGATTCCGCCCTCAAGAGCGGTGGCTTTTCCGTCGTCGGTCCCCTTGATATCGATGGGCTTACGCTCCTCGTTCCACTGCCCATTGGCGTTTGCAGCCCTCGTTCATTTACGGTCACATTGTCGAGGGGAGAAAGCTCTCGGGAGAAGCTTGTTGCGTCCATTGCCATCTTCAACGGAATCGGTTACCTCGCCATACAGACACGCTTGAGAGCCAACCGACCGATCGGCGTTTCATACAGCCTTCAGTAGCTGGAAGTTGCCGCTGCAGCCAAAGCCCAGGTAGTATGAACCAACGTGAATGTCGAGCAGGAGTCGATCGCGTCCAAGGGGTTGTCCATCCTACATCTGCCGCTTCCGTCGGCTTCTGTCCTGGAGGCCAAAGAGTTTCTTGACTGACCACAAAGCCCATTGAACAAGATGATCGGCTCCATAGGCCTTGTATAGAAGGTAGAGGAAGCTGGCGCGATTGGTCATGAACACGCGCCGTATTTCAAACAAGTCTGACGAGTAGCTCAACGGACCTGAGTAAACAGCAAAACCGCAATGAAAACCGGCTCGTCTTACAGCATCCTTTACGCGATTATCCACGCACCCATACGGATAAGCGATCGGGGAGAAGGATTGTTCCACAGTGCTTTCAAGTGAGAGCTTGCTTTTTCGGAGTTCCTCTCCAAGTTCGTTATCGTCCAATTCCGGCAACCGGGGATGTGAGAACGAATGAGCGCCAAACTGGATACCCGCCTTCGACATGCTTTGGATGTGATGTGGTCTCAAGAGATCTACATTTCCTAGCCGACCAGGTCTGTCCCACCAGTTGGCACTGCGTGAGAAGTCTGTGACGAGAAAGATGAGCGCGGAGAATCCGAACTCCTGAAGTACAGGAAACGCGTTCTCGTAGTTGTCGAGGTACCCATCGTCAAAGGTGATCACGATGGGACGACTTCGGTTCTCCTTAGGTGTGCCGTGCAGAAGTTTGTCCAGGGTCGGTGTGTAGTATCCGTTCCGTGAGAGGAACTCCATCTGTTTGCGGAAGTTACTTTTCGATACGACATAGCGCGAGGTTACCTCCTCGCTATCTGGACATACCCTATGGTACATTAGGACAACCATACGAAACATCATCTCACAATGGGGTCAGGCAAAGTTCAGAAGGGCGACCCCCCGTTTAAGAGTCGCCAACCCGCGCCAATGTTTCTTGCATAGAAGTAGATCCGCGTTCTGAACTGTGCCAGGCTGGCTATCCTCGCACAACAGATAACGCGTTTCGTATTTTTGTTAAGAGATCCTCGAACGGAATTGATTTCTCCACAAAGTCCCACGCACCGTATCGGACGGCAGACGAAACCGACTCCGGGGTACCATATCCACTGACAACGATGACACGTGCTTTTGGGTTGAAGCTTCGAATCTCTTTGAGAACCTCAAGTCCGCTTATGCTCGGAAGACCAATATCCAACAGAACCAGATCCGGTCGTTGCTCTTTGTAGATGACAACTCCTTGAGGTCCATCCGCTGTTGAAAGGACCTCGTAGCCTTCATCCTCCAAGGCATTACGCATCATCACCAGCACAAGTTCATCATCATCTATCAGAAGAACTTTCGGCATTGAGCGCACCTCCTAGGCCCTGATGAGATCCTTGTCAGCTTGCCGCAACAAGGGGATTTCATATCTTTGCCGATTTTTCGTGTGCCACTGCAGGCTCACGTGTCGTGCGAATCCATTCCTTTGTTTCTCCACGCTGTACGAGCTTCAAATACAGGAACGCCTTCCACATCGTAAATCGGGGAAGATGGAAAAGGGCCTTGTAGAGTGACTTATCGGCCCGGGCAGCGTACAAACCAATAAACATATGAAGAAAACCGCACACAAACACAATTGTCCAGATAAGCGCGAATGAGAGCATCGAGCTGAGACCCGCCACGTAGAGCACGACAGTAACAAACAGAACACATGATACCAATGCCATGAGATTGATGAGTGGAAGGGTGACCAGGTCGATGAATGCATCGGCGCATCTCAAAGAATGGCGCAGCAGAGCTTCCTGTAGGAGTGGCGAAGCGAATTTCTTGATCACGGGAAATCTTCCGCCTTCCCACCGAGCGCGTTGGCTCTCAGCGAGCTGCGGGTTCTGGGGCATCGTTGCAAGCACTCCGGCATCAGGGACAAATGTAACCGGAATGCCCTTCAGCAGCAAATGCAACCCGAACTCGAGATCTTCTGTGCGTGAGTAAGCCTGCCATGGGTGTGAGCGAAGGACCTCGGCCGCAAAACACATTCCGTTTCCTCTGAGTCCGGCAGAGCAACCAATAACTTGTCGGCCCAATGGCCTCACATGGTTATAGAGCACGAATCCCAGTCGTGTCATCTCCGAATTCCACGATGTCGGTTGCGGGCTCACGAGATCGCTCGATTGCATGACTTTCGCACCTTGTTCAAGGCAGCCGTTCATGACGTAAAGAAAGTTGCTTGAAATGACACTGTCGGCATCCACCACTACAAAGGCATCGTACCGTTCCGTCTGTGAGAGGAGCCGGTCCATGCACCACCGGAGTGCGTGGCCTTTGCCACGCTGAAGGTCGTCCGTTCGTTCGAGCACGATAGCACCACGGGACTTGCTCACCTCGGCCGTACGATCGGTGCAGTTGTCGGCGATGACGAACAGATCGAATCGTTCACGCGGATAGTCGAGTCGAAAGATGCTTTGGATCGTCGGTATGATAGTGAATTCTTCGTTGTGTGCTGGAATCAGTACCGCGAACCGTCGTCGGGTGTGCGGTTCCGGTCTTGCAGGCGTGCGTGCACACGCCGCCAGAATCGAGAGGACAAACAGGTACGCGACGACGAACCCGAACGTGGCAAGCAGGAGTATTTGCACTGCGAAGAGAATGGAGGTGAGCATCCCTTAGCCCTTCCCGCCAAAATAGATCACGGCAATGCAGGTGATACCCCACAGTATGGTGACTGCAACAATTGATAGGTCGGATAGCACAGCGTTCGTTGGATTCTCCGTCGAATTCCTCATGTGAATCAGATAGAGATAACGGAACATACCATAGATGACGAATACTGTTGTGTATATCATCTTTTCTGTTCCGAATATTTCGATGGTTCGGGGGGCAACGGTGTACAGAGCGTACGAAATCACTGTGCCTGCGGCAGCAATCGTCAACATCTGATCGATGAAGTTCACGCTGTAGCTTGTCAGGACCTTGCGCTCAGTGCCTGGACGCACCTGTTGGACGAGCAGGAGCTCCCCCCGCCGTTTGGCGAAACCGAGGAACAACGAAACAAACAGAGTGCAAAGAACGATCCAGCCGGAGACCTGCACGTCGATGGCAAATGCTCCGCCAAGTACTCGTAGCATGAATCCTGCGGCAATGATGAAAACATCCACCAGGACAATCTCCTTCAGCTTCGCCGAGTATGCAAGGTTCATTATGAAGTAGACCACGAGTACCAATTGAAACCGGAGATTCGTTTCAAGAGCGAGGAGCAATGCAATCCCGAAGAGCACCGCAACGACAATGAGTGCCTGCGTTCGGCTGATGAGGCCTGCCGCCAAAGGGCGATTTCGTTTCTCGGGATGGGCACGATCCGCTTCGATGTCGGAAATATCATTGATGATGTAGACGCAGCTCGCAGTCAGACAGAATGCGACAAGTGCTTCGAGCGCAGCAATCAGCGGATGGACAACAAACAGTTCCTTAGAAAATACAAGTGGTGCAAGGACAAACGCGTTCTTTATCCATTGCCTGGGCCGCAGAAGCAGTATGGTATTACGAAAGACCATGTGTCAGTCTACAAAGATCTCTGTTCATTTCAGGCTCGTCAACTCAGATAAAGTTGAACCTTTGACAAAACGTATTCCGGGGAAAGTGTGTTCATACAGGTCACGACTTTGTCGCACCTGGAAAGATAGCACGCCAGGCATTCGATGTTGCTGTGGAGAATCTCGCCGCTTCCGAAGACGTCGAGTTCCCATGGTGATGTTGGTCCCACAAGCACAACGGTTGCCTTTCCACATGCCACGCCAATATGCATCGCAAGGCTATCAGATGTTAGCAGTATGTCGACAGTGTTGACCAGCGAAGAGAACTCCATGAGCGAGTTGTTGCACCCGGCATCCACTACTAGGTCTCCCACTGTTGCGTGGATGCGCTTGTTAAGATCCACTTCCTCGGGTCCACCGAAGAGAAGAATTTCCACGGATGGGTGGCGCTGCTTCAGTAAACGGATGAAATCGACATACCCTTCGAAAGTCCACTTCTTGTATTGCCAGCGTCCGCCTCCGCCGGTATTGATCCCGACGATCCTGGATGATGATTTGATCCCGTTGCGCTGCAGAAAGCTCGCGCCAAATTCCCGGACCCCATCATTGAGAGTCAATTGCGGTCTTTGTGTGGGGAGTGGCAAGTCGCAGATCTCGTACATGATCTGTTGGTAGGTTTTGCGGTTCTTCTTCTTGCGATCGTCGTTTACACCCATCAACCACCATTCGCTTGCCATGTCATTGGCAAGTGTGACGGCTCCTGCTCTGTTTGCGACAAAGCCAAACCTGTTTTTGCACTCCGCCACAGAGTGTATGGTTGCACTGTGCGGGTCAGAATCCAGGCAGATGCCGATGTCGAACGATTCATTCCGGAGGAACTCAATATAGTTTTCCTCGATGGAGAGGATGCGATCTATGCACTTGTTTCCCGACAAGAGGGGAGCGGCGTTCTTCTTGGTCACCCAGGTAATATGCGCTCCTTGGTACTTCTGTTTCAGCGGCGGGAGAATCGACGTTGTGCGAAGAACGTCACCCACTGCCGCTAGCTTAACAATCAGAATGCGTGTCTTGATTGGGTCGTGGTCCACGCAGCCATCACACAGTCGGCCATCTGTTTTGTGGAACCGGCAAGGCATGGATCCTTTGTAGTGTCGGCAGTCGGTATGTACGATCATTGATGCTGTTTCCATTAGTCTCTTGACTCTTTTCCTTTTCTGGAGACGCCGTTTGTTACAAGAGCGCACACTGATTCAACTTCAGGCTGAGCATCAGATTGAGCTTTCGCGACTTACCGGATCGTCCTTTCCTTGACGATGGATCGATAGAGTTCATCGAACTGCAGCCCTTTCTGTTCCCAGTCGTACTCTCGAACGACGGTCGCATGGGCATTTCTTCCGAGCCTCTCTCTCTCCTCGGGCGCATCAAAGAGGCGAACCACAGAATCTGCAAACTCTATGGGGTCGTCTGCAACAACAACGGACTCGCCGTCTTTAAGAGTAATGCCCTCACACCCAATGGAGGTGCTAACGATTGCCTTCTTCATTGCCATTGCTTCAAGCGCTTTCCCTCGAATCCCTCCGCCGATAAGCAGGGGAATAATGTATACCTGACTACGCGCAATGTATGGGCGAACGTCTTCTACAAATCCGGTGACTATGACATTGCTGGACGCTCTCGCTTGGACGACTTTTGATGGGCTCTTTCCCACGATATAAAGCAAAGCAGACGGAACCTTCTTGATAATATGGGGAAATACCTCGTTGAGGAAAAAGAGGATACCATGGGTGTTAGGGAAATAGCTCATCAGTCCCGTAAAGACCATAGTCCTCGGCTCGACGTCAATGTTGAGAGGTTCAAGGAAACTCGGATCCACACCATTCTGGATGACGCTGATTCGGTGGTGTGGCATCTCGGCATGCAGTACCTCATAATCACGCTTTGTGGTGGCGACGATTGCATCGAATTTTTCACAGTTCTTGATCTCTTGCGGTTTCCCAAGTTTGTATTCAACATAGCAAATTGCCTTACCGGTCAGGCTCTTTGACTCAAGAAATGAGCGGTAGAGCAAATCGTGTTCTACGTTGTGGGTATCGCTCACCAGAGGCACACCCGTCGGGAATCTGTGAAACCCCAAGAGAGGTGTGGCACAATGAATCAGGTCGAAGTGATTCTCGCGGCAAAGCTCGTCCAACTTCTTCTGCATTTTCCGGCTGTGCAACGTGAAGAACATACCTTTCCCCCGAAGTAGTGCATATGCTCGCCGGAAGAAGTTGATGTACCTCGGTCTGGAATTGTTGACAAAAACAATCCGGTCGCACAAAGTACCCAGTTGCTTCCTGAAACTCCGTTCCTCCTCTGGCGAGCCAAATGTTAGCACTGATACATCATGTCGCCTCAACGCTTCTCGAAGAAGTGGGTAGGTTCGCTTTGCCGGGCCCAAATCTCGCGGAGGCGGATTCGGACAGAAATGAAAAATCATCAGAATCTTCAGACGAGAAGGGGCGAGGGGCCCATGCGGAGACGGTTTTGCATCTGCCGCGGCGCTCGGAATGTTCACATTGTTGACGGCCCTGGTGGCCGGAACGAATGTTCGGGAGTGTTTCGCGTCCGAGTCTTCTTTCTTCGAGAGAATTACATCGGAGACAATCGACTTCACATTGCTTACAAATGTCTCGATAGCGTGTTCGCGTTCAACTTGTCTCCTTCCCTCCGCCCCCAACTTCTCGGCCACTTCAGGATTCTCCCACAAGTACTCAATCGCTTTACGGAGGTCGTTTGGGTTGCCATGAGGTACTAGTAGGCCTGTTCTTCCCTCCTGTATTACGTCAACCTGACCGGTGGTCTTTGAGCAAATCACAGCCTTCCCCATGGCCATTGCTTCCAGAATACTTGTTGCGCCATGGTCTGTGTCTGATTCCAGTATGGGGATGACTACAAACTTGGATCGTGCATAAAGCGTGCGGAGGTCCACGTAGTTTCTTCTGCCAATGGTCACGTTTGGAGGGAGAGGACCTCCCTCCAGGACTGCTCTGACCGTTGGATGGGTGATGTTTCGCTGTGTCCCTGCCGCAATGTGACACGGTATGTTCAGACCTCGCATGGCCTCGACAAGCGTCGGATAGTCACGTCGCTCCGACCCTGCCGAACAGATCATGTCGGGCTGAATGTCCATCGGTCGCCAGAATCGATGATCGACGCCCCACTTGAGCAGAGCGACTCTTGATGGAGGGACGTCAAGTTGATTAACAACGAACTCCTTTTGCACCGAAGACATGAGGATAATTCGGTCGATCCTTGAATGGACCCGCTGCAGTATTCTCGCTTTCTTCGTTGGTGATATCCAGGAAAAAATCGCCACATGTGGAATGTCTGAACCCATGAGCCGAAGCAAAAAAGCAAAGGGGAGTGCGAGACGCTCGGTCCACGATATCACTGCGTCATAATTGTTCTTGATGATGAGAGCCTCGGAGAGAGGACCCGCGATATCAGGCAGTCCGCGATAGATGGCCTGACGAAAGCCCGGGGCGTGGCTGAGAAATTGCTCGTCGAGTCGGTCAGAATTAAGCTCGTCATAGAAGAGCGATACTCTTGGAGTCTGATCCATTTCTTCCAGTCTCGCAAGGGTATCCCGTTCGGGAAGCTCGAGGTGTGAGGAAACTAGGGTTAGCGTTTTCATGGCTTATCCTGTGACGAGCCTCCGGGCAAAGGAGAAGAAACTCTTGTCGCTCCGCACGCTGATTCGTCGAACCTCTAGCGGATCAGCTCCGAACTTGGAGGGTCCAGAATCAGCCGAGCATGCGATTGTATAACCTGCTCCTTTCACAATCTGCTTAATCTCTGTGCTTAGTATCCCGAATGGGTAAGCGAACGATAGGACCGGGGCATTCAGCAGGATTTCGAGGAGAACGCGTGACCGCGTGATTTCTTCAGAGGCTCGGTCCAGTGCAAGGTTTGCGAGGTTTGGGTTCGTCATGGCGTGAGAACCGATTTCAAGGCCCGCAGCGTGCAATTCCAATACCTGCTGTTCGTCCATCATCGATGCCTTGGGAGAGCCCGCTCCTGCGTAAGACACATCTTCCTTGATGTTTCGGTCCGCGTGTGCAAAGATCACTGCGATTGCTCCGGCCTTCTGTAGAGTAGGAAACATGACGCGAAAGTTGTCTAGGTAAGCACCATCGAACGTAAGCACAACGGGTTTTCGCGGCAGATTCAATTCTCCCTTCAGGAAGAGGCGGTAGTCATTGAAGGTGATGGTTGTGTATCCCCACTGTTCGAGAAAATCGAGTTGCCGCCTGAAATCCCAAACATACAGACTGGACCAATGTTTCTCGCTTTCTCTCTTGTCCTCAACGATCCGGTGGTATCGTAACACCCTTATCTTCGATGGTTCTCCGGATCCGGAGATACTCTTTGCGGATGTCATCATGCGTTCCTGTGGCGGTCCGGATTTCTACGTCGATTGATCTTCGGCATGAGGCCAGCAAATTGAACATGGTTTGAGACTGCTTCCAAGATAACGGTCTTTTCTAAATTCTCCAAACTGCAGGTCGGAATTGAAGAGTAACAGGTTGTCTCGTTCTGTGAGCTTCGTAGTGGCTGCACAACACGATGTCCGCAAGCTCAGTTTCCTTTGGTGGAACGGTTGCTGAAACTTCTTGCACGCCGCGGAATGAAGCGCTCACCGAAGATAAGCATCAGAAAAAGGGGTTGTTCAATGAGAAGCCGGCGCCACTTCGAACGAGGGTCTTGCACGAATCGATAGATGAATTCTGCCCCGATGCGTCGCATCCAAACAGGTGCCCGCCGATACTTGCCAGCAAGGAAGTCAAATAGTCCACCAACAGCAAAGCAAACCCCGGCATTCATCTTCGCTGCGTTTCGCGCGACCCATTTCTCCTGTAACGGAGATCCCAGCGCCACCAATATGATATTCGGTGCTTTTTCATTTATGTCAGCAATGATAGATGAATCCTCTCCCTCTGGAATGTGCCCTTGATGGTGACCCACGATCTTGAGTCTTGGATGGGCTGCCTGTATGCGATTGCGGCATTCCTCGATGATGTGTGGAAGGGCCCCAAACAGGTATACTGACCATCCCCGCTCTTCAGCGCGCTGAAGCACCTTTGGAATGAAATCCGTGCCATTCAGATTCTCGACGATCGGACGACCGAGGATCTTTCCTGCAATCATGAGTCCACTCCCGTCGGGCAGCAGAAGGTCGGCTTCGTTGATACACGAGAGAAACTCCTTGTCTTGCCGGGCAAGGTGAATGCTGTGGACATTTGGGAAAAAGACTCTCAAAGCGTTTCTTCTGTCGTGGTTCGCGAGGTGAGTCTCCACCACATGAAGTGCTTGTTGGGCGCTGACGTTGTCGATGCGTACGCCTTGAAAATACGTACGAGCGTTCTGCGACGAAGCCCTCACTCCAGAACCGTGTTCAACGCCCTGCACTTCTTCCCACGCATTCATTGGTCGTTCCTTTGCCTTCTATTCGGTGGTTCAAGGAAATCTGAACCTCGACCCGAAATAATATCAATATGCACGTTGATCGCTTGTGGTCGTAATCACGGAACCGAAAAATCGAGATGTGGACTTAGCCGTTTTTCATGCCAGCTTCCGCAGACGGGACGCTCTCCCCGAAAGATTTGATCACCGGAATCAAGCCTATAAGGAGCCCGAGATACGTCATGCTTCTGAAGCGATGGAACCCCATGTCGACATAGGTAGCAATTATCTGATTTGGAATGGCAAGTATGCACATTGCCAAAACTGCCATGAGATATGGGTCGCGCATTTTGGTGAAGCCCATGCTGCCGTGGAATAGAACCGAGTTCATAAAGAAAAGGAAAAGGAAGAACCCAATTGGACCGGATTTTACCAGCAGCCAGAGAATCTGATTATGAGTGATATATCCCTTCATGCTGAATTCACCATAGTTCATGATGATCCAATCGTGCTGCTTTCCAAAGCCAAGGCCCAGAGGTTGTCGTCTCAATGTCATTGCCAGGTTATAGTTTTCCTGATCGCGTGCTAGTCCGGACAAATAGTCTTCGCGTCGCATGTCTTGGTAGTCTGTCGAAACTGCCGACTTCACCGCCTGTGCGAACTGTGCTATACGTCCGTAGTCATTCCAATAGATTCTTAGATATGCCGCAAAAAGCACAGCACAAACAATTGCCACCTTGATCGCTCTGGATTGGATCTTAGGAGGAAGCAACACTATGAAGGCCAAGATGCAAAAGAGAAACGCGATGTACCCCGCCCGCCGATTGGCAGCATAGAACCCAATCGTCATTGGCAGGAGCAACCAGACAAGAGCTCGCTTTTGCCCAGAGTGGCAGCCAAAGGACATAAACCCGACCAGCAGTATGAACAGTGTGACCAATATGATCGGATCCTCGTGAGCTGCCAACGCCCGGAATGTCCCCATTGAAAACCCCAATTCGATGAAGCGGTCGGCAGCCTGGGATGCTTTGACAGCCATTGATCCGATGCAGATCCACACTAGTGTTGTGAGCTGCTTTCGTGTGGTTATGACTTGAGACACGAAGAAACAAACTATCCCCAGGTAGAGTGAGCCACGTATCTCCCAGATGGATTTCATTTTGTCTCCCCCGGTCACTATCCCGTAGACGGTTGCGACGCCAATCCAAATGAAGAACAAGATCGCAGGAATCCCGAAGGAAACCGGCCGTGGGCGGATTTGTTTGTTGAGAGCCATATGCAGGGCCCACACCAAGACCAGGAACAGCAGATGGATCTCCATAGGAGTGAGGGCTCCCACGCCTAGTCCGGGCACCAAGACGTTCAGCGTAAGAAGGTACCCTGCTTTGAATGTCAAAGGCTCGAATCCAGGGATGTTGTAATTGTCAGAAAGAAGAACTGCCGCAATGAAGAGGTTGAAGCCCCAATCCAATCTGTACAGCGTGACAAGAACCACCAAAAGAACTACGAGAAAAGCGACACCCACAACTATACTACCATTGGTTGCAACGAGAATGAGTGGAAGGCAGACAGATCCGAAGATCATGAAGAAAAGCGCAACACGATTCCCGCCTTTGTAGGCAAACGATGAGAGCATGGTAGATGTAAATGAATGGAGCTCGTTGTTACTAATTCAATGGAGGCATTTCCATTGTGTACATTTTGTAAAGGGCAATTGCTACCTGGAGAAGAGTTATCAAGAAAATCACAAAATACTGTTTGAGTCCTGCCCTGCCGCTCTGTCTGCCAAGGAAGATCGCAACGATCATCAAAATGATAATGCTTACTAGGATCATCGTGAAGGGACGCCGTTAATTGTAGCTATCTGGCGCATGATTAAGGACAAAGCCGAGGATCTGATTCTTGTTCAACTTCCCAAATGTTCTTTCGATATCCGCGTGCTTGGTTCTGTTGGCATCAACAACGACCAGCAGACCATCCATTTGATGCGTGAGTTGGATCGGGATTCGTGGTTCCTGGATGGAGGGCATATCAACGATGACGAAATCGAAGGCCTGCCGAAGAGAGTAGATTACGTCACGAAACGCGGCAAGCTGTTCCAGTCCCAGAGATGCTTTCTTTGAACTTCCGGGGGACATGCTGGATGAGGTCATTCGGTCGGCGACAACAGGATTGCCGAGCGGATTTCCGGCGGAGAGTACGTAGAGGTGTTTCACCCTCGTTGGTTTGACATAAATAGTGTTGTCATTCAGCGACTCGATAAGTCCAGGGCTCAGCTTCGTTCCAAAAATAGAATGGATGTGTGGATTGCGAATGTTCAGATCCACCAACACGGTCTCCCTTTGGTTGGTAATTGCGAGCGACACAGCCAGGTTTGCAGCAACAAGGGTCTTGCCTTCACCGGCGTTTGAACTCGTAATTCCAACGGTCAAATTGAATTTGCTTTGTTCGGTCGAGAGCAGTGAGTAGTTGAAACAATTGTAAAAATGCGGGGCAACGACTCGTTCATCGATTGTCTTCCCTACTTCTGATGAAAATGTGATGGGCTTGAGGAGACGAACAAGAGGCCGGGGTTCCTGGCTTGGTTGCTCAGGCGGACCTGCCTGCTCGTCATCCGGAAAGACCCTCTCGTCCCGTTCCGCCATGCGTTTGCTTATGCTTCCTGTTAGAAAGTGCGTGGTGTCATTTCATCGGTACTCTCTTGTACCGTCAGGCAAGAGAGCGATGATTGGTTTCTCGTATACTTCTATGTCTTGGGGTGTCCGAACCGTTGTGTCAAATATCTCTGCAACAATAACGCTGATGATTCCAAGGAAGAGAGCCAGTCCAAACCCTCCCAGCACCAGCAAGGTGCGATTTGGTTTCGTCGGTCGCGTCGGGTATACCGGAGGGTCGAGTATGATGTATTGATCGGCTCCCTTGCTCTCTACTTCCGCCTTCAAACGAGCTTGTTCGAGCCTCCCTTTCATTTCGTTGTACTGCCTCAGGTTGATTTCGTAGTTGGACTGTTTGTCCTGGTGAATGCGTGACGAGACAGAAGACTTCTTCAATTCCTCAATGAATGTAGAACGACGCCTTTCAAGGTCGTCCTGCTGGCTCTCGACCTTGGAGAGTTCCACTTCAGTTGCAATGAGCATCCGATCAAGCAACGTCAGGATTTGCACCTCAAGCTTTTCTATCTCAGGATACTTTCCTGTATAGCGCTGGGTTGTTTCGTCGTACTTGGTCACGAGCACGCGCAGTTCTGTTGAGTATGGGAGATCCTCCCGCTGCAGTTCAAATAATGGCTCCTTGCCTCCCTCGCTTCGCAAGGCGTCGGGATTGGTCCTGAGAATATTGGACAACGATCGAATCCTGACCAGATTATCTTGAAATGATCTGACGCGTACTTCATTGGCTCCAATGCTGCGTCCAACTTCATTGAGCCCGTCGTAAATGGATCGTGATTCTGCAGGCAGCTCATCCACGTTCTGCATCATCGCTGTAACAAGAGACCGAGTAGTACTCTCGAATCCTTCCCGAATCTCTTCGACCTTTTTCTCCAAGAACTGTATCGTCAACGCGTTCTGCCGGTTCTTCACGCTGAGTTTTGCCTGGATGAAAACGTTGGCCACAACCTCGGCCCCGCGCTTTGCAAGCCCTGGGTCAGAGTTGATGAATGTCATGCTGAATGAACTGGGGCTTCGCCTCTCCGTCATGATCATTCCCTTGACTTCGCCTATCAGCGGCTGCAATTCTGCCTCACTTCGTATATTGACTCCGATACGCAGACTATCCATCACCTGCATCACGAAGGGACGACTGTAGATGATCTCGCCGTAGCTTCTCAATTCCTCATCAAATGCACCCTGCATCTGCCAATCGTCTAATTGGTGAAGCGTCTCATCGGGTTGAACGAGGATTGTTGTGGTCGCGACATACTTTCGTGGCAACTGAAGGGCACCTACTACACACAGGCCAGTGACGATGATAGTCGGAAACACAACGAGCTTCCATCGGCGTCGGTACATGGAGATGACTCGGTTCAAACTGAATTGCGTAGCCGGCATGTTCATTGCCTCCACTTCATGGTTGTCTGACCACTGAGTAGATCAAGCATTCGGGAGCCCCAAGGAAAAATCGGGAAAGTCTGCTGTTGAACCCCCTAAAATTAGTGCGGCGAGCTTGATTACCCAGCGGGGATAGGTGTCAAGAATTCTCATTTCAAGAGAGAATTTAGTATTGTGGCCGGAAGAAATTGTGTCCGCAGTTACAGGCACCCATCTGTGCGGGTATGCAGATGAACAAGAGCACTCGGTCGCCAGAATCATACGCGGGATCAATACTGCAAATGTCTCTTGTAATTTCCGTAGATTGTTCTTAATTAGTCGATTGAAATGAGATTGTCGTTACTAACTAACCGGTTAGGTTGAGAATGAAACCAATTCTTCCGCCTGTTGGCGTCCGTGCTATCACAGTGCTCGCGGCTCTGGTGTTTATCTCGTGTGCAAATCAGGATTCCACAAAAGATAGTCAACAGAGAATTCCCCCCGGACCCTCAGGCCAACCCTCATTTGTATATTTTCAATCGGACTCGACCGTTGTTTCTGTTGGAGATTCCCTCGTACTTTCTGTTTGGGACTATCCGCAGTTTAACACTCATGCCAATGTCAGGCTTAATGGTGCAATAACCGTCCCCTTGATAGGCGAAATAAAGGTTGCCGGCACCACTAAAGAGGATTTGACCAGAACCCTTCGCCGCAGATTATCCGATTATATCAAAGGTGATGTGCTGCTGTCCCTTGAAGTCTATGGCCCTGCTCCCAAGATCACCGTTCTTGGCATGGTCCCCAACCAGGGGAGCTTTCAAGCGAACACTGAGCTTACCTTGCTTGAGGTCATTTCGAGGGCAGGTGGTTGGACAGAGTTTGCCGACTTAAGATACATCAAAATTACTCGTCAATCAACTTCTACATCAAAGGCATCCATTCTCGTTGCGGATTTGACTTCCTATATGGAAACTGGAGACCCTCAGGGCTTACCTCTTGTCCGTCCGGGTGATCTCGTTTTCGTTCCCAAGAAGGAGAACTTCGTGAGGGAGTTTGGCGCATTCCTGTGGGACGTTATCCTGCTCTTCGGCTTTTTTGGAATCCTTAATTGAACGTTCGGTGAAGACAATGAGGCGTAGATCCCTATCTTCTTGTGCGAGTGTGATCCTGTGTTTTTTTTCCCTCATGTATGTCGCATCCGCTCAAATCTCGAGCCAGAATGCCGATCGACACTTCATTACCAATGCACGAGCAGCCGGTATGGCGGATGCCATTGTGTCCGACGCCACTGATGTTAGCGGGCTGTATTGGAATCCTGCTGTACTTTCGTTCTTGAGAGAGGGCTCTTTGATCTTCAGCTACTCACTGGAGAAGTTGGGGGAGGGTGAGGACAACATCATGAACGAAAACTTAGTGGCTCCGGTCATTGACGATCAGGGGTGGGGTCTTGGAATAGGTGCCACGTACAGTCATGTCGGTAGTGTTTCTCCTGGAAGTCCACTCTCTGGATACAAATATCAGCAGGTAGGTGTGGATATTGGTCTCGCCACAGCGATTACTAAATTCTTTAGTGTAGGTGTAACCACTAGAGGAAAGTACGGACGGGTGGACTCGCAAAGTATGGGAGCAATGTCCACAACTTTTGGGATATGCTATTTTCCAACACCCGGGTTGTCCTATGGAATCTCATATCAAGGGTTTGGAGATGGAATCGAGTACACCGTAGACACTTTGTCGGCCCAGACCAATATTGCGAGATTCGAACTTCCGCATAGCCTCCAGTTTGGATTAACAGCGAGGTGGAAAGCGCTCAATGAGAAACCAATTGTGGTACTAAATGTGAGCAGCCAGAAGGTCCTTGGAATCAATGGGGCTGTTTACAAAGGTGGTGTAGAGTACTGGCCGATGGACTTTTTGGCTTTGCGGGCTGGTTATTGGGCCGGAACTGATACACGTAGCGCACGGTTCGGTTGTGGACTGAGGTTTGATGATTGGCAGCTTGACTATGCGCTCTCAACAACGAAACGTGAGCCGCGATTCCACCAGTTTTCCCTGTCATATTGTTTCCGCAGTTACTCGGTCGGTCCACCATTGACCATTCCGGAGATGTGATACACGAAGTATCACGGATGCAAAGAGATCCATCACCTGTAACAAAGAAGACCGCTCTCACTACGTGGAATGCTCTGCACAAGCCATGGGCAGATCCCAGCTGTCATCTGCCAAGCGAATCCACGCGATAGAATCGAAAGTCCCCTTTGGGCCGCGGCACCCTGCAAACCCTCATGCAATGTTCATTTCGCCAAGTACCGCACTGTCTGATACACGTTGCTGGGTTTGTGACCAAGGCAACATGAATGGCAGTTCGTTTTATATAACTTGGTGCCGTTGCACAATTCAATTCCAAGATGCTTGTGCTTTCATCTTTGCTCCAAATGTGTTATTCTTGACTGCACTAAGCCAATATTCACGAAACAACAAGGGCGGGACTATGTACATTTTGGGAATCTCTTGCTTTTATCACGATTCGGCTGCTGCACTTATAAAAGATGGAAAGATCGTTGCAGCTGCACAAGAGGAGAGATTCACTCGAAAGAAACACGACTTCAACTTTCCCTCGAATGCCATCGAATCTTGCTTGAAACAAGCAAACATCACCAAGGACGATTTGGCTTACGTCACATTCTATGATAAGCCGCTTATCAAGTTCGAGCGCATTCTTGAAACGTATCTGGCATACGCTCCCATGGGGATTCAATCATTCATGATGGCCATGCCTCTGTGGCTGAAGGAAAAACTCTGGATTCCGACTCTTATCGAGAAGGAACTCGGCTATGAGGGAGAGATCCTTTTCCCTGAGCACCACGAATCCCATGCTGCATCCGCCTTCTTCCCATCGCCGTTTCAGGAAGCAGCCTTCTTGACGTTGGACGGCGTTGGTGAGTGGACTACGACCAGCTATGGTATCGGCAAAGGTAACGAGTTGAAGATTCATGGAGAACTGGACTTTCCTCATTCACTTGGCCTGCTCTACTCCGCGTTTACGTACTTCACAGGTTTTAAAGTAAACTCAGCTGAGTACAAGGTAATGGGTTTGGCTCCTTATGGCGAGCCGAAATACGTCAAGCAGATCTATGACCACATCCTTGACGTGAAAGAGGATGGATCCTTCAAGATGAACATGGAGTACTTTGATTTCTGTGCCGGCTTGAAAATGACGAACGATAAGTTCGCGGAACTCTTTGGCGGGCCGCCTCGCGTTGGCGAATCTACGCTTACTCAGCGGGAGATGGACTTGGCCCGTTCTGTGCAGGAAGTGACTGAGGAAATCATGCTTCGCATGACCCGCCATGTCAAGAAAGAGACAGGCCAGAAGAATCTCGTCCTCGCTGGTGGTGTCGCGCTGAATTGTGTGGGCAACGGGCGTGTGCTCCGCGAGGGGCCGTTTGAGAACATCTGGATTCAGCCCGCTGCCGGCGATGCCGGAGGCGCACTCGGTGCTGCCCTACACACCTGGTACACGTATCTCGGCAATGAACGCAAACAGGGCGGCCCGAAGGATTCGCAGTACGGTTCCTACCTCGGACCTGAGTACACAGATGATGAAATCGAACACTTTCTCAAGATGAATGAGATTGTGTACCAGAAGGTTCCGCGGGAAGAGCTCGTGGAGACCGTTGCAGAGTTGATCGCCACTGAGAATGTCATCGGCTGGTTCCAGGGAAGAATGGAGTTTGGACCACGTGCACTGGGAGCAAGAAGCATTATCGGTGACGCGCGTTCACCGAAAATGCAGTCTGTCATGAACCTGAAAATCAAATTCCGCGAGTCATTTCGCCCATTCGCGCCTTCGGTGCTTCGCGAGATGGTCTCCGACTATTTCGAGATGAAGGGCGAGAGTCCATACATGCTGCTCGTTGCAGATGTCGTGGGGGATCGGCGTGTTAAGATGACCGAGGAACAGCAGAAATTGTTTGGTATCGACAAGCTCAATGTGCCGCGTTCCGATATCCCCGCGGTGACACATGTCGACTACTCGGCCCGGGTTCAGACTGTGGAGCGCGACACGAACCCTCTATACTATGATCTCATTAAGGCATTCTACAAGAGAACAGGATGTCCGGTTATCATCAACACATCGTTCAATGTACGTGGGGAGCCTATCGTGTGTCGTCCAATTGAAGCCTACAAGTGCTTAATGCGAACTCACATGGACTACCTAGTGATCGGAAGTTTCATTGTTGCGAAGACACAGCAGAAGCAATTACAGGAAGACTCAGACTGGATGAAGGAGTTCCAACTTGATTGAAAAAGTCGATATCTCGCGCGAAGCGGTGAAGAAAACGGGGAAGGCCTTTCTGATTGCAGGCTCCGTCCTCGGCACAGTTCTCTTTCTGAGCCATAGTCATCTCAGCGGCTGGTTGGGCTGGGATTGGCAACAGGGTCTCGAAAGCAGTGCATGGAAGTGGTTCATTGGTGTTGGTGCAGGCTTGTTCGGGCTGAGCCACATTGCATATCCGGTTATGAAGCCCATCCACTTTGCGTGGATGAGATTCTCGCAGGTGCTCGCATGGATCAGTACACGGGTCATCTTGAGCATCTTCTTCTATCTGGTCATCACGCCAATGGGTCTGCTGATGAGGCTGCTCGGAAAAGACCTGCTCGACAAGAAGATTGATCGCTCGGCAAAGTCTTATTGGAAGAAGCGTGATTTGAGCAAATACGATCCGAAGCACGCTGCCCGCACTTTCTGAATTCCAACACAACTATTCAGTGACAACGCATTAAGAGGAGGCAGGCAATGGCAAGAAGTAAGCTGGCAATCGTTGGGGAATTGTGGCAGTTCATGAAGGTGCGCAAAAAGTGGTGGCTTGGTCCTATCGTGATTATGCTGTTGGCGCTTGGGTTGCTGCTTGTGGCGACTCAGGGCTCGGCGTTGGCACCGTTCATCTACACGCTGTTCTAGACATTTTGCAGGAACGTGGTTTGGCAGTGTCGTGGCGTTCCGTGCACGTGTATCATTGTTCTTTGGATTCAAATAAGCCCATCATCGCTCAGTGTTTCTTTACGAGATGAGATGAAGAAGATGAAAGCGCAACTCCTCCTCGAAGATGGGGCGGTGTTCGAGGGAGAACACTTTGGGGCACCGATTTCGGTCTCAGGGGAAGTTGTGTTCAATACAGGAATGGTTGGCTACCCCGAATCCATGACTGATCCTTCCTATTCAGGCCAGATCCTCTCGCTCACATTCCCGTTAATTGGCAACTACGGCATACCCGTCAACGGCCAGGCGGGTGCATCAATGTCGGAGGGCGACGACCGGAATCGCTTTGAGAGTGAGAAGATCCAAATCAGGGCTCTGGTCGTTTCTTCTCTTTCTGGCGGCTACAGTCATTGGACTGCAAAGGATTCTCTTGACTCATGGATGCTTTGGAACAACGTGCCCGGCATCTCAGGGATCGATACCCGCGCGCTTACAAAGAGGCTACGCACCAAGGGTTGCATGTTGGGTAAGCTTGTCGTGGGTGACAAAGATGTTGATTGGAACGATCCAAACCGGCGAAACCTTGTAGCAGAAGTGAGTGCGGGTTCGCCTCGATGGTACCATGCATCCGGTGAGAGGAAAGTGGTTGTTGTCGATTTCGGTTGCAAGAACAACATCACGCGAAGCCTTGTGCGCCGAGGAATCAACGTCTTCAGAGTTCCGTGGGATTATGACTGGACCAAGGAAGAAGTTGACGGGGTTCTCCTCTCGAACGGCCCTGGAGATCCAAAGATGTGTGTCGAACCGATTGAGACCATTCGCAAAGGGCTCCAGCGGGATATCCCCATTATGGGCATCTGTCTTGGCAACCAACTCTTGGCCTTGGCTGCGGGTGGCGACACATTCAAACTCAAGTATGGACATCGTGGACAGAACCAGCCCTGCATTCAGGTTGGATCGCGGCGGTGTTACATTACATCTCAAAACCATGGGTACGCGGTAAACGAGCAGAGTCTGAGTGCGGAGTGGAAGCCATGGTTTTTCAATGCGAACGACGGAACAAACGAGGGGATCCGGCACAGAGAGAAGCCTTTCTTTTCAGTGCAATTTCATCCCGAGGCAATGCCTGGTCCGTCTGACACAGATTTTCTTTTTGATCTTTTTGTCAAATCCATAAGTGATGTCAAAGAAGCCGCGTAAGATTCTCATCCTCGGTAGTGGTGCCCTCAAGATTGGAGAAGCCGGCGAGTTTGACTACTCTGGCAGTCAAGCTCTGAAGGCTCTTAAGGAAGAAGGCGTTGAGACAATTCTCGTCAATCCCAACATCGCTACGATTCAGACCTCTGAAGAGCTGGCGGACAAGGTCTACCTGTTGCCGGTCAATCCAGTTTTTGTCGAACGCGTCATTGAGAAAGAGAAACCAGACGGCATACTCCTCGGATTCGGCGGGCAAACCGCTTTGAACTGTGCCATTGCTCTTTCCGATATAGGTGTGTTCCAGAGGCACGGAGTTGAGGTCCTTGGAACTCCTATCCAAACAATAAAGGATACTGAAGACAGAGAGCTATTCATACAGAAGCTCAATGAGATCGAAGTGTCGACGCCTCGTTCAGAGGCCATCGGTTCAGTCGAGGATGCAAAACGAGTGGCAAACGAGATCGGTTACCCCATCATGGTTCGAATCGCATTTGCACTTGGCGGTCTGGGATCGGGGATGTGCAACGATGAAGGTGAGTTGATCGATCGCGTGAGAAAGGGACTTGCCCATTCACATCAGGTTCTCGTCGAAGAATACCTCGGTGGTTGGAAGGAAATAGAGTATGAAGTTGTGCGCGACAGGCATGACAACTGCATTACCGTGTGTAACATGGAGAATTTTGATCCTCTGGGCATTCACACGGGTGAGAGCATTGTTGTCGCTCCAAGCCAGACACTCACGAACGAGGATTATCACCACTTGCGCGAGGTCTCGCTTCGCGTCATTCGGCATCTGAAAGTGGTGGGAGAGTGCAACATCCAATTTGCGCTCGACCCGACCTCTGACGAATATCGTGTCATCGAAGTCAACGCACGCCTCAGTCGAAGCTCGGCGCTTGCTTCAAAAGCCACGGGGTATCCTCTCGCGTATGTTGCCGCGAAGCTCACGCTTGGCTACAGCCTGACAGAGTTGAGGAATTCTGTTACGCAAACAACCACGGCGTGTTTTGAACCTGCACTTGACTACGTTGTGGTCAAGGTGCCGCGGTGGGATCTGAAGAAGTTCAAGAACGTATCGACGCAACTCGGCTCGGCGATGAAATCGGTGGGAGAGGTGATGGCTATCGGCAGGAACTTCGAAGAAGCCATGCAGAAGGCGCTCCGCATGCTGGAGGTTGGGGTTGATGGTCTGGTAGCCACGAACGCCCCGAAGTTCGAGAATCTTCCCGATGATCTCGCGCGGCCAGCGACAGAACGGATCTTTGCAATTCCTGAAGCCTTCCGACAAGGGTATACGATCAAGGACATTCATGAACTGACGCACATCGATCCGTGGTTCTTGCAACGGATCCAGAATATTGTTGAGGTTGAGCGCAAGCTCCAGGGGTACACAGGCGGGCCATGTCCGAAGAGCCTCTTAGTCGAAGCTAAGCGCGCGGGGTTTTCTGATAAGCAGATCGGTCGTCTCCTTGATACGGACGGGGCTATGGTGCGCAACCTGCGAAAGAACCAGGGCATCAGGCCGTTCATCAAGCAAATCGATACGCTTGCTGCTGAATATCCGGCCACGACGAATTATCTCTACCTGACGTATGACGCGCAGGACGATGATGTGGTATGCGACAGCAACAAGAATGTGCTGCTGCTCGGTTCCGGCAGTTATCGGATCGGGAGCTCGGTGGAATTTGACTGGTGCTGCGTGAATGCGTCGCGTGCGTTGCGCGAACTTGGATACAAGTCTATCCTGGTGAACTACAATCCTGAAACTGTCAGCACAGACTACGACGAATGTGACAGACTGTATTTCGATCAACTGGATCTTGAAACACTGCTGGAAATCTACGAGCGTGAACGATGCCTCGGTGTCATCGTTTCTGTCGGCGGACAGATCCCGAACAATCTTGCCCTTTCGCTTCATGAAGCAGGCTTGCGGGTCCTGGGAACGTCGCCACTGGATATCGACCGGGCAGAGGATCGACACAAGTTCTCTTCGCTCCTTGACCAGATCGATGTTGACCAGCCCGAATGGAGCGAGGTCGGCTCCCTTGAAGACGCTGCGGAGTTTGCCGACAGGATCGGGTACCCCGTCCTTCTCAGGCCTTCGTATGTGCTGAGTGGTGCAGCGATGGGTGTTGCCACGAACGATGAGGAGTTGAAGTTCTTCCTTGCGAAGGCTGTTGAGGTGTCACCACTGCATCCCGTCGTGGTCTCCAAGTTCCATGAGAATACGAAGGAGATCGATGTTGATGCGGTGGCAAACAAGGGAGAGATTGTGGCTCTTGCTGTGATCGAGCACGTGGAAAATGCAGGAGTACATTCGGGCGATGCGACATTGGTCTTGCCTCCACAGCGAACATTTCTTGAAACCACTCGCAAGATCAAAAAGACCACGGCGAAGATCGCACGGTCGCTGAATATCACCGGACCGTTCAATGTGCAGTACCTGGGTCGCGGCACCGACGTCAAGGTTATCGAGTGCAACCTGCGTGCGTCTCGGAGCTTTCCGTTTGTATCGAAGATCTACAAACAGAACTTCATCACTCAGGCCATAAGGGCGACGATGGGTGAGCCTGTACTGGCCTTCGACAAAGCTGAGCATGATCTTGACTATGTTGGAGTGAAAGCCCCACAGTTCTCGTTTACGAGATTGCAGGGGGCCGATCCGACCGTTGGCGTAGAAATGGCCTCGACAGGAGAAGTGGGGTGTCTTGGCGATGACTTTGACGAGGCGTTTCTCAAGGCACTCATCTCCGTCGGATTCAAGTTTCCGTTGTGCAATGTGCTGCTCTCGACTGGTCCACTTGCAGACAAGGTAGCGTTTATCAAGAGCGCAAGGCTGCTTACCGCCATTGGGGTGCACTTCTACGCCACAGGGGGCACTGCCGCGTTCCTGGCGACCGATGGCATCCAGGCAACGGTTGTCCATTGGCCGGATGAAGACCAATCGCCAAATGCTGGCGAGCTTCTTGAGCAGCGCAAAGTCGATCTTGTCATTAATATCCCAAAGAGTTTTCAACAGGCTGAATTGTCAAACGACTACAATATCAGGAGGAAAGCCGTTGATTTCGGTGTCCCACTTCTGACGAACATTCAACTTGCAAATCGGCTTGCCGAAGCGCTATCGAAGAAGAGTCTCTCGGAACTCAAGATCAAAGAACTGCAGAGCTACTAGTTGGTGGAGAGGGTTGTTACATCGCGAGAATGCTGAGATAGGTTGAAATTTGATCTGATTGTTGTTTTCTTTAGTCCACATATCTCTCTTGCGATAGGAAAGGAACATACTCAGGTTGGCACAATCGACTTCCCGGAGTCGTGAGTTTGGCGTACGCATTGCGTTCGTGCTCGGAAGCATTCTCGCCGGCCTCCTCATGCTGGAGATAGCGGTCCGGTTCATTGAGCCGCGCGAGACCATGCGCTATTTCTTCGTCCAGCCCGACTCGATACTTCATCACAAGTTCATTCCAAACGCCAAGGGTCACTACAAGACTCCGGAGTTCAATACAGAATATACTATCAACTCTCTTGGCCTGCGTGATTATGAATTTCCTGCTGAAAAGCCTGCCGGCACGTTTCGGATTCTTATGGTGGGCGACTCGTTTACAGAGGGAGATGGCGTTGAGGCAAACGAGACATTTTCCAAAGTGCTTGAACGGCACCTTGGACCAAAATTGAGCTCGGAGAAATTCCAGGTGATAAATGCAGGGTGCGGCGGCTATTCTCCAATCCTCGAATACCTCTATCTGAAGACCTCGGGGATAACAGCGCATCCCGATCTCGTCATACTATTCTATGACTTGTCTGATGTGTTTGATGATATTGATTTCACCCGGATTGCGAGACTAGATGCTGATGGAGTGCCGATGGGAGTAAGCCCGGGCCCCACCGTCAAACCGGAAGGTGCGGCAAAGGGAGTTTTTGTCGGGATCAAGGATTTCTTCAAAGAACATACGAGATTGTACAACTTCATTCGGCTTCGGATCGACCGGTATCTCGAGGGGGCGAAACATGAGGGGAAGGCCCTTGGAGATATTCGAAAGGACAAGTATGCGATGTTGAGAGAGAACTATCCTGTGGCCGACGACAGCGAGCTTGCCCTCTCATATAAGTATATCCTACTCATACGCGACATGCTAAGAGAACGGGGGATTGATTTCTGGGTCTGTGTATATCCGTACGGGATGCAGGCGAGTCCAAGGGAGTATGTGGAAGGGAGAAAGTTCTGGGGATTCAAACCAGATACAGTATATTCAACGCGACCTCAGAGCTTCATGGAGGGATTCTGCGGTCGCAACGGGATCCGCTCAATCAATATGTGCGATGAGTTTAGAGCGCGCGCCAAAGTGGTGCATCCCCTGTATCTCAACTTCAATGGACATTGGACTTCTCAGGGACATGTTGTTGCCGCTGACGTTCTCGAACGTGAGTTGCTGCCATACCTGAAGGAGCGCTCGTTCGGTGAAGTGCGCACAAAACCTTGAACTCTAGTTGGGCGTGGAAGGCACAAATGGATTGCGCAACCGACCTCCGAATATGATATGACAGCGGAACTCACTGAGCCCGGATCCCCGGTCCCAATAGTCAAGAACCGGAAGCCGCAACTCAAAGCCCTCACGGGTTTGCGTTTTCTTGCAGCGATGCAGGTTCTCATCCTGCACAATGGTTTCTATTTCACGAACAATCTGGTCAGGCCTGCGCAGCCCTTCCTCGCCGCTGCGCCAGTCTGGGTCCAGAACATTGCTGCGTGCGGTGGAATTGGTGTGAGTCTTTTTTTTGTTCTCTCAGGGTTTATCCTCTCGTACAACTACTTCGACGATCTGACTGAGGGAAGAATCGATCGGAAAGCATTCTGGATTGCGCGTCTGGCGCGTGTCTATCCCGTATATCTTGTCAGCCTCCTCTTTGCCTTCCCTCTTTTTGTTCGTGAGACGGTACTTCTCGGAAATCCCAATGGCGCGATTGGAACGGTGTTGGGAGTTGGAACGACTGCTGCTGTCACCCTTCTTCAGTCGTGGTTGCCACAGACTGCTTCCTTGCTAAATCCGCCCGGATGGTCCCTGTCCGTTGAGGCGTTTTTCTACCTGATGTTTCCCTTTGTTGTGCCACTGTTCCTGCGCTTGTCGTTCAAGAGGCTCATGCTGGTGGGGCTGGCTTTGTGGTTTCTGTCGATTGCGGTCTCTCTTCTCTACATCCTACTTGACCCTGACGGGACGGGCAGTGGCTCGGCTGCCACAATGGCCTTTTGGCTGGACTTGCTGAAGTTCAATCCACTAGCGCGCTTTCCTGAATTTGTAATTGGAATGGTTGTGGGGAGAGCATTCCTCCTTCGAAGAGATGGGGGGAACCCGGCAGGTGGGCTTCTATCGGCTTGTGCTGCTGTCGGTATTCTTGCTGTGTTTGGGGTCAGTTCCATGCTGCCTTTTGCACTCTTGCACAACAGTCTGCTTGCGCCGCTGTTTGCCATGCTGATCTATGGTCTGGCGCAAAGCCGTGGACTCATTGCGTCGTTCCTTTCTCTTCCGGCCCTCGTCCTGCTCGGGGAAGCTAGCTATGCTCTCTACTTGACGCATCTCCCCCTTTCGCGTTACGGCAACTGGCTCGCAAAAAAATTCGGTATTGATGGTTTTACATCATTTCCATTTTTCATTATCTACACCATTGCTGCAATCCTGCTATCGATCGTCATACTCAAGTTCGTCGAGGATCCATCAAGGCGAGCAATCCGCAAGTGGCTTGCTGGCACATGAGTTCATTGGAAAACGGAAAAGACATATGAAGGTTTCATGGCTGAAGATAGCCGCGCCCGCCATCGCAATCCTTGCCATTCATGTGGAGTCACTCTCACAGGATATCAAATGGGTTAGCGCATACTACCCGTACTGGCGGGAGATTCCACCCAGCGAGATTGACTTCAGGGTGTTGACCCATGTTTTTGATTTTGCAATGGGGATCAATCCAGATGGGACATTGGGCTATGGTGGGACGCCTGCGCGTCAATCCGAATTGATCTCAGCGGCTCATGCACATAACAAGAAGGTTTTGATTTCGATTGGGGGGGCAGGGTCGGGTCCAGGATGGAACGGCGCAACTGCTGAGAGGACCAGGGCGTTCTTCATCCACAACATCGTGGCCTATGTATTAGCAAATGGCTATGATGGAGTTGATCTTGATTGGGAGCCGGTAGACAATCCGATTCAGTGGACCAGATTTGTTCCTCAACTTCGGGACTCCCTCAAGGCTCGGAATCCCAAACTCATGCTGACTGCCTTCGCCGTTCAGGGTGATCAGTCAAACTACTCCAAGCTCTTCTCATATTTCGATCAGATCAACGTCAACAGTTACGAGTACGCTGGACCGTGGCCCGGATGGATCTCGTGGCCGTCGTCGCCGCTCTACAATGGTGGTCAGAGATTCCCGGGCAAGTTCTTTTGGAAAAAATTGCCCTGCGTCGACGACGTGATCCAAGAGTACCTGGACTCAGGTATCCCCAAATCCAAACTGGCTATATCCACCTACTGGAGTGCCCAAGTGTGGAAGGGGGGCGAGGGAACTCCGACGGGTGGGGTGACGTCGCCTCGTCAAAGTTGGACTACTCCGC
>Ga0208980_10000274_pt1 | contig 27868 bp, 23 predicted proteins | sample WetSurMetagenome_3_FD_187993 | JGI IMG/M metagenome (GOLD analysis project Ga0208980, IMG submission 187993) | Wetland microbial communities from Twitchell Island in the Sacramento Delta, sample from surface sediment Aug2011 Site A1 Bulk (version 2) | ecosystem: Environmental > Aquatic > Marine... | reverse complement strand
GTTTCAGGGGTCATGCCCATTCAACAAAAACTGGACGAGGTCATCTCCAAACACGCCCCCGAATGGCCTATTGACCAGGTGGCAGTCATCGACCGCAATATCCTGCGAATGTCGTTATGGGAGTTCGCTATAGAAGAATGCACCCCCGTAAAAGTGGCGATCAATGAAGCCGTGGAGCTGGCCAAAATGTACGGTTCGGAGAGCACGCCGCGATTCGTCAATGGCGTGTTGGGCAGCCTGGCGGAGCAAACCACCGAAATTCATCAAATTTTCCGTTCTTAACTTCAATATTTTCATACCAGGGACAACGAGGAAATGAAAAGAACCGGCAGCATTTGGGTAATCCCGCTGACAGTCTTTCTGCTTTCCGCCTGCATATTTTCTCCAACCGAGTCATCCAAAACCACACCTGAAGTCGCCAAAAAAGCCGAAGTGGTCTTTCAGGTGAACGTGCCGGCACAATCAGACGGCATTCCCGAGTATATGGTTGAAGTGTTGGATGAAGTCACGGGGCTGCCTTTCAACCCCGTACGATATGCGCTTTCCCCTATTGATTCCAGCCATTATTTTGGGAGAGTCCCCTTCACCCTCGGTTCAATTATCAAGTACCGTTACGTGCGAATGGATGGGATTCCAAAGGTGGAATTCAATGCGAAAAACGAGCAGGTTCGCTACCGCATGCATCAGGTTACCGGTCCAGCCATTCTCGAGGACACGATCGCCGGTTGGGAAGGACTCCCTTATTCCGGTCCAACAGGAAACCTTACAGGAATTGTAACAACGCAGGAAAATGTCCCAATCCCGAATGCGATGGTGGTTGCAGGCGGCGAGCGAATGTTCACCAACTCGGAGGGTCATTTTGATCTGAAAGGTTTACCCACGGGGATGCAGAACCTCACCGTGCTAAGCCTTGATGGAGCTCAATCATTCTTTGAACAAGGTGCCAGGGTTTCCGAGAATGCGGTTACTCCGGCCAGGATCTACGTGTCCAACCAACCAAATATTAAAATCGCTTTTGAAGTAACTCCACCTGCGGGTATGGATACAAGCGCACCGCTGCGGTTGATGGGAGATCTTTATCAGCTCGGAAATACCTTCGCCGACCTGGAAGGCGGGATGAGCACGATCGCTTCCCGAGCACCTACCCTACAGTTCGATGCTGGGAAAAACCTATATCGCGGGGTAATTTCACTACCGGCAGGCGCTTATTTTCAGTATAAATATTCTCTTGGAGACGGGTTCTGGAATGCGGAAACTGATGAGAGTGGTCAGTTCATCCTGCGTGAAATGGTTGTTCCCGCCCAGGATGCGACCATCCATGATTCTCCAAATACTTTCGTATCATCCAGTTTCAGCCCGGTGGATTTCCAGATCACAACGCCGGCGAATACGCCTGCGGGCGATGCAGTTTCTATGCAATTCAACCCATTTTCATGGATGGGGTCAATCCCTACATGGCAGGTAGGTCCAAATCAATGGAAATTCAGCCTTTCAAGCCCATTGAACATGATACCCCAGACAAGTTTCCGGGTCTGCCGCAACGATCAATGCGGTGAAACAGACGCGGACATGAGCGGGATACAAACGGCTTTCTCCCCCTCCTCCACCCCCCAGACTGTCCTGGTGAATATCCCATCCTGGCTGTGGATGAATGACCAGGGCGTTACGCCGATCCTGCCCGGACAGGTACCTGCCAAGGGAATCGACTTTATCCGCGGGGTGGAATTGGATCGAAACTACCAACCACGCTGGCAGCCTTTCATGGATTTTGCCTTCCAAAATTTACAGGATATTCATGCAAATTGGGTGTTTATCACCCCCACATGGTCACTTGAGGCAGGATTCCCCTTTTCAATAGGGATCATTCCAGAGAAAAACCCCTTCTGGATGGATACCTCAATGCAAATCCAGGAAGCCAGATCTCATCAATTGCTTACGGCTGTATATCCATCATTAATTTCCTTTTCTTCTGAAAATTCAGCCGAAATTCAACCGCAATCGCAGGCGGATTGGGAGGAATGGTTTGTCAACTATCGTTCTTTCCTGCTTTTTTACGCAGACCTTGCTGCGGTGAATCAAGCAGATGCACTCGTTCTTGGAGGTTCGGGAGCATCGATATCTCTGCCTGATCAGATCGCAGTAACTGACCTGCCCACTGCAGAGTCTTCCGACTTTTCAGCCAGCCACTGGCAATCCCTGGTTGCGGATATTCGTTCTCATTATGGGGGCAAGATCCTTTGGGCTCAAAGAACCCCAATGAACGGGAATCCTCCCCCTGCCTTTGCACAGCAATTGGATGGGCTTTACCTATTGTGGGATGGGCTTGCGCAATACGATCCCAATAGTTCACCAGATGTTCTCAAAGCTCAGATAGCCAGCCAGTTTTCAGATGCCGATATCCAAAATCTTTCTGTTTCGGGAAAACCCATTATCGTTGGCCTTTGGGTGAATTCCACCGCGGAAGCGACCCTGAACTGTCCAGCAGGCAGTATGCAGTGCCTGGATGAAAGTGACAGCTCCCTTTCTTCCGCGAATCCCGGCCAGCTCGATCTCCAGCAGCAGGTGAATATTTACGCTGCGGCGCTGGATTATTTTTCCGGTCAGAACTGGGTGAATGGTATCGTTTCCCGCGGGTATTATCCACCCGCAGAGCTGCTCGATCAATCTGCCTCTGTGCATGGTAAGCCGGCAGGCAGTACACTGGCAGCCTGGTTTTCCGGTCTATCTGGATCGACAAAACCATAAGAGGAGCAAATGATTTTGTCGCAGGATGAACCGATTCTGAGGATCCTCAATGGTAAAGGCTGCCGGATAATCAAAGATTCATCTCGTGAAAAATTGGTCGGTTTGGTCCGTTCCCGAAAAGAAGGCGATATAACCTCGTCCGGTGCTGTTTTGGTGAAAACTGGTGAATTCACTGGTAGAACACCTGGCGATAAATATATCGTCAAAACTAAAGAAACGGAAACCCGGGTGTGGTGGGGACCAATCAATCAGGCGATCTCCGAAGAAAAGTTTTATGGCATCCTAAAAAGCCAACTCGATTATCTTCAGAATAAAGAATTATTTGTTCAGAATCTAAGCGCTGGCGGCGAAGGCTACAACCGCTTGCCGCTTCAAATTATCACTGAAACCGCCTGGCATAGTCTTTTCTGTCTCAACCTCTTTAAACCTTTCCCGGAGAACCAAATTATAAGAGTTTTGCCTCCGCTCACAATCATTCACACACCCAACTTCAGGCTCAATCCCTCCAGCGCCGGAACTCATTCCGGCGTTTTTATCATCCTCCACCTGGAGCGAATGCTAGTGCTGATCGGAGGGACGAGTTACGCCGGTGAAATCAAAAAAGCGGTTTTTTCGGTCATGAATTATCTATTTCCTCTGCAAGGAACGCTCACAATGCACTGCTCGGCGAATTTGGGCCGGGATGGCGGTACCGCGCTCTTTTTTGGCCTTTCGGGCACTGGAAAAACGACACTCTCATCTTCTCCGGATCGAGAATTGATCGGGGATGATGAACACGGTTGGAACGACGAGGGTCTGTTTAATCTTGAGGGGGGATGCTATGCAAAAACAATCCGCCTGGATGAAACGAAAGAGCCAATAATTTGGCAAGCATCCCAGGCTGCCGGGAGCGTGTTGGAAAACGTGGTTTACGATCCTGGAGCTGGCCTCATCGACTTTTCCTCGGCAGAAATCACTGAAAACACGCGGGCAGCCTATCCTCTCTCATCTGTCACCAGGCTTGAATCTGGCAGGGTTCAAGCCCCGCCGAAAACGATCTTTTTTCTGACCGCAGATGCCTTCGGGGTTCTGCCGCCAATCGCAAAATTGGATCACGAACAGGCTGTATATTATTTCCTTTCAGGATATACCTCAAAAATCGCTGCCACCGAGCAGGGCTTGGGGTCAGACCCCTGTGCCACTTTTTCCACCTGCTTTGCTGAACCTTTCCTGCCCCTACCCCCCTCGATCTACACAGATCTGTTTAAAGACCGCATCCATCAATTTCAACCAGAGATATGGCTGGTGAATACAGGCTGGATTGGGGGTCCTTACGGGATTGGTCACCGGATCGAGCTCGCCACAACCCGTGCCATTATTGCTGAGGCTATTCGGGGTGAAATCCCGCTGGGTAGGAGCTGGACTGATCCTGTTTTTGGTTTTCAAATCCCCGATCTTATTCCAGGCGTTGCGCAGGAAGTATTAAATCCTCGCGCGATGTGGGCGGATAAGAAGAAATATGATCACTACGCTTTCGAGTTGCGTGAAAAATTCGAACATAACTTTTACCGGGTTAAAATGTGACGGCCTAATGACAAATAAATAAACTATGCGAATAGCCCGCTTATTTCAGCATATAGAGCAAGATCGACCCGGATAGGATCAGAAATGGCGCGTAAGGAATGGCAGTAAAGGGTTTATAGTCCTTCCGGAGAAGCATCCAGACCACAAGGCCTGCGCTGATCAACCCACCGATCAGGATGGCGAACAAAAGGCAGGCAATAACCACCGGCCAACCCAGCATTAACCCCAGTATCCCACCCAGGTTCACATCCCCAAAACCCAGGGCTACTTCACTGCTGTCCAACCCGCGTCTCCTGGCCATATAGCGGGCAAAAAGTTCACCCAGCAGATACAATCCAAGCATGATCAAAAAGCCGGCTCCCCCACCGATCAATGTTGTGGTCAGGCCGTTGATCGAATATCCGACAATGAAACCGAGAACAGCCCCAAAGAGGGACATCTCATTCAGGATCACTCGATGTTCTAAATCGATAATGGTGATGCCTCCCAAGAAGACCACACACACATAGGCAAGCCAGATATTGAGGTTATGGGGGGGAAAAGCCCAAAGAAACACAACCAGGATCGGTACCACGATCATCACAACTTTTGACCGGTTCGAGACAACGGTTCCGCAATTCGAACATTTCCGTAATAGTAAGTACCCCACGCCACCCAGCTCTTTTTCACAATGAGCACAGACCGGTTTGGAAAAGCCCCTGGTTCGGGGCAGGACATCACTCAGATAATTAATCAAATAAGCAAGAACAATTCCCAACAGCAGTATTGGCAGTAGTATCAAATATTGCATTTCATCGCTTCTTCTGCATGAATTTTTCCACATCCTCGCAGCGGATCACTTGCCCGATGCCACCAGGCGCTGCAGTGGAAAGACCTCCAACGATATTTCCCCATTTCATCGCCTCCTCCTGGGAGCCGCCAGATAGCCAGATTTTCAGGAACCCGGCGTTGAAACAATCCCCTGCCCCTGTCGTATCCACGGATTTGATCTTGATGGCGGACGTGTGGGTTAGTTTATCCGCCTTCCAGCCCAGGGAACCTTGCGCCCCATTCTTGATGATCACTTCAGGAACATAGGTCCCCAGGGAAACTATTGCGGATTCCAAATCCTCTTTGCCTGTCATCCAGCGCGCTTCGCGGGCGTTGCAGAGAAACAAATCCAGGGATTTCAACACCCGAACAACCTGTTTTTCCTCCAGGGTGTGCGCCTCGTTCGTATTCCCATCCATGATCAATTTCCAATTCTTGGCTTTGATCAGCGGGAGTAGGAGATCGAACTCCTTGCCAAGATAAAACCCAGGAGAATAAAGTGACTTTCCGGAAGCATGAGGAAGGTTGCGAACTTCAGATCTTATAAATGGATCCGGATCATAATAAGCGATGAAGGCGCGTTCCTTGGGATAGGATAGCGATACCGTTACCTGCCGATGCGGCTTGTTGTGGAATAAAAAATAATCCTCCGCAATACCTTCTTTGCGGATCTCGTCCAAAATGAACTGACTGTAGGAATCTGTGCCGAAGTTGGTCAACCAGCCGACCTTCAGACCCAGCCGGTGCATGGCGATCACACTGTTGCAAGCCCCGCCTGGCGTCTGAATAAAACCTGTGCCCACAATCTCCTTGCCAAGCTCCGGCATGGAAGGCAGCCCGGTAAAGACAAAATCCAGGCAATAATCTCCCACAACCAGGATATCGAACTTTTCCATGGATCAGTTCAGCTTGGGGAAATTGACCCCGTGCGCTTGGATGTACTCGTTGAGTATTTTTTCGGCAAGCGTCTCATCAGCGACGAGGGGATGAATGGTGAGCGCGTGCAGCGCTTTTTCATAGCTGCCTTCAACGGCCGCCTGGATGGTTAATTGCTCGTAGCTTTTGACCTGTTTCATCAATCCCAGGCACTCATCCGGGATCGTGCCGACATTAAACGGGCGGATCATACCTGCATCGACATAGACAGGTATCTCAACGGAAGCATCTTCGGGCATACCTTCGATCGCTCCCCGGTTGAGAACATTGAGGATCAGAATCTGGCTGCGTGTTCCGAGCAGGCCTTCGATCAAGTCCAAGGCAACGCCAGCGTAACCTTCCTCTGCCAGAGTGTTCACTTCTTCTGCGGTGGCTTTCAATTCCTCTTTCTGCCCGCCTGTTTCGGTCTTCATGTAGGTCGCCCAACGCTCTTTTAGATATTCCTGATAGCGGCTGGTAAGGGCTGCCTCGTCATCTTTGATTTTTCGTAAGTCGTTGAAAAACAAGTGATTCATCTCCGCGATCTGCTCCCCCCTGCTCTTTTCTGCCCGCTGGATAAGATTGACAGATTTTTTGGATGAGTAAAAATAATAGTTGTATTCATTGGGGATCATCTTCAACGACCGGAATGTATGAATACTGAAGGGCAATTCCTCGGGGATATCCCCGTTTTCCATTTGACTCAGGAAGACTGGTAATACATCCATCCCATTGAAGAGTATCTTGCGAATCCAGCCAAGATGATTGAGTCCGAAATAATCCAGATAGATGTTGTTTACATCCGCATGAAGCATCTTAGCCGCGGCGTGCCGCATGGAGGAAGGTCCATCACAGATACCTACCGCGCGATCCCAGCCTGCCACTTTCAGGACCGATTCTGCCAGCATCCCGGAGGGGTTGGCGAAATTGAGCAACCAGGCATCCGGGCAATGCTCCTGCATCAAACGAACATAGTCCATAAGGACTGGAATGGTGCGCATCGCCATGGCGAAACCACCCGGACCGGTCGTTTCCTGCCCCAATACTCCATTTTGGAGGGCTACCCGCTCATCGATCACCCGGCTGTCGATTCCCCCAACCCGGAACGTGGTAATGACAAAATCAGCGTCGGTGAGCGCCTGTTTTGCATCCGTCGTACGCGAGATTCTTATCTTATTCTGGCTGGTTTTTTCAAGGCTGGATGTCAATCTGGAGATCAACGACAATCTTTCCGCATCGATATCCATCAAACAAAGCTCGTCACATCCGATCTTCTCCTGGCGTCTGATAAAGGAATCAATGATTCCAGGGGTTCGCACGCCAGCCGCACCGATAATGGTCACTTTCATGGACTTCCCTCCAGGTGGTGATTTCGAAATTATACTCGAGGAGAAGGAAGCAGGCTTGCATGAAACGGTTGCACAGGTTTACAATTATAGAAAACAATTTCTAAAAGTGTGACGAGATGATGACCCAAGCGGACTTTTTTACCTGGTGGCCGAAATCTGAGCCAATACGCCCAAATATTACCTTCGTCAAGGAATATGAATTAACCGAAGGTGAATTCAGACCTTATCCGGAGTATATTGCCCCCCAGTTGTGTGCAGTTCTTCAATCAAGCGGGATTCCTTTGTTGTATTCTCACCAGGTGGAATGCCTGCAATACGCCAAAAGCGGGCAAAATGTGGTGGTGACCACCGGCACCTCTTCCGGTAAAACACTTTGTTATAATCTGGCGATTTTGGACCAGATGCTTCAAAATACCCGCGGAACTGCACTATATGTTTTCCCAACCAAAGCGCTTGCACACGACCAACTGCAGAACCTGCAATCGTTGATCCGAGACTTAAATCAACTTTGCCCAGAGACAAGCGAAAAGATCACCCCGGATCGGGTGACAGTTTATGATGGGGATACACCTGGCCATTCCCGTGCTGCGATCCGGACAAAGGCGCGCATCCTGGTGACCAATCCGGATATGATCCACCTGGGCATCCTCCCCCACCATACTCTCTGGCAGGATTTTATTTCCCAGCTTGAATTCATCGTTTTGGATGAAATTCACCTGTACCGCGGGGTGTTCGGATCACATGTTGCCAATACCATCCGGCGATTGAAACGGATCGTTAAGTTCTACGGCCATGAACCGCAGTTTTTCCTGACATCTGCCACGATCTCGAACGCAGCTGATCACGCAGCAAAACTGATCGAAGAGAAGGTCGCCGCGGTGACATTGGATGGCAGCCCGCATGGAAAACGGACTTTCATTCTATACAATCCACCTATCGTGAACCCTGATCTGGGAATTCGCCGCAGCGTGATCACCGAAACCAATCTGATAGGCATGGACTTGTTCCTGAGCAAAATCCAAACGATCATCTTCTCCCGTTCCCGCCGCGAAGTCGAGGTGATCCTCCGCAACTTGTTGGACTTAATTCCGCCTTCCGAACGGCATAAGATCAGAGGTTACCGGGCCGGGTATTTACCCAAGGAGCGCCGGGAGATCGAAGCGGGCTTGCGAAGCGGCGAAATCACGCTTACGATTTCCACCAATGCGCTGGAGCTGGGAATCGATATCGGCGGGATGGACGCAATCGTTCTGGTGGGATACCCGGGTTCCATCGCTTCTGTGCGGCAGCAAGCCGGACGCGCAGGCCGGCGCCAGGGATCGGCGCTGGCAGTGTTCCTCGCTTCTTTCTCCCCGCTAGATCAGTATTTGGTGAACCATCCTGAATATCTATTCGAACGTTCACCGGAACAGGCGCTTATTGACCCGAATAATCTGCTTATCCTGCTTTCCCATCTGAAAGCGGCTGCCTTCGAACTGCCAATTCAAAATGGGGAAGCATTTGGCAGCCTTTCATGGGAGAAAACAGCAGAATTTTTGGATTATTTGGTGGATGAAGGGATCCTGGTGAATCGCGGAAACCGCTATTTCTGGATGGCAGACGAATATCCAGCTGCTCAAGTATCTCTGCGGAATGCGGCACCCTCGCAGATCACGCTGCGAGCCCAAACGGGTGAAAGATTGGATACGATCGGCATCGTGGATTATTCAAGTGCGCTTTGGATGGTACATCCCGAGGCAATTTACCTGCAGGAGGGTCAACAATTCCGTGTGGAATCGCTTGATCTTGAGATAGGAGAAGCGGTCCTGAAACCGGGAATTTTCGATTACTACACCCTACCCCAGCGGGATATGCAGATAACTGTGAATTCCATTCTCAGGCAGGAAGAAATTCCTGGTGGGCGGAAAAATTATGGTGAGATGATGGTGCGGGAGCAGGTTACCGGGTATAAGAAAATTCGCTGGGAGAATCAGGAAGTCCTTGGTGTTCTCCCCTTGGAAGGTTTGCCACCGACTGACCTGCAGACCACTGGGTACTGGTTTCAATTTGATGATCAGAGCGTGGAATCCTTAAAATCTCTGGGCATGTGGAGCAGCGAACCCAACCGATACGGAAAAGATTGGGAAAGAATCCGCCAAGCCGTGCGAACACGGGATGAATTTACCTGCCAGGTCTGCGGAAAGGTCGAAACCACACAGGAATTTCACGTCCACCACCGTGTGCCATTTAAACTGTTCACTTACCCTACGGAAGCCAATCGTTTGGATAATTTGATCACCCTCTGCCCAATTTGTCATCTGAAAGCCGAAGCAGTGCTGCGCATCCGTAGTGGACTCAGCGGCTGCCGTTACGCGCTTTCCAATCTGGCACCTCTATTCCTGATGTGCGATCTGAGCGATCTTGGTTCTACAGCCGATCCGGTATGCAAATTTACCGATGGTCAGCCCGCAGTAATCTTTTACGATCAGGTTCCAGGTGGGATCGGGCTTTCGGAGCATTTATTCAAAAACCATACCCAGATCATCCATGCGGTGCGTGAAATGGTGAGCGAGTGCGCCTGCAAGGATGGCTGCCCGGCCTGCGTGGGAGCCTCCGGAGCTCAAGCCGAGGGTGGAAAAGCCGAAACACTATCTCTCCTTAATTGCCTGCTGGAATAAGCCATGCCTGAGTCATTACGCGACCGGTTAAAAGCACTGGGAGTAAAAACAGGGATTTCTTCCACCGACCCAATAAAAGTGGAGAGAAAATTCCCGATTGGTGAGGTTTTATCAGGGGATGAGATCCATAATTCATTCGGATCGGTTTTCCAACACCAGGACGATTATCCGATCGGTTATCTCCAGGGCAATACGAATTTGGATCAACCCATTGGGCTGGAGATTTTCGCCCGTTGGGCTAGAACTCTGAATTTGGAAAATCTTCAATCCGACTCATTATTATTCCTGGATACAGAAACAACTGGTTTGAGCGGTGGCACTGGAACGTATGTTTTTCTGGCGGGGATAGGTTACCAAACCAGCCAGGGTTTCACTGTAAAACAGTTCTTCCTGCAGGATCCCGCGGAGGAAGCTGCCTTCCTTACTGCCTTAAGCGAGGCGATCTCAGACTTTAAAGGGATCGTAACTTACAATGGGAAAAGTTTTGATATTCCAATTTTAAAGACACGCTTTATATTGAATGGATTAACACCGCCATTTTCCTCACTGGGGCATATCGATCTGCTGCATCTGGCCCGCAGGTTGTGGAAATACAGGCTGCCGCAGCGAAATCTTGGCATCCTGGAAACAGAAATCCTGAAAATGGCGCGGTCGAGCGATGAGATTCCGGGGTGGATGATCCCGGAGATGTACATCGACTATATTCGCAGTGGTGATGCACGACCCTTGAAAGGTGTTTTCTACCACAACGCAATGGATATTGTTTCCCTGGCAGCGGTTATGGTTCGAATTTCGCGTATGATCTCCGATGGCGACCACAGCGATGAGTTCGAGGGGTCTGAAATCATGGCCGCCGGCGAACTGCACCAAACTCTGGGTCGGAACACCGAAGCTGAGTCATTTTTCATCACCGCAGCAGAAAAACCCATGGAGAAGTATCATTTGCTTCTGAACCGCAGGAAAATGGCAGAGATGTATCGAAAATCCGCAAATTGGGACAAAGCTATTCCAATCCTGGTTGAACTGGCAGAAAATGGCCTCTGGGAAGCCTGCTGCGACCTGGCCAAATACTACGAGCACACGGCTAGGGATTTTGACCAGGCTTTGCGATATTCCCAGATGGGAATTGTGATCGTCCAAAGGACTGAAATAACCAGCCCAATCCTTGAAGCAGCCCAAACTGATTTCAAACGAAGGTTGGAACGCTTGGCGAAAAAAGCGAATCGGAATGCCAAAAGCTGACGCAGTCCGCTGGAATTTGCGATATTTCGAGCGGAGGCAGCAGCAAATGCCGGAACCGCGCGAATTATTGGTAAAGTTTCACCACTTAATCCCGCCTGGAGGTCTGGTTCTGGATATGGCTATGGGATTGGGTTCTTCAGCCTGCTTTCTGGATGAAAAAGGGCTCCGGGTGATTGGAATGGATATCTCCGCGGAAGCTGTACACCAGGTAAAAAACCATTCCCCCTCGTCAATAGCCTTGATAGCGGATTCGCAATACATCAGCTTTCCACCTGCCACCTTTGACGCCATTTTGAATTTTTACTATTTGGACCGAAATCTTTTTGGGTTGTATAACAGAATTCTTAAGAAAAGTGGATTCCTTTTTTTCGAAACCCCGGCTGAAGGAACGGATACCAATGAGGATTCTTTTCCACCCGAATACCTGCTGGGAAGGAATGAACTGCTCCAAACTTATCCAACCTGGGATATACTCTACAGGGACAGGGTGCGAATTCAAAGCAAGACCCACCGTTTGAAGGTCATTGAAAAAATCATTCTAAGGAAGGCATGAATGTTTTCTGACGATTACAAACCCGTTTATTTATCCACCAGTCCGCTGGAGGCTGAGTCCATCCGCATTTTGCTGGAATCCTTCGGGATCCAGGCCGAGCTATCCCAGGAGAGCGCCGGCTCCGCGATTGGCCTGACAATTGGCCCATTGGGAGAAACAATTGTGCTGGTTAAAGAAACCGACGAGGCCGCTGCCAGGGAGATCCTGAAATCGATGGATGATGGAACGCTCGAAGCGCAGGATCCCACCCCGCCGGAATAATAATCATTCCTCTTCTTTCAACAATCTTTGGTAATCCTCGGGGGTGTCCAAATCCGACAGGATACCGGGATCATCCACCAGGGTGTAGTGGATATCATTTTCATGGTTTTTCAGGAAATCTCTTAAGGTTTCTGGTTCCTTCAATGCCAGGATCTCGTTTTTCAGAGCGTATTTGATCAGCCAGGGGTGCCCCCTGCGCATGTGGTAACTTGGGATGATTAACTTAGCCTGTTGGTCTCTATAATCTGCGGCAAGATTCCCGATCGTCTCATTTGAAAGGTGAGGCTGGTCTCCAAGAATGATCATGAATCCATCCGGGTTGTTTGATATGGCCAGCAGCCCGGTTTGCAGAGAATTGAGCATGGATCCGTTTGCGAAAACCGGATTGTAAATCGCGCGTATGGGAAAATCCTTCGCAATATCGAGGATCTCCTCCCGAAACGCTCCGTATACTAGAATCACTTCGTCAAAGAGACTTTGTGTCACGGTGGTGAGCACGATTTCCAGCACGGTGCTATTCTTCCATTTCAAAAGCATCTTTGGCGAGCCCATCCGCGTGGATAAGCCAGCTGCAACGACAATTGCAGAAATCTTTGGGTCAGTGTTTTCCATTGGATAATTTGAGGAGATCATCCGGAATGTCAATGTCGATAAAGATGCTGGCGTCCCGCCAGGAAATCAATTCCGGTGAAAATTCATTGAAGATAGCTCTGCCACCCACATCACCCTTCAATCGGTGCAATGCTGAAAAAACCGATCGATCAAATAGCACCGGGTTACCCCTTTTCCCCGCGAATTCCGGCGCGATCACTGCCCCAAGGCTCAGGCTGTGCTCGGAAATGAGCGCGTTTATTAGCTCGCTCTGCACCTGGGGTTGATCACCGAGTAAAAATATCGATGCCCCTGTTTCAGGACCATTAAGCTTCAAACCAGCTTGAATTGAGGATGCCTGACCGCTAGCCCAGTCCGGATTATTTACGAACTTTACTGGTAGATCTTCTAGAAGCTTCCGAACTTCCAAATCTACAGCCCCGATGACTACGATCACTTTGGATAGCCGCGAGGTAACCGCGGCTTCCGCGACCCAGCGGATTAGCGGTTTACCATTCCATTCAGCAAGCTGCTTGGGCGTACCAAACCGATCCGAACCACCTGCGGCCAGGATTATTCCCGAGATTTGTTCGCTTGCTTGAAAAATCTTCTCATCTTTCAATTCAGCAATTATTACTGAATCATATTTGATATTAAGGGCTTTCACGATGGGATCCCAGCAGGATGGATCAAAATTATATCCAGCCTGATTAAGAAGAACCGTTCTCCTGGCACGGACTGGAATATTTTTTAGCCCGCCATCTGGAGATAACAATACTTTTTCGAGATCTTCAACCGTGACTTTTTCGCCCAATGGACGGCCACTGAGCGCGGAAAAAACTTCCGCGCGGTGGACATTTTTGGGATCAAGGGTTTTGCCAATTCCGGAAAGCCCTGCAACCACCACCACATGGGTGCAGCCCGCCGGTATGGCGGGTTCGTGCGCAGCTGGTGCTTTAAGCGGCAAACACCTCGAGCCATCCGATTCTATAAGGAGCGGAACATTCCTTTGCGAGGCAAGATCGATCAAGTCTTCAATTGTTCTTGCTGAAAGACCTTTCCACCTGGCGTCCACCATCAATTTGCCGGTCAGGAGGGTTACACCCGCCTCAGGGAAATTTAAATCAAGGCACTTGGATGATGCCTCGTCAATAATTATGTGCAGATCAGCCAGTTTGGATTGATCCAATCCCAAATGAGTTGTGCAGGTGACCACTACAGGTGGCTCAAGCTGCCTGGCCAGTTGGAACATGGCAGTAGTTTTCCCCCCCGCCCCAACAAAGGAAATGATCGAATTTCGCTCTGCCCGGATTGTCTGGCGGAGGTTCAAGCGTCCGTTCATCCTGTGAGCTTCGACCGAAAAGCGTGTTGTGACAGGATAGCTTCAAGTACCCCGCCACCCACCGCCAGGGCTTTATCCGAGACCAATTGGTATAGCTTGGGATCTTTCCGCGGATCGATGTCCCCTATCTTAATCCCAGTTTTCACTTCCAGCCCATCGTGCAACAACCCGCGAATCATACCGCTGAAAGGCGCTCTTATAATTTCCTGACCCACCCTGGCGATTTCCTCCCCTTCCGCCACCAGATCGCCTATTTCTGATTTGGTTCGGAAAATGCCTTCCGAGGGAGAGCGCAAAACGCGTTCATTTTGGAAATTTGCGACCCTTTCCGGAATACCGGTATCAGGTTCCGCGGGACCGTTAATAATTACGCGTCCCATAAAATGACCTCGCTGAGTTTCGATCACGGCATCGCAATTCACACCGGCATTGAACCCCGGACCCAAACCAACGGTGTAAATCCGCGGATAAAACGGGGAAACCAGGGTCTGCTTTATCATCCGCGCATCCACGATCACATCCGGTTGGAATACTTCAACAGTTTTCATCTCCGGATCGATCAAAACCGGGATGTCATCGCCCCAGCGGATACTTTGGAAATCTGGGTAAAGACGCCCCACTACGCCTTCGATCACCACCTGGTTTTCAAAGACCGCTTGCGCAAAGCTGACGGATCGCCTAACGGCGTACGGTTGCCGCATTTCGGTGACGATCAGCCTGCAGCCGATATTATGCAGCCTTAAAGCAACCCCGCTGGCGAGATCACCTCCCCCGAGGACGATGATTTTCAATGTCATTTTTGGACTCAGATTTTACCCAATCCCTTTAGTACAGTCTCCGGGACGAGTGGAAATTCGTTGAACCAATGACCTGTGGCTTCGTGGACAGCAGAAGTGATGGCTGGTACCAGGCACAAATAAGGCATCTCCCCCATCCCCTTTGCACCCCAGGGACCGTTTGAATCCGGTACTTCGAGAATGACAGAAATGATTTCGTCCGGGATATCCAGGATTGTTGGGATGAGGTATGTGGAAAGCGTTTTTGTCTTCACCCCTGAGGGATCCTGGATGAATTTTTCCTGCAGCGCGTATCCGGCCGCTTGAACAACGGCGCCTTCGATCTGCCCTTTGATCTGCAGCGGATTGACCGCCTGTCCCACATCATCCACGCAGATCACCTTCCTTAGGGCAATTTTGCCGGATTCAGTATCCACCTCCGCTTTCACCGCGATGGCGACGTAACCATAGGCAAAATTGGGCTCGCTTTTACCCGTTTCCGGGTCAAAGGGGGTTGTGGCCGGGGGTCGGTATTCAAAAGTGGCGATGGCCGGGCGTTCCTCCGCCTTCCATTTCCGCAAAGCTTCTTCTGCAGCTCCTTTGGTCGCATTCCCACCCATGAAAGTCATTCGGGAGGCAGAAACCGAACCGGAGTTATCAGTTAAAGCCGTATCCGAAGCGATCAGTTCGATTTTATCGGGGGAAACATTTAATACTTCCGCAGCAGCTTGAACCATCACGGTGTGAGCACCCTGCCCCACTTCCGCGGCAGCGTGATGAAGAATGACCTTCTCAATCTCACTTTTACCGTGTAGTTCGATAGTTGCGGAGCATTTTTCCGGTGCGCCAAAGGAGAACCCAATGTTCTTATATCCACTGGCGATACCCCAGGCGGTTTTCTTTCTTGCCGAATCGTTGGCAGGGTGTGACGCCTCCGGCTTTTTCCACGTCACACCGCTATTTTCCCAGCCGGCTTCCTTTGCACAACGTTCCAGCACCTCCCCGATGGCAACACCGGGAGGCAGCGGGGTCTGCACGGAAAGCAGATCGCCTTCCCGAAGGCAGTTTTTTAACCGCAGATCCACCGGGTCCATTCCGAGTTTTTCTGCCAGCTTGTTCACCTGGGATTCAGCCTGGAAGAGCCCCTGCGGACCACCAAATCCCCGGAATGCTCCCGTGGGAAGATTATTGGTGTAGACTGCGTAGGCATCCACAGAGACATTGGGAATTCGGTAAGGGCCAGAAGCGAGTAAAGTTGCATTACCCAGAACTTTTGTGGATGTGTAAATGTACCCCCCGCCGTCGGCTATCAATTCCACGCGCGCAGCCGTGATGGTGCCATCTTTCTTGGCGCCCCATTTGGCATGAATGTAATAGGGGTGGCGCTTGTGATGACCGACGATCGATTCCTCCCGGGACCAGATGATTTTGATCGGGCGGGAAATCCCAGACTGGTGCAACTTCCAGGTGGCCAAAGCAAGGACGATTTGAACCGACATATCCTCACGACCGCCGAAAGCACCCCCGATCGCGGGGTAGATCACTCTTACTTTATCTGTGGGAAGGTTGAGGGCATGCGCGATCTGTTCCTGGTCCTCGTGAACCCACTGCCCTGCAACATTGACTGTAACCCTGCCCTCCTCGTCAATATATCCCAAACCTGCTTCCGGCTGAAGGTAGGCGTGTTCCTGGGCTGGAGTCTGGTAATCAGATTCAACAATCACATCTGCATCGGCGAAACCTTGTTCCACGTCTCCCTTACGAATTCGGTAATGACAAAAGGTGTTGGAATCCCGCTCGGGATGGAGCAGCGGATCATTGGATCGCATGGCTGCGCGGGGATCAAAAACCGATTTCAGATCTTCGTACTCCACCTTGATCAAACCCCTAGCCTGGGCGGCGATCTCTTCAGTTTCAGCGATCACCAGCGCAATCTGGTCGGCAAGGCAGCGCACCCTGTCCGCGTATGGCTTGTTGGATCCAGGTCCGCAAAGTACAGGTTGATCCGGGACGATCAAACCATATTCGTTGTTAGGAACATCCGCGGCGGTGAAGACCGCGATCACCCCCGGCAATGCACGGGCAGCAGAAGTATCGATACTCCTGATGATGGCATGTGTCCTCTGGGAAAAGAGGATCTTCATCCAGGCTTGACCTGGCAGATTAATGTCCCCGGAATAATCCGCTTTTCCGGTTACCTTTGCCAACGAGTCCACACGGGGGATTGAATGACCGATATATTTTCCCATTCTCTAACTCACCTTTTGTATTTCTTAAAGCGTCCAGCCACGTTGGGAACATCAGTGGGGCCATATCTCGAAGGACCAAAAATCCCATAAAGAATTTGGAAGATCAAAGTCAAGATAATGGCAAAACCAGCCATCAGGATCAGCGTTAGAACAACTTTAATAAGCAGCAAGGGGTCACGGTTCCGGACCAGCAGATCGCGGGGTATCATGATCCAATGCTCGCTGTTATTCATGCCGATCAAGATCAGCGCGGTAGCATAGGAAATGATGGGTAATATAACCATCAACCCGAACCCCACCCCGCGCCAGATGGGGTGCGCCTGCTTCTGGTCGTTGCGGATTTTCGGTTTATTCGAGTATCTATCCATATTCGACATATCAACCCATCCTTCGGCTCGCGTTTTCGACCGCTTTGATAATTTGGTAATACCCGGTGCAGCGGCATAAATTGCCTGTCAAAGCCAACCTGATTTCATCCTTGTTCGGTTTCGGTCGCTCTTCCAGGAGTTTTGCCGCACTCATTATGAACCCCGGTGTGCAATAGCCGCATTGAACCGCGCCTTCTTCAATAAATGCTTGCTGGACAGGATGCAGTGTTTTCTCCGTAGGTGATAGGGACTCGATGGTTTCAATCTTTGCCTGGTCCGCACGAAAAACTGGCACCAGGCAGCCCATCACTGCCATTCCGTCCAGATAGATCGTACATGCGCCGCATTCACCTTCCGCGCAGCCCTCTTTGGAACCGGTCAGCCCGGCTTCATCCCGAAGGAACCGCAGCAGGTTGGGATGATTGCCGGTATTGCCGGTGAAGGGTTTTCCATTGACCAGTGGTTTCACAGCGCTGCTCGTTTCGTACTCGCACGTTTTATTGAGCGGTGTAACATGAAAGGGATCCCTACCCTGCAGGAAAATCGGCTGAGCCGGCAGCGCATCCGATTGTCTATTTTCCATGATCAGGGTCAACCCATCCTTGACCGATGTCCTGACTGCTGCTTTCCGGTATATATCCGAGCCACGCAGGTCGGAGATTGGTTTGGCATCTTGAGCGGCAAATTCCGCAGCAGATTCGATGACAGCATCGCTCAACGGTTTTCCAATTAGGTAGTCTTCTGCGGAGGTAGAACGGATAATGGTAGGCGCCACCGATCCCAGGGTCAACCGGGCGGATTTGATGGTTTTATTTTCCATTTCCAAAACAATTGCAAAATTCACAACCGAAATCGCCTGCGCGTTACGGAGTGCAGATTTGAAGAAAACCCCTTTTTGCTCAGCAGTCATCGCAGAGAAACATATTTCTTCCAGCAGCTCATCCTCAACCATTGCCGTTTTTCGGACGCCAAGGTAAAAGTCTTTGAGTGCAATTACTCTTTTACCGCGTTTCGAAGCAAGGGTCACTGATGCTCCCAATGCCATCAGCGCAGGAATGGTGTCGTTTGCCGGAGACGCCGTGATCAGGTTGCCCGCGATGGTGCCTCGGTTGCGGATCTGCGGGCTGCCCACCGACCAGCAGGCGAGTGCGAGCGGTAATCCGAACTCGCGGATCAGACTGGAACCTGCTGCCTGGTTGTGCGTGACCATCGGTCCGATATGGATAGTTCGTTCTTCATCAATGGAGATTTGATTGCAGTCTTTTGCCCGAGAGATATCGACCAGGGTTTCAACCCCCTTTCGAACACCCCGCTCCATTTCAAGCATCAAATCCGTTGCCCCGGCAATTATTCTGGCAGATCCTTTTGCCCGGGCAAGGATTTCTAACGCATCGTTCAAGTTGGCTGCATTTACATATTTCTGGGACATAGGTTACCTTAATTGTATTTCATACTCTTGCCGCTGCCGTTTTTCTGCACCATGATCACCTCCGCCATGATGCTGATGGCGATCTCCTCAGGTGTTTCTGCGTTCAGTTCCAGTCCGAGCGGTGAATGGATGCCTGCGATTGATATCTCTGGAATGCCCAAGGCAAGCAAACCTTTGCGGGTCACGATCCATCTTCGCTTCGAGCCTATCACTCCAATGTAGGCCGGGTGTTTTTCCAGGAGGGATGGAATCCCTTTGATATCCACATCATATCCACGGGTGGTGAGTACCAGATAGGAATTTCGATCGATCTGCATGTTGTTGGCCAGCTCTTCCATGGGTCCAGCAAAGAGCACATCCGCATCCGGGTTCAATTCTGGTGTGCAAAATTCAGGCCGGTCATCGCTAAGCGCGGTTTTAAAACCCAACCATTTGGCCAGGTGCAGAACTGCTTTACCTACATGCCCTCCCCCGATAACGACAAGCAAAGGCTTTTGCCCGATGGGTTCTATATATACCTCCACATGGCCTCCACAAATCCCCACATCCCCTTTGGAAGGATCAACCAGGTCATAAGACCTTTTTCTGGATTTCCCATCCTGTAAGGATTTGAGCGCTTCTTCGATCACCTGGTTCTCGATCAAGCCACCACCCACAGATCCGGAGATCCTGCCATCAGGATAGACGACCATTTTACTGCCGGTATGGCGGGGTACGGAACCTGTGCTTTGGACTATGGTGCATAATGCAGCCGGGATTCCCTTTTCTTCTAGTTCGCCAGCTTCTTTCAGAATGGACATCAGTCCTCCAGTAAACCCAGCACCACCGGTAAAAGCTGCTTTTTCCGCGAAACGACGCCTTCAGCAAGGTAAGTGCCATCGGGTAAGGGATTATACGGCAATTCGCCCAGCTCGCCGGGTGGATCCACCAGGATGATCCGGCTGGCTCCCTGGACGACATCTGTCACCATCAACATCGCAAAATCCAATCCTTCCTTGGTCTTCAAGTGTTTCAACGCATCTTGCAGGATGGAAACATTCTCACCGATCTCATACATATCGTTGACTTCGATCTGTGAAATCGCGAACCGAAGTCGTTCACTGGAGTAAATCTTCATGTCCTGGATGACCAATTCGCCAGCTGGTCTGGCACCCAGCCCAGCGCTGGCAGCCAGGATCTTTTGCCCATATGATTCCACAGTTTCCACCGCGAGGATCGACCCACGGATGAACGCCCAGCGGGATAACCGCTCAGCAGCTTTTCGATCCCGCGCAGTGGTGGTTGGCGAAGTAAGAATGAGCGTATCGGAAAGCAAACCCGCCATCAGCACCCCAGCTAGAGCCGGCGGCAGGCTTAGACCAGCTTCCTCGGTGAGCTCGGAGATCAATGTGCTGGTGGAGCCAACCGTATCCACAGTGAAGCGGATGGGAGTGTGCGTGGGAGGATTCCCCAGACGATGATGATCAAGGATTTCGATCAATTCTGCCTCATCCAGGGATGCCACTGATTGCTGTGCTTCGTTATGATCCACCAGGACGATCTTCAATCTGGGCGGTTCCAGCAGGTCCTTCTGCCGGCAAATACCAGCATACTTGTGGTCCTCATCCAGTACCCAGAATTCATCCCCTTCTGCTCTAAGCACCCTGTTTAAAACGTCACGGATGCGGGCGGAGGCTTGAAATTGACTCACATTGCGATCGGCTGCCTCGGAACAGGGCAGCTCCAAAATGTCGGTAACCTTTAAATCGTTCAGCTGGGGGTTTGGACCCACTTGTTGGCTGAGAAAACCGAAAAGGCTGCGGCCGGTGATGAGTCCAAAAGGGCTCCGATCCGGATTAAGCACAGGCGCGATTCCTCCAGTGCGGTTGGCGATCAACCAAGCCTCGCGGAGAGGTTTATCGGGGGTGGTGGAATCCATGCGCCGCATGACCGATTCAAAGCGGGGAGAAGCGTCGGTCAGAAGCACAGGCGGGTCAACCTGCAGATGCTTTAAAACCCAGGCGGTCTGGGGGTTGATCGCGCCAGCCCTGGCTGCAATGGTATGAAGTCCATCCCGCTCTTTTAGAAGCCAGGCGTAACCAAGCGCGGCTGCGATCGAATCCGTATCCGGGTTGACATGCCCAATCACATAAACGCTGGCGGGGGCATCAATCACTTTGACTCCGAATGAAGTGATCCCCAGATTTTCTCGGGCGTGATGGGAATACTGTGGATTTCGGCTCCGCAAGCATTGCGGACTGCGTTCCCGACCGCCGGCGCCACCCCATCCAGCGGAATTTCCGCGACGGCTTTTACGCCAAAGGGATGACTGGGCTCGAAGGTCTCGATGAACATGACCTCCATTTGAGGCATTTCATCCGCCCGGAAGATGTGGTATTGATCCAAGTCCTGCTCGCGGACTTGCCCATTATCGTCGAAAGTCATTTCCTCGCATACTGCGTACCCAAGCGCCTGCGACATCCCCCCCTCGATCTGCCCGGACGCGGTGAGGGGATTGATGATGATCCCTGAATCCACCGCCATCAGCAGCCGATCCACACGCAGCTCGCCTGTTTTCGTATCGACTGTTACCTCGGCAAACTGTGCTGCGAAAGGCGGCGGAGAAACCGGGGACATGTACGAGGCGACTGCCATGATCTGCTCCTGGTTATTGTGATGCAGCGCATCCAGGGCGATCTCAGAAAAACTCACAGAGCTGCCCTCCGGCAGACTGGCGCACTCATCCCTCAGGGTAATTAAGGTTGGATCACCTGATAGCATTGCTGCAGCGCGGATGCGAATCCGCTCCGCCACCTGCTCGGCGGCTTTGCAGACCGCTGTGCCGGAAATGTACGTCGTCGAAGAGGCATACGCGCCTTTATCAAAGGGTGTGAAATCGGTATCCGAGGAATAGACGATGATGTTCTCGGTGGGCACTCCCAGGATCTCCGCAGCCATCTGTGCCAGCACTGTATCGGACCCGGTTCCCAGGTCGGTGGCGCCGATCAACAGATTAAAAGACCCATCATCGTTCATCTTGAGGCTCGCGCCGCCCATATCCAGGTATGGGATTGCAGTACCCTGCATCACCGCAGCCATCCCGATCCCGCGTTTCTGATCAGGATAGCCCGGGACAGATTTCCACTCCGGGTTTCCATATTTTTGTCCCCAGCCGATCTGTTCCATCCCTTTACGGATACAGTCCTCCAAGCCCACGGTGTGTACGATCTCGGGCTGTGGTTCGCGCCCCTCACTCCACGCAGTGCTGAAGGGGTGCAATTCACCAGGACGGAGCGTGTTTTTGAGGCGGAATTCGACCGGATCCAAATCAAGCGCTGCGGCGATGGTCTCCATGTGCCTTTCCACAGCCCAGTAACCCTGCGGGACGCCATATCCGCGGAAGGCTCCAGCGGGCGGAGTATTGGTGTAGACCACATCTGCGTAAAAACGAATATTGGGAGATTTTCGATAGGGTCCATCCCCAACATAGAGCGCCATGGATTTATGCCCGGTGTTGCCGGTAACAGTGAGTGCATGGCAGCCATAGGCACCGGTGTCGCTGAGCACGATCATCTCATTGGCTGTGATGGTGCCGTCTTTTTTCACCCCGGTTTTCATATGAATTCGCATCGGGTGCCGTGAACGTGCTGAGGTAAATTCCTCCGCGCGAGTATATTCATATTTCACCGGCCTTCCGGTGGCGATGGTGAGATGGGCTGCCACATCCTCCATCAGGATTTCCTGCTTGCCGCCAAATCCACCGCCGATTCGAGGCTTGATCACCCGAATACGCTTTATGGGCAGGTTCAATACTGGCGCAAGAATGCGGCGGACGTGAAATGGCACCTGGGTGCTGGTTCGGATCACCAGACGATCGTCTTCATCCCAATACGTGATGGCAACGTGTGGTTCAATGTGAGCCTGCTGAACCTTGGATACTTCGTAATCGGCTTCGAAAACCTGATCGGCTTGCGTGAAACCTGCCTCCACATCCCCAATATCGATACGGATCTTGGCAGCCAGGTTCTGGCTCGCGTCTGAATCCGCGAAGGGCACAAGCTCGGGTTCATCATGAATTTTGATAGCTTCTGATTTCATGGAATCGCGGGAATCCAGGATCATCGGGAGTACCTCATACTCCACCTCGATAAGTTCCAGCGCTTTTTCAGCGATCTGCTCTGTTTCTGCAGCCACGAAGGCAACCCGGTCTCCCACAAACCGGACTTTATTATCCAGCGAGAAAGTATCCAAGGGTCCGGGCAGTGGATCAGACTGTCCGGCGGTTGAATAGACCACCCGGGGGATATCCTGCCAGGTGAGAACCGCAGCCACCCCCGGCAGAGCTTTGGCTTTCACCGTCCGGATGGATTTGATGCGCGCATGAGCATGCGGACTGTGCAGCACTTTGGCGTAGAGCATCCCACGCATTTCGATATCTGCAGTGAATGCTGGTTTTCCCTGTGCTAATTTGACTGCATCTACTTTCGGCTCCGGCTTGCCAATCGCTTGAAAGGCTGTCTTTTCTGCGGGAAGGTGAATTTTTGGAAGGACTTTTCGCTGGGTCAAAAGATCACCAAACAGCGCGTCATTTTCTTTCCGAAAATCGCCGGCTCGGTCGGGATCATCGGGCATCGATGGGAGGGGGAATGACTCACCATGGGCTACCTCACCCCGCAACATGCTGGCTGCCAGGAGAGCCGCCTGCACCGGTTTTTGGTAACCCGTGCACCGGCAGAGGATCCCGGAGAGGTATTTCCGAACCTCTTCTTCACTGGGATTATCATTTTCGGTCAGCAACGACCGGATGGCAAGGATCATTGCCGGGGTGCAATACCCGCATTGGATCGCGCCAGTTTGAATGAATGCCTGCTGGATCAGGTCCAACCCGGGTGTCTTTTTCCAACCCTGCTGGGGGTGATCCCCAAGACCCTCTATGGTTACAATCGTGTGACCTGCAGCCTGCATGGCGAGCAACTTGCAGGAATTCACCGGTTTGCCGTCCAGCAGAATGGCGCATGCTCCACATTCGCCATGGCTGCAACCTCCAAATTTCACACCGAAAAACCCATTCCGGCGCAGGACCTCTAGAAGGGTTTCCGAGGGCAGGCAATCAACAGCGATGTTTTTATGATTGATATTCAACTCGATCGTTGCCATTCTTTATCCCTCCTTCCGTAATGTGGAAATTACACGGTCTATCAGAACCGGTAGTATGGAAGCGGTATAGGAATCCACTTTCGGATGCTGGTTGCACCATAGCGAGGCGATTTGCCTGGATTCAAGCTGGTCTGATTTGAGATTTCCTTCAAATAATGTGTCTGCGAGATTGGATGAAGGATTCAACATCATCATTCGGATGGTATTTTGTTGTAGAAGAGCGCCGCAAACGCAAAGAATGGATTGGCTTAGCGGTGTTCGGCTAACCTTTTCGAGGGAGGTTCGTATTTGAAGCGGGATTCGAACTTGTGAAATAAATCCCTGCTTTTTTTGGCGAAAATCCTGGACAAACCGGGGGTAAGTGATGATTTCATTCCCTGGCTGCCAAATTATTTCAACATCCACTGCCTGCAGCATCATATTGATGGCTGAACCGCTTCCAGACGCAACCGAGCCGCCGACCGTTGCCGCCTGGCGAAGGTTAAAATTGCCTTCCATCTCCAGGGCGGCCCTGAATGCAAATGGCAGCAGCGGATGATCGTGCAGTTGCTGCAGTGTCACGTTCGCGCTGATTTCCAGAATACCATCTCTTTCTATGATCTCCCGCATCCCCAGGGCTTGCAGGTCGATAACGGCGAAATCAGTCTTACCTCTGCTCTGCGCCAGGCTGGTTCCGCCTCCAAGCGGGACGGATTTGGGATTCTGCCGCTGTAGCAATCTGAGCGCTTCTTCCATCGTTTCCGGACGGGAATATTCGATGATCATTTCTCTTCCTTGTCTGGAATCATTACCCATTTCCGAGTATCCAAGTTCATATTATTTACCACAGTATCCGAAGCTTGCACCAAGGTCGATACAGCCTCCGCCAGGACGATCCCATTGGCATCCCGCAGCTCCCCCCTGGCGGTGGCAATTCGCCCATTTAATTCCCCCGGCATACCAACGATCTCGATGGGTTCGCCAACCGGTACTGGTTTGCGGTAGCGGATCTCCAGCTTTCCGGTCATCATCAACTTATTTTCAGTCAAATCATTCATGTACACCCGGGCTGTGACCTCATCCAAAAGCGTGGCAATGATCCCGCCATGAGCCACCCCGGGCCAGCCCTGGAATTCCGACCGGATAGTGAGGTTCGAGCTTACGCTGCCATCGGGATGTTCATAAAAGGCTAAATTAAGCCCCAAGGGATTCGCGATCCCGCAGACGAAACAATCCTCTGAATTGGCTTGTTTTCTCATTTCTGAGCGAATGTGTCAATAAGGAGTTTCACGTCCCCGCCAACCGGATACATAATTGGGCAGGTGCAGCCATTCTTGCGATATTCCTCCACCTTACGACGGGCTTCCTCGGGGGTTCCTGAAGCGGTAATGCGCACGATCAGATCCTCCGGCACAAGGTGTTTGGCTTTCTGAATCTGTTCATGCGTGGCAGGCCAGCCCAGGATGGATTGGATTTGCGTAACGATCTCCTGCGAAACTCCCGAAGCCTTGGCGATGTGCGGCTGCTGAGCCAGGTATTGGGTGAGAAGCTCGCGGGTTGTATCGATGGCTCTGTCGTGATCCAGATCCACCGAGCAAACCACCAATTGCGGGCGATCGATGGAATCGAAATTGCGTCCAGCTTTTTTGGCGCCGGCAGCCAGGAGTTCCAGGGCTTTGATGTTGTATTCAGGCGGAACACAATAATTCATCACCACCCCGTCTGCGAGCTCGCCAGTCATTTCCATCATCTGGTCGCCGGTTGCGCCGATCATGATGGGCACGTTTCGAGGCTCCCGCCGGCCATGAACAACATCCAACTCAATTCCATTCACATGGATGAATTCTCCATCAAAAGTGACCCTTTCCATATTCAGGAGACGTCTCATTACGGTGATGGTCTCTTTCATGGCGGTCAGTGGCTTGGTTCGATTGATGCCCACGTTCTTGGCTAACGGATCCCACCAGGCGCCTATACCACAAATGATGCGGTTGGGGGCAAGGTCATCGAGGGTTAGAAAAGTCGAGGCGAGCAGACCGATGTTGCGTGTCCAATTATTGATCACACCTGAACCGACTTTGAGCGTTTCGGTAACAGCTGCATACGCTGCCATGGGTACGATTGCGTCGCGCACCAGTCGGCTCTCTGCCTGCCATACAGCCTCAAATCCATGTGCCTCCGCGTAGCGGACGTAATCCAATCCGTCTCGAAGATCATGCGCGTCCTGAAGGTACAAAGCAACTCTTTCGGGCATTTGGTCATCCTCCGTTTTGAATATTGTTTGTCAGGATAAGTTCCTGGTAAAGGTCCCAATCCTCCGGAAAATCGAGGTCCAACTCCATCTCGGGATTAAGATTAATTGCGATCCGATAATTCCTGGCAATCGCATTTTGTTGATGGATAATAAAAGAATTTTGCCCAAACTGGAAATTGAATCCGTTGAGCGGATTGATAAGCAGCGAGTTGGTGCCTTCCTTCCTGCGATCTGGGGTGATCACCACCACTGGGGGTTCTGTATTGTCTTGGAGAATGGATTGGAGCGCCTTTTTATTGATCAATGGCAAGTCCGCGGGCAGGATTAAAACCTCGGTCGCTCCCTTTTCATAACATTTCCTGCATGCGGATGAAACCGCTTTGTTCAAAGAAAACGGAGCATGTTCTTCAAGAAACTCGAAACCGAAGGAAAGTGTTAGTTCGCGGACAGCTTCATCATGGCTTGTGACCATCACCCCGGAAAATTCTTGCCATTCACGCAGGGTTTCAAGAAGGTTGGTCAGCATCGAAGTATTCAATTTTTCCCGCTGCTCGCTTGAGAGGACGCCAGCCAGCCGGGATTTACCGTTGTGAATGGATTTTACAGGGATGATGACCCACAGTGCCATGGCTTACCCTGAGAGCTCTTTTTGGATAAATTCGATAACCTTCCTGGCAAGAATCACCCGATCCAAGGGTGATTTCATCAGTGTGTCGGTTACCAATGTGATTATATCCCACTGATCTATTTGCGCAGAAAGATCCCGGTCAATGGAATCCATGACGTACCCCTGGATCAACCCCCGATATCCTTCCGCAACGGTTGCTGCGGAAGGCAAGTTTCCCAACTCCTTGTACATTTTGGCCAAGGGACCCTTTACGGTTTTCCCCCCAATTATCGGCGAAACAGCGACCACTCTTTTTTCAAGTAATGCTTTCCGAATGCCAGCGACGCGCAGGATTGGTTCGATGCTAACCAACGGATTCGAAGGTCCAATGATCACAACATCAGCCTCATTTATCGCATCGATCAACCCGACCGCAGGTTTTGCATCGGATATTCCCTGATATTGAAAACCACGAACTTTTGGTTCGCAGCTTTTTTTCACGAAATATTCCTGGAAAGGGATCAACCCGAATTCTTCAGTGTCCACCAAAGTCCGAACATTCTGGTCGCTCATCGGCAGGATCGTTGCCTGGATGCCAAAACGGGAGCAAATGCGGGCCGTGATTTCAGTGAGCGGGTAACCTTCACCCAGCAGTCGGGTGCGCTCCAGATGGGTCGCCAGGTCCTTATCGCCCAGTTTGAACCAGACCGGTCCACCCAGGTCGGAGATCGCATTTAAAACCGACCAGGTTTCCCCCGCCTGTCCCCAACCCGTATTGGGGTCTTCGCGGCCTGCCAGCGCGTAGCATACTGTATCGAGATCTGGTGAGATATTCAAGCCAAAGAGGTTGAAATCATCCCCTGTATTGACGCAGACCGTCAGGTTGCCCTTGGGGAGCAGTTGGTAAAGGCCATCCGCGAATTTAGCTCCCCCAACCCCACCCGATAGAACGACAACGGTTGGCTCAGGATTCATTTTTGGATTGGGATTTCAAAGAGAATCTGCGCAGTATCCCCGGTATAGCGACCCAAGGCAAGATTAT
>Ga0208980_10000273_pt1 | contig 27887 bp, 25 predicted proteins | sample WetSurMetagenome_3_FD_187993 | JGI IMG/M metagenome (GOLD analysis project Ga0208980, IMG submission 187993) | Wetland microbial communities from Twitchell Island in the Sacramento Delta, sample from surface sediment Aug2011 Site A1 Bulk (version 2) | ecosystem: Environmental > Aquatic > Marine... | reverse complement strand
CGTATACCACCCGAAATTTTGCTGACACGAGCCTGGAGCTGGCCCGCCGTAAGATCGGGGGAAACGAGAATGTGGTGTTTCATCCGGGACACTTTCCAGAGGTAGTTCGCAGTTCGCAGTTCGCAGTTCTCGGTTTGAATGAAGATGAGGAAATGATCGGCAAAAAATACGAACTGCAAATTAAAGACCGCGAACTGCGAACTGCAAACTGCGAACTGACATTAGCCCTCGTCAACCTCGATGCCGACCTCTACAACCCTACCAGGGCGGGCCTGGAGTACTTCTACCCGCGGCTGTCACCGGGAGGGGTTATCATTGTGCATGATTACAACTTCAAGTGGCCGGGGATCAAAAAGGCCGTGGATGAATATGCAAAAAAAATATCGGGAACCATTGTGATGGTCCCCGATATGGATGGGAGTGTTATGTTATTCAAATCACTGGTTGGGCGTTGAAGGCGGAGCGGCTGGCGCAAGCGCTTCAACTTCACCTTTAATCGTAAGGACATCAGGCGTGCTGTTGCCTTCAAATGTCACTGTGACAGTCTTTGTGAAAGCGCCAACCCTTGCCGAGTTGTAAGTTGCTTTAACTGTTCCTGAAGCACCCGGTTTCACCGGCTCTTTGGTGTATTCAGCAACGGTGCATCCACAGGAACTGCGGGCGGAGGTGACCACTATCGGGGCTTCCCCGGTGTTCTTGAAGGTGAAAGTGACCTCGGCCGGATCGTTTTGCTTTACTTTGGCGAAATCATGAGTGGTTTCATTCCAGGCAACAGTATTCGGGACGGCCGGGGTAGTGGTTGTGGTAGCTCCCGGGGAGATCTGGACCGGCTGCGACTGCTGGGCGGGTTGTGCCGTTTGTGTCGGCTGTGCAGTACCAATAGTTTTAGTCTCCTTAGAAGGCTGAGCCGCATTGTCCTGCGCGGCAATGAACTGAACCCCGATGAAGAGGGCTAAAAAGGTTGTGATGATCGTTTTCATAGTTTACAATTTATAGTTTACAATTAAAATTTTAAAATCAAGGCCAGATTCCAGAAGGAAATCAGATTTCAAAAGTATGGCAACATCCCGGTTTTGCTGGTTAACAAAATTCAAACAATACTTAATGGATTGTTAATGGAATGTTAATGGTTCTATTAACCGACGGGTTCACCCGTCGGTTATGAACGATTTTTACTACTTTCGTACTATGTCTAATCGCTCCATACGCTGGGTCATCGGGTTCGGGATCGTGGCCATCGTAGCCATCCTCGCTGCCCAGGCCTATTTTTTCTACCAGGCTTTCAACCTGAAAGAACGCCAGACTGTCCAAACCCTTCGTATCTGCCTGCAAGCCGTTGCAGAAAACATCAGCAGGTACAACGAGAGCACATTGCCCGACAATATTATACACCAGTACAGCCCTGACTATTTCATCGTCGACATCAACAATCACATCGACTCCAGGGTACTGGAGCATTACCTGCGCACAGAGCTGTCACGCCGCCACCTCGACATCGATTTTGAATACGCCATTTATGACTGTGACGACGACCGGATGGTTTATGGAAATTATGTCTCCCTGGATGAAAAAGAGGAACAAAAAAACAAGCTGCAGCACTGGCCGACTTATGAAGAAGGGCTTTACTATTTTGGCGTGCATTTCCCGGGCATGCAGAAATATATCCTGGGAGAAATGGAGATCTGGTACTTCTTTACCGCGATACTCGTGGTGGTCATCCTTTTCTTCGGCTACAGCATGATGATCATTCTCCAGCAGAAAAAACTTTCAGAAGTGCAACGCGACTTCATCAATAACATGAGCCATGAATTCCGCACGCCATTGACCTCCATCAGCCTTTCGGCCGACGTGCTCGAGGAGGAATCTTCCGGCGAAAATCCAGCCCGGCTTAAAAAATATGTTGCCATTCTGAAGGAGCAGGTCAGCCTGATGCATAACAAGGTCGACAAGGTCCTCCTGCAGGCTGCAACCGAACAAAGGTTTTTCCGGATCAATAAAGAGAAATTTCCTTTGAAAGATTTCCTCTCGGATATTAAGGATGAATTCAATTCGAGAGTGGAGCATGCCGATGGAAAAATTCTGCTGGACTGTCCGCCGGGGAATCCTTCGATTATGGCAGATAAAACCCATTTTTCAGGTGTGATGATCAACCTGCTTGACAATGCTTTGAAATATACGGTGGATCCGCCTGAAATATTCATCAGCCTTACGGAACAAGGGAATAAAATCATCCTTTCAGTCAAGGATAATGGCGTCGGGATTGAGAAAAAGCACCTGCAGCGGGTTTTCATGCCGTTCTTCCGGGTGCCAAGCGGCAACATCCACAATGTTAAAGGTTCCGGGCTGGGACTCAGTTATGTGAAGAGGATCTGTACCCTGCACGGATGGAAAATCAGGGTGGAAAGTGAGCCGGGCAAAGGGACTACCGTTAAGATGACCATACCTAAAGCAACCTGATATGGAGAACAAGAGCAGGATATTGTATGTAGAGGATGATGATACGCTGGGCTTCATCACGACCGATAACCTTGAGAGAAAAGGATATGAGGTAGTATGGTGCAAAGACGGGGAATCGGCATTGCAGACTTTCCGGAATGGCATATTTGAAATCTGCCTGCTGGATATTATGCTTCCTAAGCTCGACGGGTTCACCCTGGCTCGGATGATACGGAAGGAAAACGATGAAGTGCCGCTGATCTTCATATCAGCCAAAAGCCTGACGGAAGACAAGATCGAAGGATTGCTCCTTGGCGCCGACGACTACATCGTCAAGCCCTTCAATATTGAAGAGTTAACGCTGAAGATTGAAGTTTTCCTGAAGCGGTCAAGGATAAATAAAAATGCTATACAGCAAAGCCTTTTCAATGTCGGGAATTGCACCCTCGACATGAACCTGCTTCAGCTCAACTGCCAGGGGAACATCAAGAAGCTGACATACCGGGAAGCAGAGCTGATCAGCTATTTCAGCCGTAACCGCAACAAACTGCTGACCCGGGAACAGATCCTGGAAGCCGTCTGGGGCGGGAACGACTATTTCTCCGGTAGGAGCCTCGATGTCTTTATTTCCAGGCTCCGTAAATTCTTCCAGGATGATCCCCTGGTTCGTATTGAAAACCGGCATGGCCTGGGATATGTTTTTGAAGTAGGAAACTGAGATGTCATTCCAACTTTATTTGGCACAGCATTTGTTTTTAGACCATCAATTTATAAAACCTGACAATATGAAACGGATCATTGCATCAGCGCTCGTTTTGGTTGCTTTTTTCTTCACAGCGCAGGTCTTCGGACAGGATTACCAGACTAAAGGAAGCGGCAATTCATCGAAAAAGATGAATGACAAAACCACCACTACCACAAATTCCACTAATACTCCAACAACCACTTCTACAAAGACACAAAGCCAGAAAACAGGCAATGCCACTACTGCCACTACCGGGACAATGACTACAGCCCCAGCAGCTAAAGAGACCGGAAAGATTTTAGATTCGAATGGGAACTTGATTGCAACAATGGATAAAGAAGGCTGGATTAGGGATCCTAACAAGCGGGTATTAGCGCAGTATACCAAGAGTGGGGAGTATTATAACCACAATCGGGTAAAGATAGGCTATACCGAAAATTCAGCGGTCTACGACAAAGACGGGAATAAATACGGCCATGTAACCAAAGAAGGTGATGTGTTCGATGCAGGCAACAAACTGATCGGAAGGATCTCAAAGGATGGCACCATCACTGATGTGCAGGGGACTAAAATAGGCTCTGCACCTGGGATCGATAAAAACGTAACCGCCTTGCTTTTCTTCTATCAGAACAGGGAAAAATAGCGGAAAATCCGTCGGCAGGTGATGATCTGTTTCAGATAAACGGATCTTTGTCCATCCCGGTGTAATCTTTAATCGCCTCAGCCAGTTCATCGGCGGTAATGATTCCACTTTCCAGGACAGTTTTCACCGAATTCAAAAAATAGTTCCGTAAACGTCCTGCAACCTCGCGATGATATGGTTCCTGAAGCTTTTCTTTTATCATGGCCAGGGTTTGATTTTTTTTAGGCACCGAATAATCGTAAAATCCATGTTTAGTCTTAATTCCCAGATGATTGAGCCTGACAAGCTCATCCATTTTCGCGACAAGGGGTGCGTAAAAGTCTTGATTTAAAGCATCGTTAGTATAAGCCCTTACCGATGCCAGCATCACATCAATCCCAACATGGTCAAAGAATTCGAATACTCCGAATGGGAAAAGGTGCTCTTTAACCAGTTCATCAATCTCCTTGTACGATAACCGTCCTTCCTCGTAAATTTGATAAGCCCCGGCCTGGAAATCCAGGAATAACCGGTTCAGGATAAATGAATGGTTCTCATCCTGGCATAACGGTATTTTCTGGATTTCTTCAAGGAAATGGTGCAGCTTCTCTTTAATCAGGGAAGATGTCTGAGCGGTGGTGATCAACTCCACGAACTTCTTCAACTGGACCGGGAAAAAGAAATGCAACCCGACGATCTTATCTTTCCTTCCTTCAGAAGGGAATAATTTTGAAGGAAGGATAGAAGAAGAATTTGTCGCGAAAATGCAATCAGGATTGACTATTTGGTCGAGGAGCAGGAACAATTTTCTTTTCAGCTCCTTATCTTCGGGGATAGCTTCGATGATGAGATCGCAGTCTTTAAGGTCCGGAAGTTTTTCTGTGATCACAGTTTGGGCCATCTTTAAAGTGCATTCTTCTTCCGAAAGCACCCCGCAATGCAGCTTTGATTTCATTTTCTTGTTGAACAGCCGCTGCGCTTCTTCTTTCGCAGTTTCAGAACTGCACAGCCAGGTTAACCGGTAATCATAATGGTTTAAATAAAGGAAGATGGAAGTCCCCATCCTGCCTTCCCCAAGTATACCGATGCGCTTTATTGCATTCAAATAGATCACCAAACCTGAATTCGAATCTCGAATATCTACTTTCTTTCTTTATCTGTATTCCATCAGGTACCCCGCCTGCATGAACTTCGACACCTCTGTCACAAAGCTAAGCACCAGGTCGCCTTTTTCCAGCGGTTCATGACGGAGGATCTGGTCCAGGCATATGAAAGCCATGGGCGGTCCCGGATAGCCAAGGTCAGAAAGCGCAGTATAAAGCTTATCTTTCGTGATTCCCAGTGCTTCACATTCCTCCATGATCATTTCCGAAATATGCTTCGACGGGAAGTTGACCTGGAAGTATTTCAATCTGGATAAATCGGCAGGATATGCTTCAAGATACCGCTTTAAACCGTTGAAAAAGATAGTCCCGTCCGGTTCGTGGAAGTTCTTCCTCAGCTCATCCTGGAACATCTGCGACAGGTGATGATAGCCCAGTTCAAATTCTTCTTTTGGGTTTATCCAGTAAGCCGGCCGCCGGTTCTTCATGGCGCTGGGTTTATTACCCCCTGCCGATTCCATATAAACACTCTGGAGATACAATCCTTCATCCCCGCTTTCATCTGCTTTCAGCACCATGGCTCCAGCGCCGTCGCTTAAAAAGTACCTCAGGAACAGCTCTTCTTTTTTTACAATCGGCTGGTTGTAATATTCTGATCTCAGTTCTGAGGATGAAATCCCCGAGGAAATAACCAATGCATTTTTATACCGCCCATTCCTGATGAAATCATGGGCGATGAGCAATGCTTTGTAAGCCGAGGTGCAGTTGGCATGTACTGAAACCTCCCCGCATCGGTCAATTCCCAGTGCTTCCTGGATCCTGACAGACGGGGTAGGCATCTGGTCCATATGGGCGCTGCCGTAGGCGATGAATTCGATGTCCTGAGATGCCATCTCAGCCATTTCCATCGCTTTTCTCGCTGCCTTCACCGACATGCTAATATTGTCGTCCGTGTACTCCCGCGTTACGGGGTCAATGGCATAATGGTACCTTTGAACCTCAAGCAGTTCCTGCATCACCAGCTTCATACGCTTCAGCCAGTCCTGAATCTTTTTCGGTGCATCGGTAAGTTCTCCCAATACCTGATCGACTTCATTCAGGCCGATGGGTTTGCCTGGCAGGTAACTACCTGTTCCGGCTACTTTTACCCGTAACCGACGGGAAAACCCGTCGGCTATTTTATCATTCTTTATCATTCATCAGTATCTATTATTCTGCCGACTGCTGACTGCTGACTGCCTACTTGCTTCGCCAGCCTCACCGCTTCCTCCACTACTTCATTCCTCGGTACAACCCGATGCACAATCCCCCACGCATAGGCCTCTTCTGCAGAAAAATTCCGTCCGCTGAGGATCAGTTCAATAGCCCTGGCTTTTCCGGTAATTCCAGTCAGCCGCAGAGTGCCGCCGCAGCCCGGCATCAGGCCGAAGGAGCTTTCCGGGAATCCCAGGACCGTTCCTTCCCCGCAAATCCGGTATTGGCAGGCCAGCGCCAGCTCCATGGCTGAACCCAGGCAGGTACCCCGTATCGCAGCAAATGTAGGGATATTCAACTTTGCGATATCTTTAAAACTCTCTGCGTTCTCTGTGAGAAAAATGGGCACTTCAGCCGGATAGTCCCCCGGCAGATTTTCACGAATTCTTATGGTAAGATCCATATGATCCGCCCCCGCAGAGAAATGCCGCCCGCTGCCGTATATGACCAGCGCTTTGATGGATGATCCCGGCAGGACGATTTTTGTCATCTCCCGGAGCTCATCGAAAAATGCCCGTGACATGGTATTGGCTGGGGGCTGGTTCAGTACCAGCTGGCCGATATCATCCTCTATTTTCCATGTAATCGTCTCAAACATCTTCCCGAAAACAAAATATGGTCATGCCAGTGATAAAATTCCTGGAGTGCGAGATGGAACACATGATTTTCGTGATTCGGGCTTTATCCATGGCAGCAAGCATGTTGTCCCCATATTGAAGCTTCGGCTTTCCGAAATCATCATTCATAATCTCTATTTCTTTTTTCATTTCAAAAGCACCCACCTGCTCGCAAATCCTTTTCTTGATCAGGTAGCGGGCCGCCAGGCTCCCTGCATTCCTTTTCATTGAAAAAGTACGCTGTTCATTTTCGGTAAACCAGGCCTCCGGTTTTTCTTCCTCTGCAAAAAGCCGGATGAATTCCGCTTTACCGATCAGGTCAAGATGTTTTATGAATCCAGGGTCCTGCTCCATTTGAATGCGAAGCTATACTTTCATATTCCTCACCGCAAGCGCACAAAACAACCGGGTTTCCTCTTTCAGGGCCCTGTCCGGATCCATGACCCGGGAATTCCGGATGGATTGCATCACCGAGCGGATCACGTCAATATCCCGGTCATTGGTGAGTTTCTGGAGATATCTCAACGTAAATTCATGCAATTCCTTTATCGGGACCTTATAATTCACAATACTCATTTTCAATGCTTTGTCGCTCGAGATGGCATCCCCTGATAATATCACCTCCGCCGCTTTGCCTGGTCCTATCACCTTTGTAAGGCTGATGGTCCCTCCCAGTCCCGGCATGATGTTATAACTCACTTCCGGGAAAGCAAAAATGGCATTGTCACTGCAAATCCTGATGTGGCATGCCAGGGCAATTTCGAGCCCTCCGCCGAAGCATGCCCCGCTTATTTCAGCCACAATAGGCAAATTAGAATTCTCAATGAGGCTGATGATCCTCTTGCCTGCCGTCATCTTTTCGAATAGCAAGGCTTCATCCTGTGCAAGTTGCCTCAACCTTGCCAGGTCGGCCCCGCCGGAGAAATGCCGCCCGCTTCCCCGGATGATGATCCCCTTCAGGCCATGCTCCTTGAAATATTTTTCCAGTTGCTCAACAAGCATGAATTGAGGTTCATAGAGATAGCTTCCCCTGTCAGTAGGGAGCGCCAGGATCCCAATGGCGCCATCTCTTTCCCAGATTTTATCAGTCGATAGTGCCATATTAGAGGAGCTTATTCAAAAAATCCTGCGGGATATCCCTGACGAGTTTGCCTTTATCGGTAAATAACGTCTTCACCATTCCTGTGCATGCTTTGATATTCGTCCCGATGAAATACATCCTATGCCGGAAAACGAGATAAGGTGCCTCATGGATGATCTCCGTCCGGACCACCATCTTGTCGAACAGGTTGATTTCCCTGTGATAGCGGGCCTGAACCTCAATGACAACCAAAAGTAAATCGTTTTCCTTAAAATACCGCACCAGGTCTAACTGCTGAAAAAGTTCCCACCTTGCCTGTTCGAAATAATTAAGGTAAACTGCATGATTAACATGGCCATACGAATCAAGTTCGTATCCCCGGGCATTAAATTTATATTCAAACATTAGTTATACCGAACTGTTTTTAGCTTCGTAAATATAGAATGAATTAAATTTACCCGGCAAAAATAGATGTAAAGTTTTATGGTATGCAAAGAAGGGTTGTTATAACCGGCATGAATATGATTACTTCCCTGGGGCTGGATTTGCAGACCTGCTGGGAAAATCTGGCCGCCGGAAAGAATGGGGTAGGCAGGATCTCTTTATTTGATCCTTCCGGCTTGCAGACACTTATTGCTGCCCAGGTGCCGGGCAATTTTGAGGAATACGCTTCAGGATATATCCGCAAAAGGACAGCAGACCAGATGACGAGGGTCACGAAAATGTGCTTTGTCTGCGCCGCAGATGCTGTGAAACAGGCTGCCATTGACTTCGGGGAGCTCGACCGGTCGAAGTGCGGGGTGATCCTGGGGGTGGTCAGTACAGCTAACACCAGCGCAGAGCAGGGCACCACGGCAAAGAACCGGGTATTGAAAAGCATGAACAATGCCATGTCAGCCTGGATATCGCTGGAGTACAAACTGCGCGGCCCGAACTTTACGGTGGCCTCCGCCTGTGCTTCCTCAGCCTATGCCATCGGCCTTGGCTATGATATGATCCGGAACGGCGCCGCCGACATTGTCCTTGCCGGTGGGGCCGACTCGATCATCAACCGGGAAGAGATTGAAGGCTTTAATGAACTTTATGCCCTTTCAGTGAATAACGATCCTGAAACCGCATGCCGGCCGTTTTCAAAAGACCGCGATGGCTTTGTGATCGGGGAAGGCGCAGGCATCATGATATTGGAATCGGAAGAATCAGCCTTGAAAAGAAATGCGGTTATCCACGCTGAGCTGGCCGGTTATGCCATTACCAGTGAAGCCTATAACATCATGGCCCCAATGAAGGAAGGAGAAGGCATCGCGCAAACCATGCAGCAGGCGCTCGAAAATGCAGGGGTCAAACCGGAAGAAGTAGGTTATATCAACGCCCACGGCACCTCCACCATCCTGAACGACAGCTATGAAACCCTGGCCATCAAAAAAGTTTTCGGCGATCATGCTTATAAAATCCCGGTCTCATCTACCAAATCGATGATCGGGCATACGGTCGGGGCTGCAGGGGTGATTGAAGGGATCGTGACAGTCATGAGCCTGCAGACCGGGATCATCACCCCTACTATCCATCTGGATCATCCAGATCCCGAACTTGACCTGGATTATGTTCCCGGCAAATCCAGGAAACACCCCGTCAACTGCGCCATTTCGAATTCATTTGCCTTCGGCGGCCATAACGCCACCCTCGTCTTCAAAAAATATAGTTAATTTTACGGCTGTTAAAATCTTAACCGACGGGTTAACCCGTCGGTTAAATATCTGACGGTTAACCCGTCAGTTATTCTGTGGTAAATCAGTGGTAAAAAAAATAATCTTATGATCGAAATAACAGATACGATAAGGAACGAAGTGAGGCAAATAGTATATGACTTCTTCGCTGAACAATGTGAGGTGGATGTAGATAAAATAACCGATCAGACCAACATTATTTCAGACCTGGAAGGAGATTCCCTGATGTTTCTGGAGTTGATCGAGATCTTCAAGAAAAAATACAACCTCGATATCGAATTAAAAACGGTAGGCAAGTATGTACTCCGGCACCCGGTGGATACCATAGGTCAACTAATTGAAACACAGCTACTGATGATCCGGTACGAGAACAAGATCCTTGAAATCGGTTAGCATTATTACAATATTATGCTGAATGAAATCGTCGGTTGCGGCATCGATATTGAAGAATTAGACCGGTTTAAGAAGCATATTCCAACTCACCCGGTTGTTCCTGATTTCATCAATCTAGTTTACTCGGATGCTGAAATAGCTGCCAACCGGGCCATTCAGCCTCATTTGACTTTCCCCCTGGCCTTCTGCTGCAAAGAGGCCTTTTTCAAGGCCTTTGGCGTCAGCTGGATAAACAGCCCGATCTCCTGGAAGGATATCGAGATAATATTTAAAGAATCTTCCAATCTGCGGCAGTATGAAGTCCTGTTGAGCGGCTATGCCCTGGAACTTTTCAACCGCATGAATTGCGGGAAATTCGACACGAAATTGGATTATAATGATGATTTTGTAATATTTGAGGTAATATTACTTTCCTCATGATTCATTCATCCCTGCGGGATTTTAATATGGAAACACTAAAGACTGTTATCATCTTCCCAGCCTTCGTCAGCGAATATCTCGGCATCGAACTACAGGCAATCAAATCTTCTGAAAATAATTTCAGGGACAAACTTGCTGTCGCCTCTGAAATCCTGAAAACCGACCTGGCAGGATTTGATTTTTTATCAAACAACTTCCTGGCAGATGAATTGAAATCACAGTATATCAGCTATATATATAGTTGTACCGTTTCAGATATCCTGAAGGAAAAACAAATTAAGCCTTCCTTTGTCTGTGGTTACAGCATGGGCATTTACGCCGCCCTCTATTATTGTGGATCAGTGAATTTTGAGAACGGCCTGTTACTGGTAAAACGCGCCTGGGATGCCATCTCAGACACCTGCCAGGGCGGCAGTTACGGCATGGGCATGATCATCGGGCTTGATGAGGCTGAGATCCGGTCCTGGTGCGATGAACAAAAGGATGCCTGGATCTGCAACCAGAACAATCCGCATACATTCATCATCTCCGGTAATTTTAAATCAGTCAGCCTGATCCTGGATAAAGCGAAAGAAGAAGGCGCTCTGCGAACAAATCTGTTACCGGTGTCCAAACCATATCATTCAAAAGTGCTGGGTAAAGCAAAAGAAAGCCTGAAAGATTTTCTAGGCACTCTCAGGTTTGACGAGCCGGCTTATCCGTATTTCTCCTGCCTGGATAATAAAATGATCGTAAAAGGATCCGATTTCAGGGATGAAGTGGCCCGGAACATCGATAACAAGATGAACTGGCTGCTCACCATAGATCATCTCATCAGCCTGGGAACGGCCGTATTTTTCGAATGCGGGGCCGGGGATGGCCTGACCCGTAACTTCCGTTTCATCAGAGGCAGTTATAAAGCTTTTTCCATCAACAACCTGGGAGAGTTTATTGCGTATTTCAAAGCACATCAGGAATCAGATGACATCCCTGCCGAGCTTGATCTTCCATAAACTGCCGACACTTTCGTGAAATTTCTCAAGCGGAAGTTTGGTTTTAAGCACACAATTGAAGAAGTTATATTTTGAAAGGTCGAAATCGATGATCTGGTCCTTTATCTCATTGTACAGCACTGTTCCGGGCATTGGGGTCAGAATAGTGTAACCGGCATACACCACTTTATGCGAGCCTGCATATTCGGCCAATGCTTCAAAATCAGATTCAGTGTAATCCGGGGGAACTATGTAATTGCCGCGGATCATGATATCGTTCTGGTGAAAAATCTCTATGGATTTTTTGATGTTGCCGGAAGTTGAACTTTTATTGTATTGCCTCAGCTCTTCATCCCGGAACGACTCGAACCCGCATATCACAACTTTCAGCCCTGCCTTTGCCAGCTTTTCGATGAGATCCGGGTGGTTTGCCGCCGTATCGGGGCGGATGTCCATCACATATTTCTTATGTATCCCCTCCTCGATGATCCGGTCAAAAAGCCGGTCGATGAACCTGATATCCACGATGGTATTGGCGTCGGCAAACCGCACGACCTGGTAATCTTCGAGCCCTTTCAGTTCCTCCACGACCGACTCGATCCGGCGTTTGTGGTACATCTTGTCGTGCTGTGGCCAGATCGAGCAGAATGAACACTCGAAAGGACAACCCAGGGAGGTGAAAATATACGTGACCGGTGAAGGGTCATTGCCGACTTTGTAAGTAGTCAGCCATTTTTTAAGATGGTTCCTGTCGGGGAGGATGAAATCCTTGCCCGCCGGCTCCCGGTAAGGCGCCGGTTCACTTGAATAACGATGGATCCCGTTTTCGTTGAGGATGATGCCGCCGACAGTTTCTAAAGGGAGCCCTTTTTCCTTTGCTTCAACGAGTTCCCGGAACATCCAGGCCGAATGGCCGGGGCAAAGGACATCTACTGCCGGGTCGGTGAAGTCTTCAGGGCAGATGGTCACATGCAGTCCCCCGGCAACCGTCAGAATCTCCGGGTTAAACCGCTTTGCTTCGCGGAAGATTTCCAGGCTGAAGTACAGTTCGGAGGCGATCACTGTGACGCCAACCATGTCTGGATTATGTTCCCGGAGATAAGAGGAGACCAGCCTATCCAGAGGAGGTGCATCTGGATCCAGATCATATTCCCCTTTAAGATCGATGACCGCGACATCGAAATCCTTTACCGCAGCAGCGATCGTAAGCAATCCCAGCGGCGGGCCGATCAGCTTCTTATGGATGAACGGCCGTGCATCATCAGGTGCGTACTCCAGGATTGCGTTCTTTGGAGACCGGGGCGGATTGAATAGAAGGATCTTCATTTAGAAAAACGAGCTGTAAAAATAGAATAATTCTTTTCTGGTTCTTGCAGAGAAGAAATGGTCATTTTTCTTAATTTAGATTCAATTAATTACACCACTCATCATGAGAGCCAGTCTGATCCTCCAGGCATTCCTCGTACTCATCGCTTTAGGATGCGATTCATTTACCATTAATCAACCAAAAGAACCTGCTGCAAGAAATCGTTTTAAGATCAATGATGCGGGTGATACTGTAATGATGATCTACCATGAAAATGGCAAATTATCATCAGAAATTATCATTAAGAATAGGATGAAGAATGGCCTTGCGGTGAATTATTATGAAAATGGGGAAATAAAAAATGAGATCCCCTACAAGGATAATTTAAAAGAGGGAAGGGTGACCTGGAATTACGAATCAGGAGCACTGTACAGAGAGTCGACTTATGTCCACGATGAGATCGAGGGCATCCAGACAAGATATTACGAAGATGGTAAACTGATGGCGGAAATCCCATATAAATCTGGCAAAGTTCTGACAGGGACCAAAGAATATAGCAAAGAAGGTAAACTTAAAACCCACTATCCTGAAATTCAATTTGAAGCCATCGACAAGTTAGCGTTTGAAAATAAGTATTTCCTTCATCTTTCCTTGTCAAAGAAAGACCTTGATGCTAAATTCTTTAAAGTCACGGAGATCAACGGAACGATATATGATATCCCGATTGAAATTAAAGGGGAAATGGCAGAGTTATCCTGGTATCTGCCTAAGGGGGACTATATCATGGAAAAAGTAACGGTAGCTGCAGAATATTATACTGTGCTGAATAATCCGGTCCGCCTTGAAAAAACCTACAATCTGGCAATAGAAAACAGGTAGCCGGACCGGCATTGTTTATTTGATCGAATTCAACCGGTTTTTCAGATCATAACTTCCCGGTGCATACTCCAGGCCCTTCTCCAGCACGGCGCGGGTCTTATTTGTCTGGCCCAGCCGGAAATAATAGGATGCTGCAGTCCCATAGGCACGGGCAATATCCGATTCCAGGTATTGATACTTACTTATTCGCACAGGATATAATGCCTCAAACTGACGCATGTACTCCTCCCCTTTTTCAGCATCCCTGTCGTAATAAAACATATCCATAAGCATTAAATATATGCTCAGCCGTAACTGGGCAAAGATATTATCTTCAAGTAAGGACGGCACTTCCAACGCAATCCTGTTGACCAGTTCAAGTCTTTTCACAGGCTCCATGGTCTCCATCGTATTGTTCACCGCAAGCAAAAGATTGTTCCTGGCATCGGAATTCCTGGGCTTTATCTGAAAAGCCTTCTGTGTATAGGGGATCGCTTGTTCAAATTCAAGCTGATTGCAAAGTACCCTTCCTTTTTCATAAAAATAAATAAAAGAGATTTCATCCCTCAGTGATGAATCGGAAATGAATGAAATGACCGTATGATATGAACTATCGTACATCTGGTAATCCCCTTCATAAAGCAACTGCCTTTGAGTGATCTGCGCAAATTCTACCGTTATTTCTTCAGAAGTGATCCCTTTCCCGGTAAATCTTGATAATTTGCCGAGCTCAGCAGCACACTGTACATCATTCTTGTCCAGTTGGGCATAATCCGTTATCAAGCTAATAAACAAAAGATAAGTGTTCAGGGTGTCCGGATTAAGGAACCATGCCTTTTCCTGGCACTCCAGGGCCCTGTGGTAGTTAACCTCCTCAAGGTAATGAAGGGTCTGGTTTTTATACTGGATGCTTGCCAGGCCCCTGAGATCCGTTGTTTTGGTCTTATTGTAATACTCCTTGAAGAGGGTTTCGACATCTTTATTGAAGTATTCCTCCTTGCTGATCAGTTTTGAATCCCTGAGGAAATCTACAAATTTTGCCTTGAAAGTCTGATCATAGATAATTGTCCCTGATAAAGGATCCGTTGTCTCCACAGTTATATAAGCTGTAAGAGGATATGCCACCAGGTAAACATGAGTAGGGATGACCTTTATCTCGTAGGGTATGCCCAGCTCTTCGAATGCCAGCGCATAAAGCATACTACTGCTTACACAATGATATTCTTTTGATAAAAAGATGGAGGAGAAGGGAACGAGGGGGGTGTATTTTTCAAGCATTTCTTCATGGATGGAAGAATAAATTTTCTGGATCTTTTTCTTCTCATTCATCTGCTGATAATAGTCCGTCTTGAATTTACTTATTGTACTGAGAAAATTAGATTGATAATTTTCGGAAGTTTCGGATGTGATTATGGGATCATTACAGATGAAAAGCTCAAAATATCCGGTATTTGTATTTTTAAGAAGTTTATTAAAGGACTCCTGTTCAAATGCTGATCCATAAATTATTTCAGAAAGCCTGACTAATGAAGTGTCAGGGAACTGCTGGGCCTGAATGGAAGAGATGAAGAAACTTAAAAGAAAGAAAATACTTCTTAAGAAACCTGGCTTCATTCCAATAAGAGTCAACCTGAAAAATTTTCAGGTTAAAGTTAGGATATTTATTGAAGAAATGCTTTACTCCAGAATAATCTTGCTTACTTTATTCCGGTTTCCGTCCGTTACATGAATGAAATACATGCCAGGCTGACGCCCGTTCATATCGATGCGGGCACTGGTATCTTCAAGCTCCAGCGCTTTAATCATCTTTCCCTGGGCAGAATATACAGTGATCTTCACCGGGCCGGCATTGCCTGAAACATTTATGTTGAAATAGTTCTTCGCCGGATTGGGAAATACCTGAAGGACTAAGGCATCATTGGCTGGAAGTATAGACAGGGCTTCACCACCAAAATTGACGGTATAATCTTCCACTTCTCCGCTGAAATTGTCATCGCAGGGGGCCTGGGAACCTCCGGTTTTCATGGAAATCCTCATTCGTGTCGTTCCTGTTGCATAACCCGGTATGGCCATGGTCCCTGTCGCTGTTCCTTTCTTATTGTTTGAAGTGAAGAAAGTCTCGTCCGAATCGATAAAATCTCCGTCCCCATTCAGATCTATCCAGATCTTCCAGAAATTCCGGTTCGTCTGGTTATATGGTGACAGGCTCACGGAATAGCTCTGGCCCGGGGTGAAGGCAAATTCCGGTGTGGTATACATCAGGTAACCGCTGGATCCTTTGCCTGTGTTGCTTGTTGCTGCACCCAGGGTGACCGTATTGATATAATCCGCATTATTATTGATGGCTACAGGCTCGCAATATGTTGGTGCCGGTGGATTAGACGTCACAGTAATGTACCCGGTCTTGGTCTCTGTATCGGGACCTACCCCATTCGTCGCAACCAGGGTGACATTATATGTCCCGGCCGTGGAATAGACCACCGCAGGATTTTGTTGCATGCTGGACGAAGGAGTGCCACCGGGGAAAGACCAACTCCAGCTTGTCGGATTGTTCGTCGACAGATCTGTGAAGCTCACTGAGCCACCCACTACGACACTCAGTGGAGTTCCGGAGAAGTTGGCAACCGGAGGTTGCGGGGCCTGGGGCGTAATAACTACGGTATAATCTTCCACTTCACCGGCCCCAAAAGCTTCGCATGTGGTAGCAAAGGCATTCCGCTTCATGGAAATGCGCATCCGGGTGGTGACATTCAGTCCGGAAGGGATCGTAATGTTTCCGGAAGTAGCAGTTTTCTTTTTCGCTGCGGAAAATACTTCCTCTCCGGTGTCGTCGAAATCCATATCGTCGTTGAAATCGATCCAGATCTTCATGTATTCATTGAAAGTGGTTCCGTTAAAACCCGGAACAACCGTTGCAACGTAGGTAATCCCTGAATTCAGCGGGAATGAGACCGCTGTGAAATCCTGGTAACCGGCGGTACCTGAAGAACCTGAAGAATTGGTTTGCCCATTCAGCGTGAATGAAGTTATCCATTCCTGGGCCGCGTTGCCCTGGGATGTGCAATACTGCGGCGTATTGACATTGATATATTCGGGAAGGACCTGCGTATCGGTTGCGTTTCCATTGCTCACTGTTAATGAGACAGAATGATGTCCCGGTGTATTGTAAAGTATGGCTGGGGGAACTTTTCCATTATGTGAGGAGGGTTGCCCCCCTGGAAATGACCAGGCCCAGGAAGTGGCACTGCTGGAAGAAAGGTCTGTAAAAGTCACAGTCTGTCCTGTAGTAATGGATATGGGGGTCCCCACGAAATCAGCTTCCAGGGTTGAGACAACGATCAACCCGGTTTTGGTTTCAACGTCACTGCTGCTTCCATTGCTGACGGTCAGTGTCACATCATAAGTCCCGGCGGTGCTGTAAAGGATCGAAGGCGGCACCTGGCCGGAGTACGTAGCTGGCGTTCCACCCGGGAACGACCATGTCCATGAGTTAGGTGAGCCAAAAGACAGATCTGTAAAGGAGATCGATTGCCCTGCAAAAATGGATGTCTGGCTGGCGCTGAAATTGGCAATCACGCCGCCGGAAGTAACTTCCACATTGGAAGCATAACGATAGTAATTTTGTTTGGTCACTGTCACTTTCATGACCTGTCCTCCAGCTATTGCCGGAATTGTAATCGCCAGGGGAGTTCCGGTCCCGGTGGCGGTTGCGAGTATCAGGCCGTTTACGGTCAGTGCGATGGAAGATCCTGCATTCGCCGTGACTATGAACGATGTTTCCCCTGAGGCCATCGTAGCAGCATGTGATACGGAAAGGGCCTGCGGCACCTCGGTATAAAGCTGGGAGAATGCGTCGCCGTGCGTGTGGAACAACCGGTAGGTCACCAGTTTATCACCGCTGTTGAAGGGCCAGCTGGATTGGTAAAGGAAATATTTACCTGCAGCGTTTCCAAATGCGGGAAGAACGAAAGACGTTGGGAACTGGGTCGAGTATGTGGGCATGAAACCAGGGAACATATTGTCGAACACTCCCCACATATAGGTGTCATTCACAAAGGAATAAGATACTTCCGTGGGCGCGATCACGCCTAGGGCCCCGCTGTTCTGGCCATTGTATGTTTTCCGGTGGAATTTTTCCGCAATGCATTCGGAACTGCCCTGGTAAGCCCCGGTCTGGCAGTTGATGGAAAAGACAAAAGGCAGTTCATTGTTGGTATTGGTCAGGGCGGCAATAGAAGAAGTGGTAAAATAAGGCTCTCCCCATGCGGTGTATGCGCCATGGTCCCGGTGCATGACCATGAAGGTGCCGGTATTGATGGCACTTTGTATCTGGGCCCCGGTACCACCACTGAATCCCCCCAATTCCTGGGGCGTCGCGGGAATGTACCCCTGGCCATTCGGCCCGAAGTAATTCAGTACTGAGGATGTATTATAGGCAGATGACCAGGGATCAATCGTTGGATCCCCCGCGTATACCGCATTGATCCTGACAGGGTGTTTGCCCTGGACATTTCTGAGATATCCGCCTATGACCTCAGAACAGATCTGAAACCACCTTACTGTTTGCCAGCCAAGCGCTGTAACTGGTTTGTCATAGAAATCGGGATCAGCAGGCGGATTGCGCTCATAACTCAGGAATTTGCCGACCATGACCTGCAATTCGGTGGCATTCCGGGCAGTAATACGTGCAAAAATGATGTCAGGGAGTTCGTTCCCGTCCACATCTGCAAAATAATTGTCAGAGGCAAAATCAGGATATCCTGCCGGATGGGTGTAGAAATTTGATGTGATCCCATCCGTTCCGGCAGAGTAATCGCCCAGCATGAGGACGGCAACAGGAGGCACGGCCCACGTATTGTAAGCTGTATTGATATAATTTTCTATGGCAGAAACAGTATTTCCGCCGATTTCTGTGGTAGTCACCACGCCGGTGCGGATCCCCTGAAGTGTCCTCCATACTTTTATAGAGTCAGCCCACTGGGTAAATGCGGGCAGGTCCGGGGTAATGATGATGTACTCATAATCAGGGGTCCGGTTGGATGAGGGTACGGTCTCATAGGCCATTTCAGGGATGGCCTCAGGATTCAATACGGCACCCTTTACAATCGGGTCCCACCATGGGCTGCGAAGCCGGTCATCCCCGATCTGGCCGCTTCCGCCCTCCAGGGTGATTTTAAACTGCAGATCCCGGTAAACAATCAGCTCTTTTGTAACCGGGTTATACTGGAATGGGCACACCGCCAGCATCACTACATCGATACCCCTGATCTTATCGGGAGATGAAAGAATGACAGGCTCCGCTGGATAAAAAGCATTCCTTGAATAGATACTCGGATCCTTCTGGAATTCTTGCGGATTCGGATCAGAATCCAGGGGAATGACTGGCGCAGGTGCTATATCAATCCCTTGCATCACTTCCGTCCTTGAGGACAGGATATCTATCCTGGCAACCGCACCCTGGGGAATTGCAATGTAGCGGCTATTGACAGGCAGATCAGGCGCCCCCGCTTCATTTGGAAGAAAAACGCCCGGAAGATGAATGGCCTTCATTGTAATTCCATCAACCATCACCTGGTCGAATTGGAATGATTGCAGGGAATAATTTACATTCATTTCAGACTTCTCCTCTGAAACAAGCGTAATGCCTTGTCCGCCCCACGAATCGTAATAATTCACTGTTTGAGCGAATACACCTGCATATAAAAAACAAATCACTGCGGTGAGCAGTGAAGGAAATTTGTAATTATTCATAATAATGGTTATTAGTTTTCGGTTGGGGTTAATCCGAAATAAAGGCGGAAAGTAATACGATACCAAAAAGTTCAACATGTTCAGTGATACGTAGTATACCATTTAATGGTTTCTTTTTCAGTGAGATTTAAGAGTATTTAAAATAATTCCATTTAGTCAGAAGTGAATGATTTCAAGTGGTCTAGCCCTTACGAATCCAGGTGCATTCATGATAAAGGAATATTATCAAAAGCTTTTTTCATTAAGTTTGCTTGTCCCCGAAAAAAATGCGACAAAACTTTAAATGAATAATGACGTGTGGCAGATTCTTATTGGAAGCCTGACCTTGAGTGTGATCCATGCCCTGATCCCCAATCACTGGATCCCCCTGGTGGCTATCGGGAAGACAGAGAAATGGACGGTCCCTGAAACTCTTTCCGCCACGGGGATAGCAGGATTCGCGCATATCCTGAGCACCGTGATCATCGGAATTATTGTGGGATTTGCCGGATTTAAACTCTCCTCTTCCATTGAAAAATTCTCTTCCATCATAGCTCCCTTCATCCTGGTTGCCATCGGGATCATATATATTGTGGTCGATTTCATTCAATCCCGCAGGCATCATCATCATGAACACATGAATATTTCAAATAGTAAAGGAAAATCCAGGAAGGCAATTGTTTTATCACTCAGCCTTGCCATGTTTCTTTCACCATGCCTGGAACTGGAAGCCTATTATTTCCAGGCAGGCACCCTGGGCTGGACGGGGATCCTGACAGTTTCCGTTGTATATTTGATAGTGACCGTGAGCGCTATGATCATCCTCGTGTGGCTTGGACTAAAGGGCATGAACCGCATCAAATCCGGTTTCCTTGAACACCATAACAAACGAATTGCCGGGATCGTACTCATTCTGCTGGGTTTCCTGGCCTGGTTCGTAAAATTTTGATATACCTTTGATCCCGGCAATGAACCAACTGCTATGAAAAAGTTATTCCTTGAACTAACGCTGCTGGCGTTTATAAGTCTTTTCTTCCTGACCTGCAAACATGATCCTTATTATCTGAATGATCCGGAGCCGATCATTTCCACCAATTGCAGTCCCGATACCGTGTACTTTGTAAATGATGTATTGCCGTTGCTGCAATCGAGCTGTGCATTGTCCGGATGCCATGATGCTTCTTCCGCCCAGTCAAGGGTTATCATGACAGATTATGTCAACATCGTTCAGACAGGGCACGTAAAACCCGGAAATCCCAAATCCAGCAGGCTTTATAAAGTCATTACCGGAAAAGGGGAGGAAGACATGCCGCCATCCCCCCAGAGTCCCATGACATCTCAGCAAACCGACCTGATATATAAATGGATTGACCAGGGAGCATGGAACCTGCAGTGCCTGCTTGAGGACTGCGACACGAATATATTCACCTTTTCGGGGGCAGTGTGGCCTGTCATCCAGAATACTTGCCTGGGATGCCACAGCGGCAACAATCCGGGTGCAGGGATTTTCCTCACAGACTATCAGAGTATATCCGCCATCGCCGCCGATCCCAGGTTTATGGGTGCCATTACGCATACTGCGCCATACATATTCATGCCCCAGAATTCAAATCAGCTCTCGGATTGCAGGATCACACAGTTCCGGAAATGGATCGCGGCAGGAATGCCCGATAATTAGCAAATAATAAAAAAGGCCGTTGGATGGGTTTCCACGGCCTTTTTTAATCTATTATGAAAACTATTAACCTTAGAAAAGTTTTCTGAATCGAATAGCTGCTAAAACTAAAATGAGTCCAATGCCCAGGTACAATGCCCAGTTTGATACCGGGGTTAGTACAATGTCTCCTATGCAGGCATCAAATTTAAAATCTTTCTCATCCAGCCATGACACACCGGCATCAAGGTCCAGCGGTAAATCATAATCAGTTCCCGCATGGCCAAACCTGCCGACTAGGTCATAATATACGCCATCGCCTTTATTGATCCCGACGGTTGCCGGAGCTGAAGCGCCAAAACCACCGGTACCGTTAATGTCCCCGGTTGTCCACTGCATGTCAGCAAAACTGAAGGCCACATTCTTATTAATTCCAACCAATGGGTCCTGACCATCCGTCATGATCAGTTCGAATGTATTTTTCAGGTTGCAATGAATGCTGAAATATCCCACTTCTTCCCAGATCACGATCAAACGGTTCGGATTGGTTTGAATTTTATACCATACGGAACCATTGTAAGGGCAACCCGTATTGGTTCGGGTATCGACGTCCGCCCAGAATGCGGCCACCATAGGATACCCGTTTACGGGAAAACCCGTCGGAACATAAGTAAAGTATGGCGCTCCAAAAGATACATTCCCGTTATTATTGATATAGCAGGAAGTATATTGGGCATCAAATAGGCAGAATGTAAATGGAAGTTGAATTAAACCGGTTGATAGGTCATCGTTTGGTGCCATTGCTAAAGAGAAGGATTGATCACGTGGAATCAGCAGTCCGGCTGCGCGATTTGGATTGGGATCCGGTGTAATTATGTTTGCGGGCTGTGAAGGTGGCGCAACCTGAGGAGGCTGAGCGATCTGTCCGCTGATCTTCATTTGTTCATAATTCGGGTCACTCGGATTAACCTGACCCACCACCTGCAGGGTAAGTGCAATCATTAATATTGAACCTACAATTGATAAAAGTCTTTTCATAATGCTTTGATTAAATTTGTTGATAAAAGTACAATATCAGAATAGCTTTGTCAAATTATTGTTGTACTGATAAATGCTTTTGATATTTATTCGTACAAAATATTCTGAATTCGTGCCGGTAATTACCTGACTAATTTCTCATTTCACAATATCATTTCTCATTTCGCAAAATCATTTCTCATTTCACAATGAATTTTATGGTCCTGCCAATATTTCCGGTCGACATCTCCAGGAAGTATATTCCCGATGGCAAATCCTGGTCATTAAAGTAATAAATGTGATTCCCGGACTGATAATACTGGCACGCCAATTCCTTTAACTCCTTTCCACTGATATCCAGTATCCTCAAATTCACGGCAATAGGCTCCTGCATACTGAAGCTTACCTGGCGCAATCCCCTCGAAGGATTTGGGAATATCGATAAATCAGCAAGATATTTGGTTGGAGAGTCGGCGATACCGGTAGCGGTGAGAAAATCGTACACCTGGAAACCGCAAACACCGTCCCCAACAACCGCATAATGGCCATCGATGGTTACGCCTTCTGCAAAAACGCCGGAGGGTTTATAGTAGGCCGTCACAAATGGAGCTGCTGGCAATGTGACATCCACCACCTGCACTCCTCCGAGGATATAATCAGATACAAAGACAAACGGCCAGGATACATCCACTCCGGTGGCACCGTCGGGCAGGCTGCAATAGCCTTCCGTATAAGGCAGGTACGGATCGGAAACATTGATGACCTCCATTCCGCCATTGCCGTCGGCCACATACACATAATTTTCCCAGGCCCTGATCTCTTGCGCATTGCTGACAAGGGTGGCAAACCGCGATATAAACTGAGGATTTACCGGGTCGCTGATGTCAAAGACATACAACCCTTTCGTGTCTTCCTCCGCAAAGGGCCCATAATCGGCCAGGTAAAGATAGTCCCCGAAAATATCCAGGGCCTGGACATAGCAATAGTCTTCCCCGGGCACTGCGCCACTGTACCAGCCGAACTTATGGGCCTTCAGCACCGGGCTTGCGGGGTTGGAAAAATCAACCACCCTGAAACCGTCCCACCAGCAGGCAACAAAAGCATAATTATCCTTCAGGGCAAGGTCCCAGGTCATGACCGGGGCCATGTACTGGCTGATCTGTAAAGGCTGCAGAGGATCGGAAATATTCATTATCTGGACTGGATTATTCCCGCCCATGCTCTTCGGGATGTAAACTGCGATCGTATCCCTGATTGCGACAAGTGACCCCTGCGTCGTGGCAAATCCGACCTGCTCAGGGTGAGATTTATCTGAGATGTCGAAGACCCGGAAACCATTAGAACCGGTGTAAGCATAATCGCCGTCTACCGTAACCTGATAGGTAAAACCTGCCAGTCGCCAGGCAAAAGCCTGATATGGATATAAGGGATCGCTTACATTCAGGATCAGGCAACCCTCACTTCCACCGGTTGCCCCTATAGCATCTCCCTGACCTGCAATATATGTCTGAGAACTTGTATAAGTAGCCACTAATTCTGGGATTGAAGGATCCGAAATATCAACCACATTTACCCCTCCACCAAATGTAGGGGTATTTGCAATATAAACATAATTTCCTGAAACAGTGACCCTGTTGGGATTTCCAGATATGCTACAATAACCGACCAATGTGATGTTTGCGGGATTCTTTATGTTTACGATGCGCAATTCCGGGAAGGTGGAGACGATGAACGCCAGCGTATCCCGCAGGCAAATTCCCGTGACGGTGCCGGAATAGCTGCTGGTCAGCACAGGGTTGGCAGGATTGGTGAAATTGATCACCTTCATCCCCTGGCTATCGGCTGCCAGGTAGGCATAGTCCCCCTGGAAATCTGAGTTCCAGATCAACGGGTTGCCGGGGATGCTCCGGTGACCTACCATGACTGGATTTTCAAGGTCAGTTATATCTGCCACATAAAATCCATCCGCCACCGTAACAATGTAGACGTAATTCCCGCGGGCAAAAACACCGCCCCGGGGATAGCTGTTGGTCGGTATCCGGCTGACCCTTACCGGAGCTGTAAAATCGCTGACATCCCAGACTTCGATCCCTGAAAAATAAGCTGCCAGGTATAGCCGTTGGGTGGCAGGATCATAATAACTGTCGTCGATGATCGCCCTGGCCCTGATTCCTGCAATCATTACGGGATTATATGGATCGGAGATATCCAGCACATCCAGCATCCCCCCTTCTCCGACAAATAATGTATCGCCCGTGGGGGAAGCCGAGATGGAAAAACTTTGCCCGGCCGGCCAGTTCCCCTCCCATGCCATATCCAGGGAATCGAAATCGATAACCCGGTCATTTATAGTTGTCTGGAATAAATCCATTTCGTTTGAAAGAGTCTGGCCTGCTTTCGGAACATTGCCGGAATAAGGCCGCCGGGAAGTTTGAGCAGAAACGTAGGACTGAAAGCACAACAGCGCAAGGATAGCACCAAGACAAAATGTTTTCATAACGGTATCAGTTACATCAGGGATTAAAATCGATCAATAAAATTAAGATATTTCGCAGTGTCATTTCGCATTTCGCTGTATTATTGAGAAATGAGAAATGACCTTGCGAAATGCGAAATGAATAAAATGGTAAGTTTGATGCCAGCAATTTTATCCTGGAAATTATGAAACCAAATGCCCTGAAAATCCTTGCCTGTTTCTTTATTTTCATAAGCCAATTTACATTCGGCCAGAAGGTTAACACCGTCGACACCATAATGCTGTTCTACCTGGGGGGGCAGTCTAATATGGACGGTTACGGCTATAATAAGGAGTTGCCCAAATCCCTCGATAAGGAGTTCAAAGATGTCTGGATCTTTCATGGCAACCCGGTTGGAGATGAAGCTGCGAATGGCGGCCTTGGCATTTGGGAACCATTAAAGCCGGGGCATGGCGACCGGTTTTCCTCCGATGGAAAAACGAATACCCTGTTCGACCGGTTCGGAGTGGAATTATCTTTTGCAGCAAAAATGCAGGAACTATATCCTGGCAGAAAGATTGCGATCATAAAATATTCCAGGGGCGGCACTTCCATCGACAGCATGGCGGCAGGCGGTTTTGGATGCTGGGAACCCGATTATATAGGCAAAACCGGGATAAACCAGTATGATCATTTTCTCACGACAATTCGCAGTGCCATGAATACGAAAGATATAAACCGTGACGGGAAGGAAGATTATCTTCTCCCTTGCGGCATCATCTGGATGCAAGGGGAAAGTGATGCCTTTTTCACAGAAGATATCGCCAATCGTTATTATGCCAATCTAAAACGTTTAATGGACCTGATGCGGGCTGCATTTCGCGTGGATGACCTGCCGGTAGTCATTGGAAAGATCTCTGATTCAGGAAATGATGAAGACGGTAAAATATGGGCCTGTTGCGAACTGGTCCAGTTTGCCCAGGAAAAATATGCCGCCACGGACGGGAATGCCGCCATTGTCAGAAGCACAAAAGATTACGGTTATTCAGACCCTTATCATTATAACAGTGAAGGATACGTTGACCTGGGAGAGAAATTTGCCGGGGCTGCCTACTCCTTGATCTTCATCATAAAATAGATATTTTCAAGGTCCATGGCGCCGAACATCTCTTCCACCTGGTTGGTATATTCCGCATCCGGCCCGATCATGGCATCCTTGACAAGGAAGACATCGTAGTCGTAATTGGCGGCATCGAAATAAGTTGCCAGGACACAGCCCACAGAACTTAAACCACAGAGAAACAATGTGTTGATTTCCTTCTTTTTCAGCAGGTCGTTCAGCTCTGTTTTATTGAAGGCGCTGCCATAGGTTTTGATGACCATCGGATCGTCTTCGGTCACCTTCAGGGTGTCAGGAAACTGAAATTCTTCTGTCCCGGGTTTGGGGCCCCATTTATCGCTGGTATGATACACCCGGATGACAGGCAGATCATATTGCCTGAATACCCAGATGGCCCAGTTCATCATCTCGAGGGCCTTTGCCTGGTCTTCCTGCGACATCATCGGTAAAAACTGTTTCTGGACGTCGATCACGATCAGGGCGGGTTTCATGACGATTTTCTCCGGCCTGGTTTCCTGGGCCAATACGGATTGAGCAGAAAGCAAAAGAATCAGGATAAATACGAATAGGTTTTTCATAGGTGAAATTTTTCATTTCGCAATATCATTTCGTATTTCACAGTTTTATTGAGAAATGAGAAATGACATTGTGAAATGCGAAATGTTACCGTTTCTTCTTAATATCAGCCTTTTTCCTGCCTTTGGGCTTGGGGCCACCCGGTGTCGGAGGCTTAACTGCGGCATCCTTGCCGGAAACCAGCGCGTTTTTTTCTCCCGGCCTGGGAGGCACGATCGGGTCATCCTGCTTCGGGGATATGGAAATCTTTTCGCCAGGCTTAGGGGGCACGATCGGGTCATCCTGCTTGGGGGAAATGGAATACTTGCCTTTTGGCTTGCGGATTTTCTGAACATCAGCATCATCTTCAATCATAAGTTCAAAGTTTTCATACTTCGATCTCAGTTTTTCAACCGCTTTATCTCTCGCTTTTTCCAATGACCGAATTTGCTTTTTGGTTCTTTCAAAAATCTCATGCTTTTTGGCTTTAATGACTTCCTCAATCTGATCCGGAGTTAGTTTAATAATCGTTTTCATTTTTTTAAAGTTTCAGGTTTAATACAACTTTAATGAAATTTACCGCTAATATAAGGAGATAATGGGTAATTCCTTGACCATTAACCCAAAATTTAAGTTATAAAAAAATTCCCCCTCTCTTTTTGGAGAGGGGGTCAGGGGGTGAGGCGTTGCCCGACTAGGGCTCGAACCTAGACTTTTCTGATCCAGAGTCAGACGTGTTGCCAGTTACACCATCGGGCAGAAAGAACACGATATCAAATCGGAGCGCAAAGATAGTAAATTCCAATTTTCAAATTCCAAATTCCGAACAAATTTCAAATATCAAGCACCAAATCCTCAAAACTAAAAACTAAAAATTAAAAACTCAACGCTAAACATTCAACACTAAACATTCGCAAGTTTCGCCCAGGTGTCCTTCAGCGTCACAGTCCGGTTAAAAACCATCCTGCCTGAGGTTGTGTCCGGGTCGACATTAAAATAGCCGATGCGCTGGAACTGGCATTGGGATAGAGGTTTGCTCCCTTTGACACTCGGTTCGATGAAAGCCGGGTAGATGACCTTTAATGAATCGGGATTGAGGAATTCTTTAAAATCTTTGCCTTCATGTCCGGCCGGCTCCGGATCTGAGAACAGCCGGTCGTACAATCGGACCTCCACTGGTAGGGCATGCTGCACCGACACCCAGTGCAGCGTCCCTTTCACTTTCTTCTGGCTGCCGCCGTGGCTGCGGGTTTCGGGATCGTATGTGCAACGAAGTTCGGTAATTTTGCCATTGGCGTCCTTTACCACTTCTTCACATTTGATGATGTAGGCATTCTTCAGCCTCACTTCTCCGCCCGGATGCAACCTGAAATATTTTGGCGGCGGATTCTCCATGAAATCTTCCTGCTCTATGTAAAGCTCCCGGCTGAAAGGTACTTTCCTGCTGCCGGCGTCCGGGTCCTCCGGGTTATTCTCGGCATCGAATTCCTCCACCTGGCCTTCCGGGTAGTTTGTTATCACTACTTTGAGCGGGTTCAGAACAGCCATCACGCGCGGGGCGGTCTTGTTCAGGTCTTCCCTGACACAGAACTCCAGCAGCCCCACGTCGATGATGTTCTCGCGCTTGGCCACCCCGATAGTATCGGCAAAGTTGCGGATGGAGGCTGGTGTATAGCCCCTGCGGCGGAGGCCCGAAATGGTGGGCATGCGCGGGTCGTCCCAACCGTTCACCAGGTTCTCCTGGACCAGCTGCAGCAGCATGCGCTTGCTCATCACGGTGTAGGTCATGTCGAGCCGGGCAAACTCGATCTGGCGCGGCCTGTAT